>Ga0209415_10003418_pt1 | contig 29521 bp, 26 predicted proteins | sample PeaSoiSIISIP2007_FD_187696 | JGI IMG/M metagenome (GOLD analysis project Ga0209415, IMG submission 187696) | Peat soil microbial communities from Weissenstadt, Germany - SII-SIP-2007 (SPAdes) (version 2) | ecosystem: Environmental > Terrestrial > Soil > Wetlands > Peat | place: Germany...
CCGTCCATAGCTATGCAACCGGGAAGAACGGCAATGGCGTCCCGGTGCATTCGAGGACAAAGAAAATATGCCGGCCGGCGCATGGGCTGTACCATTTGCAGTTGGCGAGTGTTCCCATCCGGTAGTGCGACGGGACCCAAGGGAAGAAGCTGGCGGAATCCAGGACCCCCAATTACGGGGCCATATGGCTGGGCAGGCTTCAGGGTGTATCGACGACACCTTACTGGTCCGCGAGGCGCAGCGCGGCAATCGCGCCGCCTTCGAGGAGCTGGTGCGGAACTACGACCAGGCAGTGCTGCGGCTGGCTCTCCATCTCACCGGCTCGGAACCCGAAGCCCAGGATGTTTACCAGGAAGCTTTCCTGAAGGCGTACAAGAGCATCGGCAATTTTCGTTTCGAGTGCTCTTTTTACACCTGGATCTACCGCATCGTGACCAATCTCTGTCTCGATCACTTGCGAAAGAGACAGGTGCGCAAAGAAGATGCGCCGGTTGCAACCGACGCGTCCGGGGAGCAGTACGATGTACTCGATCAAGTTCCGGATGGCCGGTCGGGTGCGAATCCAGAGCGCGACCTGATGCGCCGTGAGCTGGGCAAACGCATCAGCCATGCACTGGAGAAATTAACGCCCCGGGAGCGCATGGTTTTTGAGTTGAAGCACTACCACGGGCTTAAGCTGCGGACCGTCGGTGAGGTGCTGCACACGACGGAAGAAACGGCAAAGAATACTTTGTTCCGCGCGACTCAGAAATTACGCGGAGCGCTGGCCGATATGAGATGAGAATTTCCCCTGAGGGGGTGCGATATGAAATGCGAGTGGGTTAAAGAAAACGTTCTGCTTTACGTCTACAACGAACTGGCCGATGACGCCCGTTACGAGCTGGAGCAACATCTGGCACGCTGCGCCGACTGCACTGCCGAGCTCAAGACGACGCGCAAGTTCCACGCTATTCTCTCCGAGTTGCCGGTGGAGGAACCATCACCCAACCTGGTTACGGCTTCTCGCATGCGGCTGCAGGAAGGCCTTGAAACCGCGGAGCAGGGAAGGTTTTGGCATCGGCTGATTTTCGATCCCGCAGCTTGGCTTCGTCAGATTCGTTTTGCTCCCGCTCTGACCGCTGCCATCTTTATTGTTGGTTTTGCCGGCGGCGTCGCGACGACCTACAAGGTTGTAAGTGGCAACGGTGGTTCGATTAGTTCAGTCCCCGTCATCGCCCCGGCCGAATCTTCTATCACGGGCATTCAGTCCATATCTCAAGATCCCGGATCGAACCACATCAGCATCAAGTACAACACAGTCTCCACTCAGGAAGCGCAGGGCTCGCTCAACGATCAACGCATCCAGCAGCTGTTGCTGTTTGCGGCGCGCAATAACTACAACTCGGGTGTGCGGATGGATTCCGTCGATCTGCTGACGCAGGAGCCGAACAACACGCACGTTCGCGAAGCGCTCATCTATGCTTTGCGCTATGACTCAAATCCGGGAGTGAGGCTGAAGGCGCTCGACGGTTTAGGGCCGTATGTGAAGAGCGACCCGCGGGTGCGGGATGCGATGCTTGAGACCCTGGTCCAGGATGCTAATCCGGGAGCTCGCACCGAAGCCCTGCATCTTCTCGAACCGGTACGAGCCGACAGCAGCGTGCGGTTGGTTTTGCAAAAGCTCGCGCAGAGCGATCAGAACCAATACATTCGGTCGCAGGCTCGAATTATGCTGGCGCAGCTTCCAGAATTTGATTGAGGTAGAAGCAGGTATGTGGGATGGGCTCATGCCTATTCAGCCGACACTTTCGGTGATGTGAGGATGAGAACGGACGGTGAATGTTGAAGCAACTCTCTAAATTCGTCGCGGTGGTGTTGTTGACCTTGCCCCTGGCAAGCGCGCAACAGACCCGCGTTTATGGTGATGGCGGTAACTGGACGCAAGAGATCACGGGATCGCTTGCGATGGTCAAGAATCTGAAGGTCAAAGTTGATATCGGTTCGGTGCGCGTGGAAGGTGGTTCGCAGCAAGGCATTAACTACGTCATTCGTAATCATTCCTATACCGGTTCCGAAGACAGGGCCCGGCGCGAATTTGAGAACTACAAGATCAGCGCTTACGTTCATGGAGATACGGCGTGGATCGTGGGCGATTGGCAAGGCGGCAGGCCGCACAAGTTTTCCGGCGACTTTGTGGTCAACGTCCCCCGCGAGATGGATGAAGTAAAAATCGAGACCGAAGGTGGCAACGTCAGCACCAGCGGGATCGCCGGCCGGGTGGATGCGCAGAGCGGCGGCGGCACTATTCGGGTCGATGATATCGGCGGCGCCATCAACGCGGAAACCGGGGGCGGCAGCATTGATGTGGGCAATGTAGCTTCTGACGTCAACCTGCACACCGGCGGGGGTTCCATCAAAGTGAATTCCGCAAAGGGCAAGATCGAAGCCGAGAGTGGCGGTGGCAGCGTATCCATCGTGTCCGGTATGCAGGGGGCCGTGCTGGAGACGGGTGGCGGCAGCATTCAGGTGGAGCGCTGCGCGGGTCGAGTGAAGGCCAGTACAGGCGGTGGCAGCATCGATCTCGGTGACATCGGCGGTCCAGTCGAAATGGAAACTGGCGGGGGTAGCATTCGCCTCAGCTCCGCCAAAGGCCCTGTCCGCGCGGAAACTGGCGGGGGTAGCATTGAATTGAACGGGGTCCCATCAGCGCGGGCGGAGACCGCAGCCGGTGGAATCGTGGCAAAGTTCGTTGCGGCCAACGGCGAGCACCACGATTCCGAACTTGAAACTTCCGCCGGCGACATCACAGTCTACCTGGCTCCGAACGTGAACATCAGCGTTCGTGCTTCGATCGAAGTTGCGAACGGCCACAATATTCGTTCAGATTTTCCGGATATCAGAGTTACCACCGAAGGTGGCGACTACGGCCCAAAGACCGTGACCGCGGAAGGAAGTCTGAACGGCGGTGGTCCGGTGCTTAAAGTGCGTACTACCACCGGGGATATCTCTTTCCGCCGGGCCAGCAAGTAGCTTTACTTTCGAAGTTGGGAGGGCAAAATGCGAAACTCAATTCTGCTGACGATGCTCGCGCTTCCGTTCTTGGCAGTTGCAATCCATGCCGACGACAATCTTCTTTTCACTCCTGGCGACTCGTATGGATTCTCCAGCGAGGATTGGGGCAGCGGTTCCTATCTCGGGGTGGACACGCGTGACATCACCCCCGACCGCTTAGCGCCGCTCCACCTGAAGGACGAGCGCGGCGTGGAAGTGACCATGGTGGATCAGGATGCTCCCGCCGGCAAAGCTGGGCTCAAAGAGCAGGACGTGATCCTGACTCTAAATGGCACAGATGTACAAAGCGTCGAGCAGTTGCGCCGCATGATTCGCGAAACTCCGCCCGGACGAGTGGTAACGCTGGGCGTCAGCCGCAACGGCCAGGGTATGACTATCAAGGTGGAGCTTGGTGATCGTAAGCAGAATCACTCTTACAACTTTGGTCCCGACGGCAAGCAATTCAAGTTCAACATGCCGACCATGCCAACGATGCCGGTAATGCCGGTTATGCCTGACATGGACATGCCGGTTTCCATCGTGGTGGTGCACTCCTCGGCGCGCAGCGGTCTGATGGTGGAGAACCTTACACCGCAGCTCGGAGATTTCTTCGGAGCCAAAAATGGCCAGGGAGTTCTGGTGCGTTCGGTAGAAAAGGGGAGCGGTGCAGACAAAGCTGGTTTTCGCGCCGGGGATGTGATCGTCAAGATCAATGGTGAGCCCATCCGCGATAGCGGTGACTTTACTCACGCCTTGCGCTCGCGCAAGGACAACACCGCCAGCATCAGCGTGATTCGGGATAAGAAAGAGCAGACCATCACCATCACTTTGCCGGAACGCAAGCAATCGGATCTTTTCCGCGAAAGTCTGGATATCGAACTCCCCGAAATCGACGCCAAGACCCGCGAGGAAATAAGCCAGATCGAGACGCAGATGGCCCACCTCAAACCGGAAATGGAAGAAGCGATCAATCGTCAGATGAAGCAGCTGAAGCCGGAGATTGAACGGCAGACCCGCGAAGCCCAAAGACGCGCCGAAGAGTACAAGCGGCAGATGCGCGATGTACAACGGGAATGGAGGGACCACCAGCGTGAGATTCAGAGAGAACTAAGAGAGGAATTTGACGGACCCGGCAGCCTATTCTGATTGAATATTTGAGCTAGTTGCTGGAGCCCTTTGCCAAGCCGCGTTGTTGTGGGGCCAGGCAAACTCGATTCCGCCCAGCCTGTTTGGCCGCATACAAGCCTGCGTCGGCGGCCTTCACTAATTCGTCGCGGGTGCAACCGTGTTCGGAATAGTTAGCGGTTCCTGCGCTGATGGTGACCGGCCGGGGGACGCCCGGGAACTGCCAGGCTTCTACCGACTTGCGCAGCTTCTCCGCGACTCCCAGGGCGTGGACAGCATTGGTCTGGCAGAGCAGAATAGCGAATTCTTCGCCTCCGTAGCGGCACAGAACGTCGATTTTCCGCAGTTGCTGATGAAAGATCGAAGACACCTGCCGCAACACCTCGTCTCCCAGGAGATGTCCGAATTCATCGTTCAGACGTTTGAATTGATCGATGTCCACCATGACCACCGCAAGACCTGTGCCGAATCGCTCTGCGCGATCGATCTCCTCCACAATCCTCAATTCGAAAAACCTGCGATTGAAAATCCCCGTTAATCCATCCAGATAGGCCAATTGTTTTACCCGCTCGACGTAATGAGCGTTCTGGATGGCAGTGGCGCAGATATCCGCTACTGATTCCAGCGGCTGCGTATCGTAGGCGTTAAAAGCGTCGGTGCGGGCTGTGTCCAGCACCAAAACACCCAACGTCTGCCCAAACGAGACCAGCGGAATGCACATGCTCGAGCCGGTTTCGACATATAAGCTTCTGTCGGGAACCGCTTTCATATCATTTTCGATGATGGTTTTTCCCGCTGCCAGGGCTTGCTGCCAAAGTCCTGCTCCGTCTGGCAGCCGCCCTCCTTCCGGAGTGTGTCCGGTGAGCTTCCCGTGGCTTGCGCGCAGTACGAGGTCTTCCTCGTCTTTCAACAACACCGAGACGTGGCAGACCTGAAAAGCTTCCTGGATCCTCATACACACTTTGGCGAGCAATTCTTTCAGATCCAGCACGGCAGTCATCTGCTGCGCGATCGCATTGATCGCTTCCAGCTGCGAGGCACGGTGCCGCTCCAGCGAGTACAGCCGGGCATTTTGCAAGGCCATGGACGCCTGTGTGGAAAAAAGCGCAAGCAGGTCTGTGGTCTCAGCATCGAAGTGATTGAGATTTTCGCTCTGGCAATCCAGCACGCCCACGACGTGGTCGCGCACCATCAGCGGGACCGCCAGCTCGGAGCGGGTGTTCTTGGCGGTCAGAATGTAACGCGCGTCCTTGGTGACGTCCGCGGCGTAGATGGGACGTTTTTGTTGAGCGGCGGCTCCGGTGATTCCCTTTCCGATCGGGAGCCGAACCTTGTCGTGGCCATCGTCCCAGCCAACTTGGCAGCGCACATAGAGCTGATCTTTCTCCCGCAAAAGGATGGCAACGTTCTGCAGGTGAAAGTAGTCGCGCGCAATGGTCAAGATTTGCTGCAGCACCTCGTCCAGCTCAAACGTGGAGAGCACCGCCTGACTCGCGTCATAGAGGATGGAGATCTTTTGCATGCTTACACCCCAGATTCTAGCTTCCCCGTCCCCGGTTACGGAGGTTCCGAAAGTAACCTGTCGTGGATGAAAGTCTTAGGCACTCTTGTCCAAAATCCAGACAGGCAGCAGCGGTTGCTTCAGCCACAAGCGAAGGAATGTTGGGTTTCCTGGGGGAGACGGCAGGTTAGCTGGATTGGTTGGACCTTCGTCCCCGGCCAGCTACGGTTTTGATTATTCCGAACGCGACAAGGCAGAACCAGAAATCCACCACCAGCCCGAGATCGATTTGAAAGGGCACATGACGGGCTCGTGGTGGCAGATACTTCATCAGGAGAAAGTAGGCTGCGTTCCCGGTGAGAACCGCAACCAGAGCGTGAATAAAATTGGCCGATGCCTTGGACATACTGTAACTGGTGCCAGTCTTGGAAACGTCCCTCTGAGTGTCAAAACGCTTCGCGGACTATAGCACCTGAGATGCCTCCTGCTAACATCGCAACAGATGCTGCAACCGAGCACCTCCGTTCAATACGTAAAGGGCATCGGCCCGAAACTTGCCGAGCTATTGGCTACCAAGGGCATTCAGACCCTCGACGACCTGCTGCACTACTTGCCGTTTCGCTACGAGGATCGGCTGAACCCGAGGGGTATTTCTGAACTGCGGGCTGGAGAAATGGCTACAGTGATTGCTGAAGTGCGGACCTCCGGGCTCTTTCGTACCCGTAGAATGCCCATCTTTCAGATGACCGCCGGACAGGGCCGGACGCGGCTGAAGTGTATCTGGTTCAACGCCACTTATCTGCGGGACAAGTTCAAGCCCGGCCAGATCGTCGCCCTGTACGGCAAGGTTGAGCAGGACTACCGCGGCGGCGAGCTCCAACTTACCCAACCGCAGTTCGAGATTATCGGAGAAGCTACTGAAGATGGCAGCGCCGATTCCGCGGAACAAAAGCTGGCGGCATCGCTCGAAATCGGGCGCATTGTGCCCATCTACGAGTCCGCTGGACAGGGCCGTCTGACCTCCCGCTGGTTCCGTCGCACCATCCACACCGCGCTGGAGAATCTTCCGCTGGATTTGCCCGATCCCATCCCTGCAGCGGTTCGCAGTCATCTGAGCCTTATCCCGCCCCGAGAAGCATTGCAGAAGGTTCACTGGCCCGATGCCGGTGAAAGTATTGACGATCTGCTGTCCTCCCGCACCCCAGCGCATCTTCGCCTCATTTTTGAAGAACTGTTTTTCGTCGAGCTGGGACTGGAGCTGAAACGTCGCGAACAGAAGGCACAAACCGGAATTGCTTTCCAGTTAGACGACCGCGCCCGCGCCGCCATCAAGAAGATTCTTCCGTTCCATCCCACGGCCGCGCAGAAGCGGGTGCTGAAGGAAATCGCTTCCGACATGGAAAAGCCGTTTCCCATGCGCCGCTTATTGCAGGGCGACGTAGGCTCGGGCAAAACCATCGTTGCCTTCGAAGCCGCCATTATCGCAATGGAGAACGGATATCAGGTTGCACTGATGGCGCCAACCGAAATCCTCGCGCAACAGCATTATTTCTCTGCCCGCCGTATTCTCGAGAGCGCAGGCTATCGCGTCGTTCTCTTGACCGGCTCCATGGAAGACGATCGCAAGCGCCAGACCCGCCGTCACATCGCGCAAGGCAATGCCCAACTCGTGATCGGGACGCACGCCCTGATCGAGCAAAAAGTCGAGTTCGACAAGCTGGGCATGGTGATCGTAGACGAGCAACACCGCTTCGGAGTCCTGCAGCGCTTCAAGCTGATGAAGAAATCAAAAGATGATCGTGTACTGACGGGCGCCTCGCCTGGGACCGCCGAGCAAAGCTCGCCAGCCTCTCCGGAGCCGGACGTTCTAGTTATGACCGCAACCCCCATCCCACGTACCCTTGCGCTTACTCTCTACGGCGACCTTGACGTCAGCGTGATCGACGAAATGCCGCCCGGACGTACCCCGATTATCACCCGCTGCGTATCCGACGAGCGCTCGCCCGAAGTCTGGGATTTCGTGCGCAAACAAGTCGTCGCCGGACACCAAACCTATGTCGTCTACCCGGTGATTGAGGAAAGCGAAGAGACGGAACTGAAAGCAGCCATGAAGATGTACAAAGAATTGAGCCAGAAAATCTTCCCGGACCTGCGTGTCGGCGTGCTGCATGGTCGCATGGAGCCCGACTTGAAAGAGCAGGTCATGCGCGTGTTCCAGAAGGGAGAGATAGACATCCTCGTAGCCACGACGGTGATCGAAGTGGGCGTTGACGTCGCCAACGCGACCATGATGGTCATCGAACACGCCGAGCGCTTTGGGTTGGCCCAGCTTCATCAGCTGCGCGGGCGCATCGGCCGCGGCGCCGCCAAGTCTTACTGCGTGCTAATGACTGGCGGTAAAGTTTCAGAAGACGGAGAGCGCCGCCTCGACGCAATGGTACGCACCAGCGACGGATTCCAAATTGCCGAACTCGACTTGGAACTTCGTGGCCCGGGTGAATTCTTTGGCACGCGCCAGGCCGGCATGCCCAGTTTCCAGGTGGCCAATCTGATCCGTGATCGTCAGTTGCTCGAAGCCGCAAAGCGCGAAGCCGCTACGGTCTTGGCGGGACCGAACTCAGAAATCACTCAAGCAGAGATCGACGCAGCCCTGCGCCACATGCGCACTCGCTGGCACAAGAGCTACGGCCTGGTGGAAGTAGGCTAGCTGTGACATTGGAGGACGGGCGTCCTCGCCCGTCGCACGCCGAAATCACGTAGATGCGGATGCCGCGAGAGGCGAGCAAGCCAGGCTCTTGGTCGTACGCCACTGCCAGTGGGATAATCAATGCCGGTGAAAATCGACTCGAGCGCCGGCCTGTACCGCAAACTCCCGTCTGTAGACGAGCTCCAGCGCAACCCAGAGCTGGTCGCACTCGCTTCAAAAGAAGGACAAGCCGCGGTCACCGACGCTGCCCGCGCCGTGCTCGCAACCCTGCGGCAGGAAATCGCTGCCGGATGCCTCGATGGGAACGGCGTCGATCTTGCGCTTTCGGGACTCGAAAACGCAGTGACGATGCGGGTGAGACAAGCTCTGCAACATTCGCTGCGCTCCGTCATCAATGCCACCGGAGTTATTCTGCACACCAATCTAGGCCGTGCTCCGCTTGCTGCGTCAGCGCTGGAACACATCCAGGAGATCGCCGGCAGTTATTCTAATCTTGAGTTCGACACAGAAACAGGTGAGCGCGGCAAGCGCGACGTACACGTAGATCGCCTGTTCCGCAAACTCCTCGATGAAGCTGTAGATGCTCGTGTAGACGCGGGCGTCCCCGCCCGTGTGGCCAAGCCAGCGATCTCCACCATCGTAGTCAACAACAACGCCGCGGCGGTTCTACTCGCCCTCAACACGCTGGCGGAAAACGGCGAAGTCATCGTCTCCCGTGGAGAACTCGTCGAGATCGGCGGATCCTTCCGCATTCCGGATGTCATGTCGAAATCGAATGCCATCCTGCGCGAAGTGGGCACAACCAATCGCACCCGCGTCGGCGACTATGAAAAGGCAATCAACGAGAAAACCCGCCTTCTGCTGCGGGTGCATCGGTCCAACTTTCAAATCACCGGATTCACCGAGCAACCGCAACTCGAAGAACTGGTCAGTCTGGCTCGCCAGCGCAATATCGCGCTTCTCGAAGACCTGGGCAGCGGCGCATTGTTCGATCTGCGCTCGGTCGGAGTGAACGGGGAGCCAAGTGTACTCGACAGCCTTCGCCAAGGTGTGGATGTTGTCACCTACAGCGGCGACAAGTTGCTCGGCGGTCCACAAGCTGGAATGCTGAGCGGCCGCAGCGATCTGATCGCACGCATGCGTTCGAATTCGTTATTTCGCGCGCTTCGCGTGGACAAATTGACCTACGCGGCGCTCGAAGCCACGTTGCTCGCATATGTGAAAGGCGATCACGACGCGATCCCCGCTCTACGCATGATGCGTCTATCGAAAGAAGAAATTGGAAGGCGCGCGGAAACCATTGCTGGGAGACTGAAGTCCTCCAAGCTATCTGTTGCAGTGCTGGACGGCGAATCCGTAATCGGTGGCGGCGCCGCACCCTCTGCGGTGCTCTCTACTCGCCTGCTGGCGATAACTTGCGAGGACCTGAGCGCCGACGAACTCTGCTCAAGCCTGCGCGCTTCCGATCCCCCGATTATCGCGCGGGTGGAGGAAGGACGCGTCCTGCTCGATCTGCGAACCGTGTTTCCGGAGCAGGATGAAGTTGTGACTTCATCGCTGCAAGGCATTTTACAAGATGGAGACTAATCGTATGCGCAAGATAAGTCCTATCCTTCTGCTAATGCTCGCAACCACTATCGTCCCTGCGCAGAAGAGCATCAATTCTTCGCAAACCAGCTCCGAGATCGACTTGGAGCACACGAAATGGGTTGAGAGCGTCATGCGTTCAATCCTCACCATCAAGCCAGGAGCGACCCGGAAAGACCTACTCAATGTTTTTACGGAACAAGGTGGTCTCTCGACCCGGACCCATCAGACATATGTGTACAAACGATGTCCGTACATCAAAGTAGATGTGGAGTTTGCTTCAGTAGGGGGCGACGCCGAGTCTATCGAGATGCCGGGAGACCAAATCGTCGCAATTTCCAGGCCGTATCTAGGATATTTTATCGGTGATTAGAATGCCTCTCGATTCGTAGCTAGGTTCAGAGAACTTTCTCCGTGTCTCTGTGGTGCGATATTCTTTTGGCTACCCTCTACACCATCGGCCATTCCACCCGCCCGCTGGATGAATTTATTGCTGTCCTCCAAGCCCACTCCATACAGACCTTGGTGGATATCCGTTCCTTCCCCATGTCGCGCCGCCTGCCTCATTTCAATCGCGAATCGTTGGAGAAAACCATGCCCGATGCGGGGATTCGGTACGTCTGGATCAAAGAGCTTGGCGGTCGCCGGAAGAAGATCCTCGACGACTCGCCCAACATCGCACTGCGCAACGACAGCTTCCGCAACTACGCCGATTACATGCTCACCGAGGACTTCCAGCGCGGCATCGCCGAACTGGTCGAACTGGCCGAGCACTCACGCACGGCTTACATGTGTGCCGAGCGGGTTTATTTTCGCTGCCACCGCATGCTGGTTTCCGACTGGCTGGTGGCTCACGGACATGAAGTCTTTCACATCGACGGAACCGGGCCGGTCAAGAAGCATGAACTCATGACCGAAGCGCGGTTGATCGATGGCCAGGTTATTTATCGCGGCGATCGCCTGCTCTGAGCAGACGTCTCCATTCATCGAGCAGCGCTTTCGGCTGTCCTGATTTAGACTTTCAATTGCAGCGAACAGAGGAGAACCCATGGCCGAACGCACTCCGCAAAACCTTGCCAATCATACGAGACTCGATCCTCCATTCCACTTCTTCGTATTGCCGGTTTTCGCGATCTCGTGGATCGTGAGCGTGTTCTTCGCGGTGCGCCATCCCGGTTTCCTGCACATCTGGATCGTGGTCTTCAACACAGCCCTGATTGTTGCTGTGATCCGGAGCCGGCAGTACGCGCTGAAAGTTCAGGATCGTGTTATAAGGTTGGAAGAAAGACTCCGGCTGGCGGCGTTGCTGCCCGATTCATTGCGCCCACAAATCGCGAAGCTCACCGAGGATCAGCTAATCGGACTACGTTTTGCCTCGGATGAAGAGCTTCCTGCACTGGTTGAGCGGACTCTGTCGGCCAATCTTGCCCGTGCCGACATCAAGAAATCCATCAGGAATTGGCGGCCAGACTATTGGCGCGTGTAAGTGTGCTGGCAAACGAAACAGCTGTGTCTATTTTCCAGAAGGCGCTCGTCCACTAAACTGTGTGCATGATCGTCGGCACCGGCATCGACATAGCAGAGGTTCCACGCATCGAAGCTTCGATCGCACGTTTTGGCGACCGCTTCCTGCACAGGATTTTTACCGAAGCCGAGATCCTCTACTGTGAGTCGAAGGCCAACCGGATCGAGCGTTACGCAGCGCGCTTCGCGGCTAAAGAAGCCGCAATGAAGGCCATCGGCACGGGCTGGAATCATGGGGTCACGTGGCGCGACGTTGAAGTCTGCCGTCAGCCCGGAGGCCGTCCCACGATCGCATTTCACGGCAAGGCCGCCGAGTTTGCAGCGAAGCTCGGCGCGGTCCACGTGGCGCTTTCGCTTTCCCACACCAAAGAGTACGCCATCGCGCAGGTCATCCTCGAGGGTTGACAGACGGCTGAATGCAGACTGCTTTCTGTTAGACTGTCGCATTCCTGAGCGAACAATGCCGGTTACAACCGAAACTCCGCCGATCACTCGAACCAGTACCGCAGAAAAAACCCGCGACCATTCCCTGCTGATGGGCGTGGCCATCAGTAGCTTCGCTGCACTGCTGCTGGAACTGGCGCTCACTCGGTTATTTTCCGTTGTGCTCTTTTATCACTTCGCCTTCCTGGCGATTTCCATTGCGCTGCTCGGTCTCGGCTCCGGCGGAGTATTCGCGTACTTAGGAAAGACCTGGCTCGGCCGCTTCTCTACTCGCTCCTTGCTTTCATGGCTCTGTGTTGCGAACGCCGCGGTCGTTCCCATAGTGCTGGAGATCGTGCTCCACGTTCCGGTCTCACTCAGCTTGTCGCGAGCCAATTTTCTCCGCCTTACCGCGATCTATCTGGCTTCCGCTGTGCCTTTCTTTGTCACAGGGCTCGAGTTCTCGATCCTCTTTGCCCGGGAATCGCGAAATATTTCGAGGCTCTACGGAGCGGATCTCCTGGGCGGCGCGCTGGCTTGTCTGGGAGTCGTGCCTCTGCTCAACTTTCTGGGCGGCCCGAACACGGTGCTGTTCGCAGCTGTGACGGCAAGCGTCGCGGGAGCCGCTTGGGCGGTCAATGTTCGCATGCGAAAATTCACTCTTGGCCTTGCCGCCGCCCTGTTGCTGCTGATTGCGGCGAACCGCTCGGGAAGGCTGATCGATGTCGTCTACGCCAAAGGCATGTTTCGTGACAAAGCCTGGGTAGAGTTCGCGCGCTGGAATGCCATCTCCCGCGTGGAGGTAGATCGCCAAGGCCAAGCAAAGGCGGTGGTCATTGATGCTGACGCGTCGACTTACATCATGAACGCCGACCCCAGGCAGTGGCAGGGCACGCAATGGCAGCGAGATTTGATGTCCGCGCCTCCCGCGCTCGCCAACGTTTTGCGCCCGCACGGACAGTACGCCATCATTGGACCGGGAGGCGGAGTCGATGTGCTTCGCGCCGTGGCCAACGGCAGCCCCAGCGTTACCGGAATTGAAATTAATCCGATTATCGCCAACACCGTGATGCGCGGCCGTTACGCGGATTATTCCTATCACTTGTACGAACGGCCTGAGGTACACATTCAAGTCACGGACGGACGGTCGTTTGTTCGTAACGCCAGCCAGAATTTCGACGTCGTACAAATGACCCTGGTCGATACCTGGGCTTCGACTGCCGCCGGGGCCTTCGCTCTCAGTGAGAACAGTCTTTATACCGTGGAGGCTTTTCGAGAATACTTCGAGCACTTGAAACCCGACGGGATGGTCGCCATCACTCGCTGGGAGTTCCGCGAACCACGCGAAGCCTTGCGCGTGGTTTCGGTCGCGATGCAAGCTCTGCATGAGCAAGGAATCGCGAATCCGGCGAGGAACTTCATCGTAGTCTCGGAAGGCGATCTGGACGAAGACGGAATTCCAGTAGTGGTGCTGGCCAAGAAGAGTGCCTTCAACGTCGAAGAAGAGGAACAGGTTGAGGCCCACCTGCGCAGCAACCCCCGCTTGGTGGCGTTATATCTCCCCTCTGATCCCAAAGATAATCCGTTTTCTGCCCTGATCGCGCGAAATGACCCTTACGCCTTTGCGCAAACGTACCCCTACGATGTGTCGCCGGTTAACGACAACGCACCTTTTTTCTTTTTCACCCTGAAACTGGATCAGATACTTCACCAGCAGGATCTGCGCCAGGGCATCGACTGGAAGGTGAATCTTGGTGTCGTCGTACTGGCCATGGTGCTGGTCATCTCTTTCGTGGCGGTGCTCGCATTTTTGGTGATCCCCCTCACGGTTCGTGGTGGACGTAGACAGGAGCGCCCGATTCGGCTGCTGTACTTTGTTGCGGTGGGTCTTGGATACATACTGGTGGAGATCGCCTTCATCCAGCGTTTTGTTTTATTTCTCGGGCACCCGACCTACGCCCTCACGGTGGTCGTATTCCTTCTTCTTCTTTCGAGCGGTGCTGGCAGCCTGGCGTCGCGTAAATGGGTGGCCCAGACCCAACGCGCATGGCGTCCGCTGCTTTTCATCGTGGGTGCGCTTATGCTTTACGTCTTTGTTTTGCCGGGGCTCCTAAATGCGCTGGTTGGGCTTCCCTTCGTGGCAAAATTGCTGGTGAGCGCCGCCCTCCTGGTTCCGTTGGGATTTGCCATGGGGATGCCCTTTCCAACCGGTTTGCGGGCGCTGGCCAGTGTTCCCGTGCCGGAGTTTCCGGTAGCCGCCGAAGGTGAATTCCAGGAAAATGCGGTGGAGTGGGCATGGGCCATGAACGCCGGTTCCAGCGTCCTGGGTTCCATCCTCGCGATGGTTATTGCCATTCAGTTCGGGCTGAACTTCACTCTCGCTTGCGGAGCAGTGGCCTATTTGACGGCCATTCTGCTCTCCGGAACCCTGCAGCAGCATCATGCGTGAGGTGAAGCCCAGACCGACGGTCTGCTATTATGCTGAGATTCGCTTTCTCGGGTCGCCGCGGAGAATGCTGCCATGACGTTCTTGGGGAGAATGAGTGCCTAGCCAGAAGCAGTTGAAGTGGTCCGAACTGAAGGTGGGGCTCACGGTGCTGGTTTCCAGCATCGTTCTCGTCATTCTGATCCTGCTCATGAGTGGCACGGGCGGCGTCCTTACCCGGAAGATCACCCTTATATCTTATTTCGACAATGCTGGCGGCTTGCGCGAGGGAGCACCGGTACGCCTTCAGGGCGTTGACATAGGCAATGTCAACGGGATCCGGGTTGTGTCCGATCCGAACCGGCGGCTCACTCCGGTGGAAATCATCCTCAAGGTCAATACCAAATATCGCGCCAATTTGCGGAAGGATTCGCTCACGACCCTTTCCACCGCCGGCGTATTGGGCGAAACCTACATCGATATCGACAGCTCTCAGGCCCATGGTCCTGAGGTCCAGGCAGAGGACGTCTTACCGACGCGCGAGACACCCGACATTCAGGACGTCGTGCGCGCCAGCCAAAGCACCCTCCAAAACCTGGATGCGCTGGAGAAACGTGTGGATCGGATACTGGCATTTGTTGAGAGCGGGCAAGGCTCCATCGGCAAGGTGATCTACGATCCCGGCCTCTACGATCGCCTGAATGCCACCGTTGGCCAGTTTCAAGGTCTCGTGAACGACGTGATTTCGGGCAAGGGAAGCATCGGCAAGCTTCTGGTCGACGACAAACTGTATCAAAGCGCGAATGCAACCATCGACAAGCTGAACGGGATCATCGACCAACTGAATGCCGGGCAGGGCACTGCAGGCAAATTCTTGAAGGATCCCACTCTTTACAACACGGCCAACGAGACCATCGCTAACGTGAAGAAGTTAACCGATGACGTGAATGCGGGCAAGGGCACCATCGGCCTGTTGGCCAGGAACCAGGAGTTTGCTGACAAGCTGCACAACACCATGAACAAAATCTCGGATCTGAGCGACCGCCTGAATTCGGGCCAGGGCACGATCGGGAAACTGCTGCAGGACCCGGCAGTCTACGACAACACCAACCAAGTGCTCCTGGAAACGCGGGAACTGATTAAAGCAATCCGTCAAAATCCCAAGACATACCTGACCATCCGCCTGCATATTTTCTGAGGAACACTCGGGCGGCAACGCAAACTCCTGGATTGATGTACGGTACACCGAGACTGACGTAGTCGCGGGCCTACGCGTCCGTGCTCATGCCCAATTTGCGTGGACCATCCGTGCCCGTGGTCTGGCAGCGCCCGTGGCTACGCGACCGTCTGCACCCCACCTGCCGCCGGTGAAGTATTCGATGTGGAGCCGCCGCTTGAGCCCGATTGCTGGAAGTCCTGCTGCAACGTCGTATAAGCCTGCTGCGCCGCAGACAGGTTGCCGGACTGCAGAACTGAATTCGCTACATCCAACCAGTTGTCCGTGTGCGAGAATAGCTGTTCCCAACACCGCTAAGGACTTCATCATGAACCTCCAACGCACTCTTCTGTCTCTGGTTATCGCAACGCTCTCGCTCACCCCCCTAGCCGCTCAATCAAAACCTCAATACGAGATCTACGCCATCCGTTACGCTACGCTGCCTGACTTCCCCGTCGCAGAACTGGTCGCCGGCGCCGACCCCGCCCGCAAACTCGACATCGCCATGATGATCTGGCTCATCCGCGGCAACGGCCGTAACATCCTCGTCGACTCCGGTTTCTATCACGATCGCTTTTTCAAGGATTGGCACGTCAACGATTTCATCAAGCCATCCGACACCCTGAAGCCTCTCGGCCTTAAGCCCGAGGACATCACCGACGTGATCATCAGCCACATGCACTGGGACCATTCCGACGGCATGGACCTGTTTCCCAACGCCCGCATCTGGATTCAGAAGGATGAGTTGCAGTACTACGCCGGAGAAGCCTGGCAATCGAAGGACACCCACGGCGGAATTGATCCCGACGACGTGCTCACGCTGGTAAAGCTGAATACGCAAGGCCGGGTAGGCCTGGTGAATGGCGATGCCCAGGAAATACTCCCCGGCATCACCTGCTACACCGGCGGCCGCCACACCTACGCCTCACAATACGTCGGCGTGACGACCAGCGCCGGAACCGTCGTGCTGGCCAGCGACAACATGTATCTCTACGAAAATCTGGAAAAGCACGTGCCCATCGCGGCCACGCTCGACGCCGTCTCGAACTTGCGTGCCCAGGATCGAATGAAACAAATCGCTACCAGTCCCGGCCTCATCATTCCAGGACACGATCCCGCAGTCATCGCCAAGTTCCCGAATGTCGCACCAGGGATCGCCAAGATTGAGTGACTCTCCATACCCACGTAGCCCTGGACGCCTCGTCCGGGCAGCGGAGACAGCGCTGCGACTTTCCGCCAGATGTCATCATCTAGATGTGACGATGCAAGTCACTGTCTATTCCGCCTTCTGGTGCCCGGACTGCCGCGAAGCCAAGCGCTTCCTGCAGCAACACAACATCGCGTTTAAGGACATCGATATCGAAAGCACTCCGGGAGCCGCCGACGAAGTGGTCAAGCGCACTGGCAAGCGTGCCATCCCGCAATTCGTGATCGACGGCGAATGGGTCCAGCCCTACCGCCAAGGCGAAGGCTTCCTCTACGAAGAAATGGCCAAGCGCCTGGGCGTAAAAGAACCATAGCTCACGTGGGGACAGCCGCCTCGGCTGTCCAGTCGAGCGCAGCTCGACTCGAACCTAGCGCCCATCTCGCATCCAGCCGCTCACCTCAGCATGAGAAATAGCATCTGCCGCGAAAGTAAAAGTGCCCTTGTCTTTCACCTCCCGCGCCGCTCGCAGGAAAGCTCCCAGCGCAGCACGGGCAAACGCTCCTCCCACGCTGATCCGCTTGGCTCCTGCAGCCGCCAGCTCGTCCACGGAAAAGGTAGCGCCCTTCAAGCCCATCAGCACATTCACCGGCTTCGAAACCGACGCACACACTTTCCGAATCGCCTCCAGGCCCGGAAGCCCTGGCGCAAAGACAACATCCGCGCCTGCTGCGGCAAAGGCTTGCAATCGCCGCATGGTGTCGTCGAGGTCAGGGCGGCCATGCAGGAAGTTTTCCGCTCGGGCGGTCAGCACGAAGCGAGAATTATGAGCCGCCTTTGCCGCTGCCGCGACCCGCTCCACCGCAAGCTCGAAGCCGTAAATGGGATCTTGCGGATCGCCGCTCGCATCTTCAATCGATCCTCCAGCCAACCCGATCGCCGATGCCAGTCGAATGGTTTCTGCACACATTTCAGGCGAACGCCCAAACCCATTCTCCAAGTCGGCCGACACCGGCAAGTCCGTCGCCTCCACCATGGCCTTCGCGTTCTCTAAAATCTCATCGCGCGTAAGCCCGGCCGACGAGTCACGGTATCCGGCGGAAAAGGCGCAACCCGCGCTCGTCGTCGCCAGCGCCTCGAAACCCAACGCTGTAAGAATTCTCGCCGTCCCCGCATCCCATGGATTAGGGATCACGAACGCCCCCGCCCGCTCATGGAGCGCTCGGAAAGCCTGATATTTCTGATCGCGTGTCATCGCATCACCCTCATTTCAAACCTCGAATCTTTACGTAGCGTATCAACCTTCGTAAGCCAGTTACTTCAGTTCTGGAAGAAGCGGTACTTTGTAGCCATTGGTGACCTGCCTAAAGCGATATACCATCAGATGCATCGATGAAGCAGCAGACGCAACGCGCGCTCGCCGGAGGCCAGATCGATCCCAGCCAGATCGACCTGAGAACGACTGATCGCCGCCGCGTAGCGCGCTACTCCTGCAGCGGTCACGCACAGATCACTTGTCTTCCCTTGAACGGCGCGCTGCTCCGAGGCAGCCTGCGCGACCTGGGTCTGGGCGGATGCCGCATCGAAAGCATCGAAACAAGTTCACCCTTCGATCTCGGCGCTCGCACTGAGATTCTGGTGAGAGTAAACTCATGGTTCTTTCGCGCCATGGCTCACGTGAGGGCCGTTCGTGGCCAATCTGCAATCTCCGTGGAGTTCATGCGCATGAGTGCCGGCGGATACCGCATGCTTGCTGAGCTCATATCCGACCTGGAAAGACCGCGACACGGAGTGATCCGCAACAAACATCTTCTTGCGGCTGCGCCTCCGCTTCCAACCCATAACTCCGGGTCAGGACTCAATCAAAGCACCGCGATCGTCGGGACCATCGTGCCGGCGGAATCCGCCGATTTCGCCCTAACTGCAAGTCGCCAAGCTTGGCTCCAGGACCGCTACCCGGGAGCCACCTCTGTTGATCTTTTCGTCTAATCCGTCACTTTGCGAAAAATCTTGTCAAGCCCCCTGGCACACTCGATTTCCCCCAAACCCTTGATTCAACGGCAGAAATAAACTTCAAAAATTGGCGGGTTTACCCCCTCCAACCTGCCATACTGGTATTAGGCTGAAGTCATGCGGACATTCTGTCCGCCAACTGAGAACCGGGAACTGACTACTGGGAACTGACTGCAATCCTGGGTTCCTTTGGGCAGTCGAAAGAATCCCTCCGCCATTAAACAGAGCTAAATCCTTTACAAATGATATTTTAGCGGGTATGTCGAGCGGGCGTACCTGTTTTCATACACTTGCGACGAAAAAGACCCCTGCTGCGAAGGTATCTAATTTGTAAGTCCTTTAGAAGAGATATTTTACGTGGGTATCTCCAAAATACGTCCATTGTTTTCATGGATCTAGGCATAAAACGCGTAATTGAGCCTATATATCATTAACCATATAGATAACATTTGCGAATCTACTGTTTTCGCAAAAGTTAATACATCCAAGAGCATAACCCTACGACTCCACTCCACTTGTTCATCGTCCTCCGTACCGTAGGAACTGTACAACGTGAAGCGCAGAATGGAACTCACAAGTCCTGATGGCCGAAAACGATCCGTCAACGCGCGAAGAGCCAGTCTGCACCCTCTGGCAACGAATGCTCGAAGGTGTACTCGGCGTGTGCCTGCTGGTTGGCGTGACCGCGATGGTCCGCTATTTCCCCGCCGCGCAGCCACAAGATCTTCACAGAAATGATGCCCAAAAGGACGACCTCCAACGGCAGGTGCTGCAACTCGGACATGAAGTTGAGCTCCTCCAGCAAGAGCAGGCCATGCCCGCCTTGGTCTTGCACCGCTACCGCAATTCGATTTGCTACATCTTCGGCATCTACCACGTAGGATTTCCCGGTCGTCCACCCGAGTTCCGCGCCCGCATTTCCGGAACCGGCTTCGTGGTCTCCGACGGATTGCTCGCGACCAATCGTCACGTGGCCGAGCCCTGGTATGAAGACTCGCAGTCGAATCTCTTGATCCGCAAAGGTGCTATACCCCATCTGGAGAAACTGTTAGCTTTCTTTCCCGGCCTGCCCACGCCAGTGACTATCACTCCGGCGGTGCTGTCCGCCCAAGGTGACTTGGCGGTTCTCCGTATCGAGGACACCCAGGCCGTGCATCAGCTTCGACCTATACCCTTGGCCGCCGACATCCCGAATCCCGGCGAACTGGTTGCCGTAGTCGGATATCCCATGGGCGTGTTGGGCATGGTGGCGAAATCACCACCCGCCGTCTACGACCGCCTGGCCTACCGCCGCGACGATCAGGGCGCCGCCAACGAACTGGCCGCGCTCTCGTTGATCCGTCCATCGTCCACCTGCGGACATTTGGGAGATGTGGTCGGCGACAAACTCATCTACGACGCCCCCACGGCCCACGGCGGCAGCGGCGGCCCCGTCTTCAACTCGCAAGGCGAAGTGATCGGCGTCAACGCAGCGTATATCGACGGCTTCTCCGGCGGCACCCTGGGCGTCTCCGTCCGTGCCCTGAAACCCTTGATCGCCACAGCAAAGGCCCCTCTAACAAAGACAGCGGTATTGTCTGGCGAAAATAAATCACAGCCAAATGCAACGTCCGTGTCAACAGATCACTGACGCCGGATTTCCCAAAGAAATAAACTCGCTAGAAAGACGTCATCCTGAACCGGCGCAGCCGGAGAAGGATCCGGCGCGTAGTGGCCAAACTCTATGCGAAAGCCCAAACACTTCTACGTCTACATCATGACGAACAACCCGCGCTCCCACGTGCTCTACACCGGAATCACCGGCGACCTACCCCGCCGCGTACACGAGCACAAAAGCAAACTCACACCCGGCTTCACCAGCCGCTACAACCTGACGCGGCTAGTCCATTGCGAGATGTTTGCCTATCCCGACGACGCAATCCAACGCGAGAAAGAAATCAAGAGCTGGGTTCGCAGCAAGAAGATCAAGTTGATCGAGAGCACCAATCCCCACTGGCACGACTTGGCATCCGAGTGGCAAGACCTGTACAAGCCTGTCGACCGCGGCCCGACCGATCCGCGCCAGATCCTTCGCGGCCTCACGGCCGCTCAGGATGACGTCAAGTAACTTGAATCTAGGCTCCCTGAACGCCCGACTAACTGTCTAGGAAAGACGTCATCCTGAACCGGCGCGGCCGGTGAAGGATCTCGCGCGTAGTGGCCAAACTCCATGCGAAAGCCCAAATACCCAAGGTCACTCAAGATGGCGTCAACACTAGAACCCTTTGATCCACCCCGGCTCCCTCACGTGCTCTTCGTCCAGACGACGCAGGCGTGCGGCCATAATCCCGGGTCGGCCCAGATACCCAACCACGCGACCAGGATCCTTACGGTCCACGACCGGCAAGCGGCCGATGTTATTGCGCAGCATCTTGGCGGAGGCATCGTGCAGCATCTCGTCCGGATACGTGACCACGACATCGCGGGAGCCGGCGTCGAGCACCGTCAACCCTCCGCTCGGGTCCGCGTCGAGAGCCCGCATCACGTCGCCCCGGGTAATCACGCCCGCCAGCTTGCCCGCAGAGTCCAGGACAAACATTCCCTGGTGCCGGCAGACCGCAGGATCGCGCCGTGCAATCCGGTCCGACAATTCGCTGACTTTCATTTCAGCGGGAAGCGAAGGTACATCTTGATCCATGGTTTCGGAAACCCTGACTTGCTGCAACACGTCCGCTTCGTACTCCTGATGGATGTGCAGCCCGCGCCGCGCCAACTTCTCGGTCATGATCGAAGCCCTTGGCATGAGCCACATCGCGATGCCGTCGGCAATCACGCTGACCAGCATCAGTGGCAACACCGAGTTGTAATCGCGAGTGATTTCGAAAGCAAAAATGATGAACGAGAACGTAGCCCGGGATGCCGCGCCGAAAACCGCGCCCATCGCGACCAGGGCAAAAGCTCCCGCCGACAGATTCGCCGACGGAAAGATTCGATCCATGCCCATGGCGAACACCCCGCCCATGGCCGCGCTCGACATAAACATGGGCGCCAGCAGTCCGCCCGACGTTCCCGATCCCAGCGAGATGACCAACGCTACCGCTTTCGCCACCATGACCACGAGCAGCAGTTTCCACGCCAGGTTCGCATTCAGGATGTCGCCAATGGTGTCATAGCCCACGCCCAGAACTCGGGGCACGAAATATCCGATGATCCCCAGGCCTAGCGCCCCGATCGCCGGCCACCAGAGCTCATCCACCGGCAATTTCTCGAACTGGTCTTCCGTCCAGTAGAGCAACTTGCTGAACCCGACCGCAGCCAATCCACAAACCAAACCCAGCAACAGATAAAACGGGAGAGCGTGCGGAATACCGAAGTCCATGGCTGTGACCTTGAACATCGGCCCCGCTCCCAACAGTTGCATGTGGACCGCGGTGGCAAGCGTGCTGGCAATGACCAGCGGAATAAACGATCGCGCCTTGAATTCAAACAGGAGCAGTTCAATGGCGAGGATCACGCCCGCGATGGGAGTATTAAAAGTTGCTGACATGCCCGCAGCCGCGCCACACGCCAGCAGTACCTTTCGTTCCGAAGCCGTGGTGTGAAGCACCTGGCCGACCAGCGAGCCGACCGCGCCTCCAGTCTGGATAATCGGTCCCTCGGCGCCGAACGGGCCGCCGGTTCCGATTGCAATCGCGGCAGAAAGGGGTTTCAGGATTGCGACCCTCGGCTCGATGCGGCTGCGGTTCACCATGACCGCTTCCATGGCCTCGGGAATACCGTGACCTTTGATCTTTGATGTCCCATACTTCGCCATGAAGCCGACAATGATTCCGCCAATCACCGGGATCGGAATCACCCACAGTCCGAGCTGGTTGTGGCGGGCGCTGATGAAGTCGGCCGCGAAACGATGGTAAAAGAAAAAATTAGTGAACAGGCCAATCAACTTGTACAACACGAACGCGATCAGCCCTGCGAACAGCCCGACCCCTGCCGCAAGAAAGGACATCAGCACCATGCGGAACTGCGCCGGCTCGGCGAGCCTTATGTCTCCGACCTGTCCTCCAGTTGCCGCAATCGTGGATGGAGGTGAACTACCGTTGTTGCTTTCTGACATCCTTGTTTCTTCCCCCTGCTGCTTGACGAAGCTTTGGGCGCGATCCATTGCGAGCGTTGCCGCCTTGCATGGCGCGCTTGAGGGCCGCCACGAGCGCCGGCCCTTGCATACGCAACTCGGCCTTGTGATGCAGCGAAAGCTCGCGCAACATCCTCTCGCCCCTCGGAGTCATCGAGAGCAGCACCTCACGCCGATCCTCTCCTCCACGATGCCGCCGGACGCAGCCGCTGGCAGCCAGCCGGTTCACCAGTTCGACCGCGCTGTGGTGCTGAATCTGCATCCGCTCCGCCAGTTCTCCAATCCTCGGGCGCGTTCCTGCAGGCAGCCCCTTCAAGGTCAGCATCAACTGGTGCTGCCGCGGTTCCAGCCCGGCCTCCCGGGCAGCTTGCTCGCTGAAATGAAGAAAACGGCGGATCTGATAACGCAGCTCTGCCAGCGCTTCGTAGTCGGCCAATGTAAGAGACTTTTCCATGGAGCGGGATTATATCGTATCAAGACAAATACGCGACTTCATTGTATATCGTAACACGATATATATAAAACGGAAAAGAGTGCGCGAATTATAAACGCTACCCGGCTGCTTCGCCCCCTTTTGCGGGACTGGCCACCGAGGTTCCCCACCGTTTAGAATCCCTAGTCCTTCTATTTTGCTGGAAACGAACGGAAGAGGGGGCAGCCGTGATCCCACGCTATACCCGCCCTGATATGGGCCGCATCTGGAGCGACGAAAACCGCTTCCGCACCTGGCTTACCGTCGAAGTCGCCGCCACCGAAACCTTAGCCGACGCCGGCATGGTCCCAAAAGACGCAGCCAAGGCCATCCGCAAGCGCGCCGACTTCGACTTACAGCGCATCCACGAAATCGAAGCCGAAGTTCGGCACGACGTGATCGCTTTCACCACCGCAGTGGCGGAGATCGTCGGCCCTGAAGCCCGCTGGTTTCACTACGGCCTCACGTCCAATGATGTGGTCGACACCGCACAGGCCCTGCTCATCGGCCAAGCGTCTTCCATCATCGCTGCCGATCTCGAACGGCTTTCCGATGTCCTCAAACGCCGCGCATGGGAGTTCAAGGACACGCCCATGGTCGGCCGCACTCACGGTATTCACGCTGAGCCGATTACATTCGGCTTCAAACTGGCCAACTGGTATTCCGAGAGCCAACGCAACATCGACCGCTTCCAGCGAGCCGCCGAGGACATGCGCGTAGGCAAGTTCTCCGGCGCGGTGGGAACACTCGCCCATCTCAGCCCCGAGATCGAAGAAAAGATTTGCGCCCGCCTGGGATTAAAGGCCGCCGCGGTTTCTTCCCAAGTGATCCAGCGCGATCGCCACGCCTATTACCTCGCCACACTCGCGGTAATCGCAAGCACCCTGGACAAGATCGCTACGGAAATCCGTCATCTGCAGCGCACCGAAGTCCGCGAAGCCGAAGAGTTTTTCAGCGAGAAACAAAAAGGCTCGTCCGCCATGCCACACAAGCGCAATCCGGTGACGAGCGAGCAAATCAGCGGTTTGGCTCGAGTAGTACGCGCCAACGCGCAGGCCGGGTTCGAGAATGTTGTGCTGTGGCACGAGCGCGACATCTCCCACTCCTCCGCCGAGCGCATCGTCATTCCCGACTCCACCACGCTGGTTGATTATTTGTTGCAAAAGACGGCCAACCTAATCGACGCAATGCTCGTCTATCCAGAGCGCATGAAGCGCAACCTGGAGAGCACGGGCGGTCTGGTTTTCAGCGGGCAGCTCTTGCTCGATCTGGTCGAACACGGAGTCTCGCGGGAAGACGCTTATCGAATGGTGCAACAGCACGCGATGCGCGCCTGGAAAGAAGATCTGAATTTCCGCGACCTGGTGCTGAAAGACAAAGAAATTGCGCGCAAAGTTCCGCGCCGGCAGATCGAGCATGCCTTCGATCTAAAGCGCCAATTGAGGAACATCGACAAGATCTTCGCGCGAGTTTTCGAGAAGCCAGCACCAGCAAAACCAGCCCGAACGCGGAAACACTAGCAGTCCGTGGTGGAAGTAGTTTTGTCACTGCGCCGCGAACCGAACAACAAGGGTGACGCGCACGACCGGGGAGGGTCTGAACATTGGCGCGATGGGCTTGGCTGTGCAGCCCGCAACAGAATCGCGATCCAGAACTGCAACCCCAGCAACAGGGCGTCGGCCGAGAATCCCTGCCAGCCGCGCGGCGTACCTTTTCCAGACCACTGCCGCATCACCAGCGACAGATTGAATCCCCCCAGGTGAATCAGCACGCGTTTATAAACATTTTCTTGTCCGCGCAAGTGCACACGCCGCATGCCTCCCGTTTCATAGGCGTGGGCGAAACTGCGTTCCAGAAACTCTCCGCGACGGCGTAGCAGCTGTTTCCCGTGCTCGCCGTGAATGCGCCGCCGGTTGCTGTACACCGCCTGCTGCGCTTCCGGCTTATCCTTCCAACGACGCCGTCCGCGATCCGGTTCCGAGATGTAAGTTCGAACTTCCGCTTCCGCCAGCGCCTGCAGCGTATCGTTGCTGTGATATCCCTTGTCGGTCACGGCTTCGATCGGACCTTCCGGATGCACTCGTTCCCCGACTTCTTCGTTGTTCGTGGTGCACGCAACTTCGGCGATGTGCTCGCCCGCCTGCGGCAAGGTCTGCAGAATCGTCTCCGTATCGCCCGCCGCGCCACCGGTCACCGTCACCGCCACTACCGCTCCGGTTTCCAGGTCCACCGCATGCTCCGCCTTGTAGGCAAGGTGCGTGCGGCCGTCTTTCATCGGCGTGATCTCCGCCTCGGGATCATGCGGATTCACCCAATCGTCATTCGATCCCTTCTTCGCCCGCTTGCGATCCAGCTTCGCCAACTGCTCTCGCGTCGGCGTCGCGATCCCCGATTCCTCGGCCAGCCGCCGCAGAAACTCCTCGTAGCCCTCGCCCGTATCCCGCCGCACAATCGAGCGCATGGCTGCGTTGGCTTCCAGCGTCGTGGCATCGATGCCCACCACCTTGCCCTTCAGTAGCCCTTTCTCCGCCAGCAACTCAAGCACCCAGCGAAACACCGCTTGATGGGTTTCCACATCGATCAGCCGTCGCGTCCGCGAAATCGTCGAGTGATCCGGCGCTGCCTCGCTCAGTTTCAGTTCCAGAAATTGGCGTAGCGCCAGCGAATCCGCCGCACGCCACGCGATGCCACGCTCCCCCTCGATCCCTTCGAAATACCCGATGAGCAGCAAGCGGAAATACCGCCCCGGCGTCAAGGAAGGACGCCCCATCGCCGCCGCGTAGAAGCGCGCACACTGCCCCTCCACAAACTCGTCGAACCCCCGCTCCTCCAGCACCTGGTTCAAGCGCTGGTAGAACGGATGTCCTACCGTGCGCGGCAACTCGCTGTGCGAAACCCAAAACTCTTCCTGCTGCTGCCGCTGCTTGCCTCGTCGTCCCATCGCCATGCCCGCAGTGTACGCACTCGTGCTGTGGATCACTCAATCTTTATTGCGACACGAATCCAGACTTTCACCACGGACTGCTAGGCGTTGATTTTCAGCTCCGGCTTCTGCAGCCAATCCAGGGAAGACCAGGACTACTATGCCGAAACTCACTTACGCTTTGCTGCTCGCGACCTGCTTCTCCCTGTCACTGCCTCGTCGGTTACAAAGCAGACCGCGATTGTGCACCTGAGCGATATCGCCGAGCGCCGGAATCATAAGAAGAAATAGCTAGTGCCCCATCTCTCTATGTTTCTGTTATAACGCCTCGCAAATTGAGCCCTTCGCACTTACATTCGCGATCAGGCCTCAGCCCCTAATGGAAATCGCTGAACGGACGATAGGTCACTAGAGAAGAAGAATGTGTCTCGGGCGATGCGGAATCTGCTTGCCCCAGCGAAAGCTCGTCTCCCAATGCGCAAGATAACTAGAGTGACGTTGCAGCAACCAAAATGACAATGGCGACCCAAAGCGCAGTCGCACCGACCGTGGCGAATAAGCGAATCGACGTTGTGGATCCCGTGTACCGGCAAATTCGCAACCTGGTCTACAAGGTTGCGGGTATTTATAAATCGGAGGACAAACTTTATCTCCTCGCCGACGGCTGCGGGCGACGGATGAAACAGCTCAGCGTGCACACCCCGCGCGAGTACTGGGATCAGCTTACGGCCCATCCCAGCCGCGATGGCGAACTGCGGCAACTGCTGAACGAGATCACCATCGGCGAAACTTGCCTGTTTCGCAGCCAGCCGCAGCTGGACGCGCTGCGGAAAGTCATCTTGCCGGAGATCGTGGGGAAAAAAAACACCGCCGCAATCAAGCGGTTACGCATCTGGAGCGCGGGCTGTTCCACCGGAGAAGAGTCCTATACGCTGGCCATGAACATGCTTGAGGAAAGGGACCGTTTACTAAAAGGCTGGACAGTGGAAATTCTGGCGACCGACCTGAACGACCGTTCCGTCGAAGCCGCCAAGGCAGGCATTTATGGCGACTACGCGCTGCGTAATACCACGGACTACTACAAACGGAAATATTTCTCCATCGTCGACGAGAAAAAACTGCAGGTTCTCCCAGAGGTAAAAAAGCTGATTACATTCAGCCGCCTGAACCTGCAGGACGATTCCAAAATGCTTTTCATGAAGGGCATGGACCTGGTTCTCTGCTGCAACGTTCTGATCTATTTCGACGGCGTCTCGAAGTCGAAAGTGATCAACCACTTTTTTTCCAATCTCAACTATGGCGGCTATTTCTTCCTCGGCACGTCGGAATCGCTGATGAAATTGAATGACCAGTTTCACCTGGTTCATTTTCCAGGAACCATCGCATACTGGAAACCATCGCTCAAGAGTGGCAAGCTATGACCGCATCCGTCACCGCAAGCATTCGCGAGCGCGTGCAGCACATCGAAAGCATGCCCGCGATCCCGGCTGTTTTTCTGCCCTTGTTGAACTTGCTAAGCGGCTCCGGCGAAAACGTGAATGTCGACGAAGTGGTACGCCTGGTCTCTTATGACAACACCATTGCCGCGCAGTGCCTGCGGGTGGCGGCCTCCCCGTTGTTTGGGATGGCGCTGCCGCCGAAATCCATCAAGGCTGCGGTGATCAGCCTGGGTCTGCGGCGGGTGGAAACCATTCTTCTGACCTGCTGTCTGGGGCAGGCTTTCCCCTCGAAGAAATGGGTGCTGGATCCAGCCGTGTTCTGGAGACATTCGCTGGGATGCGCCATGGTATGCCGGAAATTCAGCGAAAAGTTGGGCGCGGCGGACCACGAAAAAGCCTACATGGCGGGACTGCTGCACGACATCGGATTCATGGTGAACTGCCTGGTGTTTTCCCAGGAATTCGCCGCGGCGATGGAACGTGCCCTCCAGGAGGAGATTGCGCTGGACGAGGCGGAACACCTCACCATGGGATTCACGCACTGCGAGACCGGACGGGCGCTGGCAGAACAATGGAAACTGGCGGACGATGTCATCGAGGTGATCGCGCATCATCACGCCATCGAGCAAAGCCAGAAGGCACAGTCACTGGTGGCACTGGTGCACTTGAGCGACCTTCTCTGCCGCATGCGCGGCCTGGGCTACGGATATTACGAGCGGCACAAGGTGGACTTGGTCTCCGACCCGGCGTGGGCCATTCTTCTCAAAGAACACCGTGACCTCGAGGGCGTCGACCTGGTGCGATTCACCTTTGAACTCGACGAAGCCGTCGAAGAGATCCACGCCCTGGTCTCCACCGTGTTTGGCTCAACCCTATCGCCAAGCTGACGCGGCGGAAACAGGCGAGCCGTCCCATTTGAGGAGGCGCCCTCAACTACAAATCTTTACATTCCAGCCTAATTTTGCTGCATCTCACTATTTAACTAACCAGTTAATAAACAGCGTTGGAGGGCAAAGAATATGGAAACTTTTCGCCGGGCTCTGGGTTTATTCCTCATATCGGATCGGAGGGTCCATTTCATGAAAGCTTTTCTTCGGAGCTTTGGTTGGTTTGTTGGAGTAAGCGTCTTGAGCGTGAGCATGGTTGCGCAAACTACTAGCGCAAGCCGCTACGATGCCGCCATCCAGACCAAAATCTCAAAGCAACTTGCGAGTAAGAAAGAATTCCACGACGTCCAGGCCGCGGTTGAGGATGGCATCGTTATCCTGAGCGGCAGCGTGGATTTGTATCAACAAAAGCTGGATGCGGCCAGGAAAATCCGCAAAGCGGAAAACGTGCAGGGAGTACGTAACCTGATTGCGGTCAACGGCAAGAACGTTCCCGACGCCGAACTCACGGCGCAACTCGACCGCAAGCTGTACTACGACCGCCAGGGATACGACAACGCGTTTAATTTCGTCACTGCCTCGGTTGAGAATGGCGTGGCCACGCTCAATGGCGAGACTCGCACAGAGGTTGATCGCGACTCCGCCCTCGCGCTGGTAAGCCATACCCCCGGCGTAAAGGATGTAGTGAACAACACGAAAGTCGCGCCCGTGTCGAATTTCGATGACGACATCAGGATTCGCGCTATGCGTGCCATCTATCACGATTCTGCGTTGGGCCAGTACGCGATTGATCCCGCGAAGCCGATCCGAATCGTCGTCGATCACGGCAACATCAGCCTCTACGGCGTGGTCGGCACTGCGATGGACAAACAGATCGCGGGCATCAGGGCGAGCCAGGTCTTCGGCACCTTCAGCGTAAAGAACAACCTGGAAGTGGCAGGAAAGTCGTAGCCGCAGATTCCAATGGAGGACGGGCGTCCCCGCCCGTCCTGCC
>Ga0209415_10003419_pt1 | contig 29512 bp, 27 predicted proteins | sample PeaSoiSIISIP2007_FD_187696 | JGI IMG/M metagenome (GOLD analysis project Ga0209415, IMG submission 187696) | Peat soil microbial communities from Weissenstadt, Germany - SII-SIP-2007 (SPAdes) (version 2) | ecosystem: Environmental > Terrestrial > Soil > Wetlands > Peat | place: Germany...
GAGGTCTTCAACGCCGTCAACTCGATTTTCGTCAACGGCTATCTGACCACCGCCGGCTGGGAGTACACGCGTACCCGCGATCTTATCGAGCGCGCAGGCTTCGAGGTGGAACCGGTGGCGTAGATATTCCCTGGAAGGTCGGATCGGATGATAAGGTAGGTACGTCATGAGTAGTTCTCGGACCAAGAGCCTTGCAGAGAGTGCATCGAAGAGACGTTCACGTTCGAGCTCGCAGGTCCGTCCGCTCTCTGCATCCGCAACCGGCGAGAGCCCCGGATTGATCGCGCTCAAACGGCAGCACTTCACGAAAAAGGGACGTGCGGCCCGCATCGCGCGCGCCCAGCAAGCCTTGGACGAAATCGAGAAGATCGGCTCGACCTTCAAAATCGACAACGAGACGCTGAAGTGGCTCGCCGAAGATCCGATCTTGAGTACGTCTGACTGACTGGATCTGGACTTCCGCCGCGAAGCCACGCAACCGCGACAGTACCGCAGTTTAAGCGCCGACTGCGCGGCGCTTCACGCGATGCGATTCGTCGCCGGCGCTCTTCGCCGGCTCGTCGAACAGGGCGGCGTTCTCGTCGATCTTCCTTACGGCCCAGTCGCACCAGGCGATGTTCTCTTCCATCATCGTGATGCCACGGTGGAGGGTGAAGTACGTGAACATTGTGTTGGCGTCGTCGTAGCCGTGGCCCCGCGGGAAGATCTCGCGTTCGATCGCGCGATAGGTCTCCAGGTAGCCGGCCCATCCGGTGCGTTCTTCCTCGAATTTGGCGCGTGCGCCATCCGCTCCCAGATGGCCCAGGAAGCGGCATCTGAGCAGCGGCGCGGATTTCAGCCGCAGCCCCTCGAACGGGCTTTGCAGCCATTCCATCAGATGGTGCTGGCCTTCGGGCGTGATCGTGTAGAGGCGTTTGTTGGGCCGCCGCTTCTGAATAACGTCGCGGCGCCGAATCCATCCGCGCCGCCGCATCCGCTCCAACGTGGGATAAATCTGTCCGTGATGCGCGTGCCAGTAGTGCGCCATCGAGAGGCCGAACAGCTTGACGAGATCGTAGCCGGTGACCATCCGGCGCTCGGCGATTAATCCGAGCAGCGCGAGTTCGAGCGACGCCTTGATTCTGCCGCGAGTCAGTCGCGAGATCGCCGGCCGCGCAGAACCGGCGGCGCGTTTGGCGTCGCCGGTCACGATTGCCAGGGCTGTTCTTTTGTTCACCGCTCTCCGTTCGGCCGTATCGATCAGCTTTGGGCGGGAACCCAGTTGCCGTGGAAGCCGAACGGTACGCGATGGTTCAGCTTGACGCGTGCGACCGGTTCGCCTGCGAAGTTCTGCGCGGCCTGCACGATAAGCTCGCTGCGATTCAGCTCGGGATCGTACCAGACCGCGAGCACATAGCCGTCGTCTTCGCCGGCGGCGGCCGAGCGCGGAACGAATACCGGCTCACCCGGCATCATGCGGCAGCCCTTCGGCGCGTATTTTTCGAGCCCGCCGTTCTGATAATCGCGCTTGATCAGCATGCTGAAGCCGTCGCCGATCTGCCGCTCGAGGCTGCTGCCCGCGAAGTAGCCGTAGCGATGCTTGAACCCGGCGAGGCGGTCGTCGATGCGCGGGAACTCGCTCGGCTGCTCGTCGGTCTGCGCGAGCCGGGCGGTGCCGCCTTTCAGATCGAGGGTCCATCGATGCGGGATCGGCGGCGCACCGAACGAACTGCCGGTCATGTCGAGAGAATTCATCCGGCACGCATCGACGACGAGCGTGTCCTTGTCCTCGAAGGCGTTGAGAAAGTGGAAGATGTAGCAGGCGTCGGTCTTGAACCATCGGACCTTCTCGCCAACCTGGCCGCCCTTGCGGGGCATCACGCCGATATCGGTCCCGTGCTTCGGCTCCCAGACCAGCACGGGAAGACCCTTGCCCATGTTTTCGAGCCGGAAGACCGAAGGACAGACGAAAAACACGGCGTAATTTTCGGTCGTGACGAAGTCGTGCATCATCACCGGAATTTTCGCGTCGATGGGATGGCTTTCGAGCAGATTGCCGCGCGTGTCGGCGCGATAGTACGTGACGAAGGGCGGGAACGGCTGGTAGCCGAAGAACAGCAGCTCGCCGGTTTTGGGGTCGAACTTCGGATGCGCCGTCATCGGGCCGTTGAGCTTGCCGCAGAAGTTGTACGGGCCGACCGTCTCTAGCGTTTTCGGATTGAGCTCGTGCGGCAGCCCTGCCTCCCAGAGCGCGAGCAACCGATTCGCGTAGCCGATGATGTTGGTGTTGGCGGCGTTCTTGAAAGGAGGCTCAGTGACGGGCGCATCGGCTGAAGGCGGGGCCGAATCGATCAGGCCGCCGTAGAGCGCTTTGCCGGCCTTCATCTCGGCGGTCAATCCCGCGGTCCTGACGTACCGATTGCGATACGAGGCGCGGCCGTCGCGCAATACGAAGCTGTGAACCATCCCGTCGCCGTCGAACCAGTGATAGCGTCCGCGCGGCTTAAAATGGGGGTTCGGACCGATTCGGTAAAGCGCGCCGTTGAGCTCGCGGGGCAGCGAGCCCTCGATTTCAAGATCCGGCGCGTCGCCCTCCTCGCGCCAGGGAGCGAAGTTGCCGTTGAGAAATGGATTGTCGCTATCGTACATCGCGCCGCCTCCGGTAGTGGTTCAGTTTGAAATCCATCCGCTCCGGCTCGGCCCCCCTTAAAGGGCACGCGGGACAGTCACATCACTTTTGGGTGCATTCCCAGCTCAGACCATCACTGTTGGTAGTCTGGACGGTGTTGGCGCTGGTGCCGCTAGACGCCAACCCGGAAAGTACAAACCCGAAAATGTCGGTGATATTACTGGGGCAGCCTGATACCGCGTTGCCGAGCACCCAATACAGGATGCCCCCGCCCGCCGATCCGGAAAGCGTGTAGAACTCGCTTGTCAAGCTCGGGGAAAGCCCGTATTCACACAGCCCAAGGCTCTGCCAAAACAAAAGGGTTCCCGCGCTGAAGGTCTTCGACGAGGCATTCGCGGAGAAGGTCATCACGGGTGCAGAAAGGGAATAGCCGGGGGTTCCGGAAGCGCGGCAGGCATATGGGCCGCTGAACGAGGAAGAAAGGGCCGGCGAGCTTTGGGCCAGCATGAGGACCGCCGCGATTGCCAATAAGGTTAGTCTCCGCATTTGTTTCGAGCCTCCCTGAGCGTTGATTTCGGTCGCAAGTATGGCACATTTAATCCGCCAATTCTGCGATTTCCTCGACCGACCACAGATGATCTGATTTTCCGCAACATCATTCACCGTGATCCCGATCCGCCGCATATTTCGACTTCGTATGTCGAGCGCCAGAACCTTTCGATGCGAATGGGAATCCGGCGCTTCACGCGGCTGACTAATGCGTTTTCAAAGAAACTGGAGAACCACGTTCACGCGCTCTCGATCTACTTCATGCACTACAACTTTGTTCGGATTCACCAGACCCTACGCTGCACGCCCGCGATGGAAGCTGGCGTCACTGACCGGCTATGGTCGCTTGAGGATATGGTCGAAATCGTGGGCGAATGGGAAGCGGCGAAAAAGGAGGACACGCGCACTAACTGGAGTTAATCTGTCGGCGCGGGCGTCGGCGTGGCAAGCGCGCCCGGAGCGCAGATCGCCTGAACGGTATAAGCGACGCACCACTGACCTGAACTGCCGGGACAAAGAACCCCTTGGAAGCTCACCGTCCACGCGGTCCCGGAGGTGTTTGGCCCGCTGCCAGAAACGTACAACGCAGTAGCAGACCCAGGTAGTGGGAAATTGGTGCCTGTAGCCACGCCCGCAAGGTATTGGGCAACCACGCCCGTAGTAGAGTAGCCGCCGCCGAGCACCACCTCTCCCGGCCGGCATTGGGCGGACGGAACGGCGCTGAGCATTGTGTTCCCAACGCATGAGTTTGGGCAGTCTGGACTATCGAGGTCTGTGCAAAATTGATAGCATACCTGCACCGGCCCGCTGCTCTGGATGTCGATGTTTGCAGGTCCAGACAGCCCGGGAGGCCCCTGAACGCCAAGTCCCGGCAGGCCCTGCGGGCCTTGCGCGCCGGTCGAACCTTGCGGGCCAACAGGACCTTGTGCACCGGTTGGACCTCGCGGGCCGGGCGGACCGGCTGCTCCCACCGGGAACGGCTGCGTTCCCTTGGGGCAGCTCTTTCCGACCGCAGCGAAGGTCACAGCCCCCTTTTTCGTATTGATACACGCGGTAAGTTCCGAGATTGCAATTGGAGTTGCGGTTGGAGTCGGGGTCTTCGCATATGCCGTTGAGGCGAGCGCCACGACGAATGCGACCAGCCTCACCAGAACCGCGAAGCCCAACACGCGGTTTCGCCGCTCACGCGAACCTAATGACGTGTCCTCCATCCTGAGGGCTAGTTAGCACCCCTTCTCTGCGAATGGCAAGGAAAGTGCCGGGTTTGACGGTCGAACCGCAGCGGTCTCCTTCACAGTGAAATTCAAACTGATACACTACCCCTCCTTGGGTACTGGTTCAGTTTGAATCCATCCGCTCCGGCCCCCTTTAAAGGGCACGCGGGACAGTCACATTACTTTTGGGTGCACTCCCAGTTCGGCCCGAAAGCGTCGGTAATCTGGACGGTGTTGGCGCTGGCGTTGCTGGATGCCGTCCCGGAAAGTACAAAACCAAATCCGGCGCCGATTTCACTGTCGCAAGGAGGTGAAGTGTTGGAAGGGCTTCCGTTCCATTCCAGAAGACCACTGCCTGCCGATCCGGAAATCAGCGTTCTCGCTGGGGCTTAGCGAGAATTGACACAGGCTTTCGCTCTTCCAATAAAAGAGGGTTCCGCCGCTGAAGGTTCCTCCTGAATTCGCGGAAATGGTCATCACAGGAGCACTATCGGGAATAAGCGGTGGGGATTCCGGAAGCACGGCAGGCATATGGGCCGCTGAACGAGGCAGAAAGAGCCGGTGAGTTTTGGGCCAACATGAGGACCGCCGCGATTGCCAGCAAGGTTAGTTTCCGCATTTGTTTCGAGCCTCCTTGGAGCGTTGATTTCGGTCGCGAGTATGGCACATTTAATCCGCCAACGCCGCGATTTCCTCCGCAAAAACGCAGGTTAGGACGCGGACCAAAATAGCTGATCGCCACGCGCGAGGACCTAGAGCCGGAGCTGACGCCGGCGCCGCCCGGCAAAGACCCGCTCGCGGTCGAGCTGGGACGGCGTGGCGGCCTCAAGGGCGGGAAAGCCCGATGGAAAGGCGTTCCCGTCAAGAAGCGCAAGGAACTGGCGCGGAAGGCCGCTCGCGCTCGCTGGAAGAAAGCCGAGCCCGCTTGACTCCACGTCAATCGAAGACGCGAGCCTTCTGAGCCGGGCCCGAAAGGGGCGCTATCTTCGGCCCTGAGGCCGTGATCTTTTCGTGATTATTCGACTCGCGATCCGGCGCGCGTTGTCCTACTCTATTGCCCTGAAACGCTGGCGAGGATTCCCCGGGGATGCGCTGTTCGGCTTGTGGATGGGAAAACGCCGAGGGACGAAAGTCCTGCGGCGGATGCGGCGCCGTGTTGCCTACGGTCTGCATCTTCTGCGGCGCGCGGAGCGAGCCGGGCAGCCGGTTCTGCGAAGCCTGCAGCGGAGTCCTCAGCGCCAGCACACCGGCTCCGCCCGCTGAGGCGCCCGAACTGCCCAAATCGTTCATCGGCAGCCGCTATCGCGTGCTCGATCTGATCGGCGAGGGCGCCAACAAGATCGTCTATCTGTGCCACGACATGCGGCTCCATCGCGACGTGGCCTTCGCGCTGGTCAAGGTCGAGGGCCTCGACGAAGCCAGTGAGGCCACCATGCGGCGCGAGGTCAGATCGCTGGCCCGCCTGGGCGACCATCCTAATGTCGTCACGATCTACGATGTCGGGCAGGCGCGCGGCGTTCCCTGTATCGTGAGCCAATACATGGCGGGAGGATCGCTCGAAGAGCGGCTGAAAAAGTCCGACGGTAACCGGCTTCCGGTCGTGGACGCGGTCCGCGTGGCCGAGAAAGTATGCGAGGCGCTCGAGCACGCGCACTCGCGCGGCGTGCTCCATCGCGACCTCAAGCCCTCAAATATCCTGTTCACCCAGGACGGCGAGCCCAAGCTCGGCGACCTCGGCTTCGGCTTGATCCTCGCCACCGAGCTGTCGAGCCTGATGGGCAAGAGCATGTCGGTCGGGACCGTCGCCTACACCTCGCCCGAGCAGGCGCTGTCGAAGCCGTTCGACGGCCGCAGCGATCTCTATTCGCTGGGCGCCGTACTCTACGAGATGGTGACGGGACGCCCACCGTTCCTGGGCGAAAACCTGGCCGCGGTAGTTGGGCAGCATCTGAGTCTGCCGCCCGCGCCTCCTTCATGGCGCGTGCCTGAAATCCCGGCCAACCTCGAGGCGCTGATTCTGAGACTGCTCGCGAAATCGCCCGAGGAGCGCCCCGAAAACGCCGCGGTCCTGCGCGACGAGCTGCACGCGATCGGCGAGCAAATCAGAGCTTCGATCGAGGCCTCGATACCCTCGATCGCGGCGCTCAACGCGCGCCACCTCACGCCCGCCGCGACGATCGAATCGTCGCCGGCGCGCCCCGCGCCTCCCGCGCCGGCCGAGCACGCGCCGCCGGCCCGCGATACGGGCGTGATCGCCGCGCGCCCGGCCCGTGCCGATCGCGCGCGCACTGCGTCGGTCGCGTCAGGCGCGTCGATTTGGATGACGAGGGCGCTCGCGGCAGCCTCGCGACGTCCGGCGCTGAGCGCGAGCCTCGCGATACTGCTCGCGATCGGGTTTGGCGCGCCCCGCCTGGAGCGCGCGTGGGAGGACTATCGAGCGGCGCAAATCGCGCTGCGCGGCCTGCCGGCGGCCGGCGGATCTGTTGCCGACTCGCGCGATCGATCGCCCAGGCTTGCCCGCGAGGAAGCACCAAGCCGGGCGCTTTCGCCCGCGGCGAGGTTGCTCGCGATGGCCCAAGGCGGCGACGCGCATGCGCAAGCCGGCCTGGGCGACATGTACCTTTACGGCCGTGGCGTCAGTAAAGACTTCGATCTGGCGCTCAACTGGCTGCGCAAGGCAGCCCAGCAGGGCGACACCGACGCCAAGCTCGACCTGGGCCTCATGTCCGCCAAAGGCGAGGGCGTTCCGCAGGATTACTCCGAAGCCTTGCAATGGTTCTACCAGTCGGCGTCGCAGGGCAATCCTAATGCCCAGTTCAACCTCGCCGAGTTGTACCTGCTGGGCGAGGGCGTCGCGACCGATTATGCGGTCGGGGTCGAATGGCTGCGCAAGTCGGCGGCGCAGAACTGCCAGGAAGCGGAGTGCGAGCTCGCCGGGTTGTATCGCGACGGCAGGGGCGTGACGCAGGACTACACCGCGGCGCTCGACTTGCTTCGCAAGGCCGCTGTACAAGGCAGCGATCAGGCCGCATATGAGCTGGGCAAGCTCTACCTGGTGGGGAGCGGAGTGCCGCAGGACTATTCGGAAGCCTCGCGATGGTTCGTCAAGGCGGCCGGGCGCGGCAATCCGCAGGCGCAGAATGCGCTCGGCTATATGTACGGGCAGGGGCAGGGGGTCGCTCAGAACTATGACCAGGCGCTCAACTGGTATCGCAAGGCGGCTGCGGCGGGCTACCCCAAAGCGCAGTTGAATCTGGGTCTGATGTACGAAGACGGCGAAGGCGTCGCGCAGGACTTCGGCCAGGCGATGCGATGGTACCGCGCCGCGGCCGCGCAGGACGACGCCGTCGCGCAGGCCAATCTCGGCTTCATGTACTGGAAGGGCCGCGGCGTTTCCAAGGACTACGTCCAGGCCTTCCAGTGGTTCTTCAGGGCCGCGGACCAGGGCAACCCTGAGGCGCAATACGCGCTGGGCGCGATGTACGACGACGGACGCGGGGTGCACAAGGACTACCGGCAAGCGGCGGAATGGTACGAACGGGCCGCGACGCAGGGGAATCGCGATGCCCAGTACAATCTAGGCTACATGTATGAGTACGGGCAGGGAGTTTCCCAGGATCCCGGCAAAGCCCTCCAGTGGTACCGCAAGGCGGCCGATCAGGGCGACGCAGACGCCGAGCAGAAGATCAAGGATTTCGTGATCGGCACGACGACCACCGCCGCGTCTTCCGGGGATTGAATCCGCAGGGACTGAATCTGCAGTAGGGATCAAATCCGCGCGGATCAAATCCGTAGGGATTTAATCCGTGGGGATTTAATCCGTAGTAGGACCGGCGTCCCGCCGGTCATTTTCCAGCCAGAATCTGAAGCGGCGACACGACGGCGTTGTTCAACGACGGCGTCGCTCAATGACCGGCGAGACGCCGGTCCTACTACAGAGGGCGCGTTCTCTGCGCCGACATCAGAGTGGAGGACGGTTCTCTCTCCACGGTCGTGCTTCCTCGAAGGCGGAGGTAGAATTCCCTCAGCCATCTGAGGCCGAGGACGTGTTCAGGGCCACGGCGGCGCGAATAAGAGTCTTCAGAGCCTTCTCGTTAACCTGGTCGCCTTCGCGGAAGTCGATGGCACGCCTCACTCTGCCCTCGAGACTGGAATTGAAGAGACCTGAGGGGTCATCCAACGAGGCGCCCCTGGCGAATGTCATCTTTACGACACTCTTGTAGGTCTCGCCGGTGCAGATCAACCCGTCGTGAGACCACACAGGTGTTCCCCTCCACTTCCACTCCTCGACGACTTTAGGGTCGGCTTGCTTGATCAAAGCGCGGAGGCGGGAAAGCATCTCTCCGCGCCAATCGCCTAGCTCCTGGATTCTCGCGTCTATCAGCCGAGATGCAGATTCGACTCTCCGGGAACCACTCTTTTTCATGATGAGTGCTTACTTCCCTCCTGAGCTCCTCGTTTTTGCCGGTTTCTTAGCTTTCTCTCGCATCCGTTTTTTCAGGAAGCCGCTGCGCGCAGGGCCGCGCGGGCGAGGATGCGCGTCGAGTCGAGGATCGGAAGCTGAGAGTCCGTCTCGGCGACCAGCAGCGGAATCTCGGTGCAGGCCAGGGCGACAGCATCGCAGCCGTCGCTTGCCAGATCGCGAATGACATTCTGAAAATATGCCAACGATCCTGGCAGAAACCGGGCGCGCACCAACTCGTCGTAGATAATCCGATTGATACGCTCGCGTTGCCCAGGGTTCGGGAGCCGGTGTTCAATGCCTGCCGCCGCGAGCCTCGATGGGTACACGGGACCTTCCATGAGAAAGCGCGTGCCGAGAATGCCCACGCGCTTGAAGCCGCAATCGCGCGCTTCCCGAGTCACCTCTTCGGCGATATGGATCAAGGGCGCAGGCAAGCTCTCGCGCACCAGATCGAGGCCTTGATGAATCGTGTTGTCCGGACAAATGAGCAGTTCGGCTCCGGCTCGAACCAGCTTGTTCGCGGATTCAAGCAGCATCTCGCCGATAGCAGCCCATCGATCGCGGTCTATCAGGCGCTGATATGCGCCAAGCGGGAAGTTGTGCAGCGAGATTTCGGGATGCGTATGCGGACCGAGCAGCGCCGCCCCCTCGAGACAGATAGTCCGGTAGCAGAGCGAGGCGCCTTCTGTGCTGACCGCCACTATGCCGATGTGTTTCATGTTGGTGCGCCGCGCTCGCTCCCCGCGTGAGCCAAAAGAAACGGCGAGACGCCGGTCCTACTACCAGAGGGCGGTGTCTGCGCCGGCTTCAGAGCGCAGGGTGGTTCTCTCTCCAGGGCCGTGCTTCTTCGAAGGCGGCGGCGAGTGAGATTATCCCGGACTCGTCGGCGGGGCGTCCCACGATCTGCAAGCCGATTGGCAGGCCCGATTTCGTGAAGCCGATCGGAATCGAGAACGCGGGCTGGCCGGTGGCGTTGAACGGAAACAGGAACGCCGTCCAGGTATAGATATCGGGAATCAGCCGGCCGGTAGAATCGGTCGTCATCGGATTCGCCGGGTTAGGCAAAGTGCCGAGCGGCACCGCGGGACGGGTCAGCGCGGGAGTCAGCAGCGCGTCGTACGGAGCCAACTCCTGAACGATCTCGCGCCCCGTGTTGTGCATCGCGGTCACCGCGCCGATATAGTCAGTCGCGCTGAAGCGCCGTCCCAGTTCCCAGGTCGGGCGGACCACGGGATCGAGCAGGTCCGGATCCTCGACCTTGTACGAGCCGATACCGCATACGGTGATGATCTGATATGCGCCCATGATCCGCGTCAGGTCGAGCTTGATCGGTTCCACGCGATAGCCCAGCTCGCGCATCACGCGGCAGGCGGTGTCGAAGGCAGCGAGCGTTTCAGGTTCGACCGCCGAGAGCACAGTCTCGGAGAGCGCGGCCAGCCGCAGTCCCTTGGGACGCCGGCCGACCGCTGTGCTGAACGGATGCTCAGGAAGCGGCAGCCCGTAGGGATCGCCGATTACCGGCCCGGCCATCACGTCGAGCAGCAGCGCGACGTCGCGCACCGAGCGCGCGATCGGTCCCTTGGTGCTGCATCCGGCCCATCCCTCGCCCTGCACGGGCGCCATCGAGATGCGGCCGCGCGAGGGTTTGAGCCCGGCCACGCCGCAGCACGCCGCCGGGACTCTGATCGAGCCGCCGCCGTCGCTGCCCTCGGCGATCGGCGCCATCGCGGTTGCGACCGCGCACGCGGAGCCGCCGCTCGAGCCGCCGGCGGTCCGCGCCGAATCCCACGGATTGCGCGTCGTCGGGCAGAAGCCGCCCTCGGTAGTCGCGCGCGCGCCGAACTCGGGCGTGCTGGTCTTGCCGAGCATCAGTCCGCCGGCGCGCCGGATACGGACCACGTATTCGTGGTCGGCCGTGGGGACGAAGTTCGCGTAGGCGCGCGAGCCGTACGTGGTGCGAATGCCTTTGGTCCAGGTGAGATCCTTGATCGCGCAGGGCACGCCGTAGAGCGGCATCGCGGCGGCCTCGGCGGCGGAGAGCCGCTCGATTCGCGCGGCCTCGTCGAGCGCCCGGTCCGCGGTGACGGTCACGAAGGCGCCGAGGGTGGGGTTGAGCTGCTCGATACGGCTCAGGAAAAATTCGGCGGCCTCGCGCGGGCGAATTTCTTTTTTCAGGATCAACTCGCGCAGTTGCCACGCCTCGATATATGGGTCGAGCTTGATCATGTATCGGCCAGGCTACCCTCACCCGGCGGGCGCAACGCCCGCCGGCCTCTCCCTGGTCAGGGAGAGGCGAAGAAAATCGCTGCGTCGGTATCGCAGAATAAGCTTGGCCTCCAAATTTGTTACACCGAACCCTACGGTTTCGCTCGGAGCCTGTGATTTTCCCAATGACCGGGACGCGAATGGCCGGCGAGACGCCGGCCCTACTTCGGATCGCGCTCTGTTTTATGCGGCATCGGTCTTCGTGCCGTCTCCTTTCTGAAGTAGGACCGGCGTCCCGCCGGTCATCTCGCGCAAGACTCGGACTTCAGCTCTGCTGTTGCTTCATGCGCTCGGCCATCGCTGCGCCCATTTCATCGAGGGCCTTTTTGACTGACGGGCGCTCCTTCAGGCTGTTCCACCATCGCGCGAGCTTCGGACGTCCCTCCAGTGCGGGCTTCGAGCCGAGCATCGGGAGCAGACTGGTGAAGAACATCGTCGGCGCGAGCGAGCAATCGGCCAGGGTGAAATCCGGCCCGGCGGCAAAGGCGCCGTCGGAGAGCATCTTGTCGAGCATGTCGAGCCGGGTGTTGATCTCGGCGAGCTTCTCCGCGACCAACTTGGCGTCGCGGGTCTTCGGATCGAGCTGGCCGAACAGCGCACGCACCGGCGGTTCGAGATAAAGGTCGTGGAAGCGTCCGAAACCGCGCACCCGGGCGCGCGCCTCGGGGCTCTTGGGCAGCAACGGCGGGGTCGGGAATTTATCTTCGAGGTATTCGAGGATGATTTCCGATTCGCCGATGATCATGCCGTCGGTTTCCAGCGCCGGCGTTTTGCCCATCGGATAGATCTTCAAATACTCGGGCGATTTCAGATTGCCGCCGGGAATCGGCACGATCTCGACCGGGCAGCCTTTTTCATAGATCGCGATCCGGCACTTGGAGGCGTAGTTCGAGAGATTTACGTTGTAGAGTTTCATCTTGGCTGATTCTCCGGGAAGTTGACGGACAGTTGATTGTTCATCCGCTTATCCCAAACAGAGACAGGCGAGGCAAGGACGCGCCAGCCTCTTGTCCAGGACTGCGACGAGCGTGGTATGGGATTCTTCGCTGCGCTTCAGAATGACGTTGCGTGGGGCTCTCTGGAATCCACATGCGATACGAATTGACGTCATTCTGAGCGAAGCGAGGGCTTGCCCGAGCGAAGTCGAAGAATCTCTTGCCATTCGCCGCGGCGAGCGTAACCGCCCTTCGGGCCTTCGGACTCTTCGGCGGACCGGCAACGCTGGATTTGACCACCGCGGCTCATTGCCCGCCTTCGGTCTGCCTGAATAGGTAGAGCAGCGACTCGGAGAATTCGTCGGGATGCTCCAGCGCGGGATCGTGCCCCGAAGTTTTGAAGACCACGGTCGCCGATCCGGGGAGCATCGAATGCAGCGCCGCGCCGCGCGCCGGAGTGAAAACCGTGTCCATGCCGCCCCACATGATCACGGTGAGCGTGTTGAAGATCTGTCCCAGCCGCGAGCGGATGTGGCCTTCGTCCTTGGCGACCGATTCGAGCATCCCGGCCTGAGCGGGCAGGTCATCGGCGAGCGCCGCGGTAATGCGTTCGTACATGAAATCCGGCATCGGCGGCAGGCCGAAGAACGTCGCGTCGACGACCGCGCGCATCTGATCGGGAGTGGTCGGGATCAGGTCGTGCTTGAGCCGGGCGGCCTCGCTCGCGCCGATCATCCCGCCGGACACCAGGATCAGCCGCTCGACCTTGTCCGGATGATCGACCGCATAGTAGAGCGCGACATCGGCGCCGAGGTCGTGCCCGACCAGGTCAACCTTGTCCAGCTTGAGGTTGTCGATCAGGTCGGAAACCGCGGCCGCTTCGTACGCGATAGTGTAGGGCACCTGCTTGTGATCCGATGACGCAAAGCCGAGCAGGTTGGGCGCGACGGCCTTATAATGTCCGGCCGCGACCGGCGCCATCACGCCGCGCCATTCGAGCGCCGCGTTGGGACCGAGTCCGTGAATCATCACCACCGGCTCCTGATCGGAATAGCCGCCGGTCACGTAGCAGGTCATCAGCCCGTTGCTGAGCGCGACTTCGCTGCGGGTCACGCCGGACCATCCGAGCCGGGTCTCCTGCACGAAGCGGATTACGCCGATCGGATAGAGGTAGAACGCCGCGCCGAACACGCCGAGCAGCACCGCCGAGATCGGGCCGGCGATCCTGATCCAGGTTCCACGGCGCGGGCTCTCTTCGCTGAGCGCGGCCCGGAGCTTGATTTCAGATTCGGGAGCAGCCGGCATCGGAGGTCGTTCGATCGGCGAGATCAATCTCAATGCGCGCCAGCCGCGGTCGCCGGCGGCGCGGTCGTCGCCGCCGGCGCGGGCGCTACCGGCGCGGTTGCCACCGCCGGCGCGCTCGCTGGTGACGCGTGCGACGAAGCGCCAGCGGCGCTCGCGAGTTTCTTCTTATGGGCCTTGCGGGCCGCCGCCTTGGCCTTTTGCCGCTTCTCCATCCGGTCGGCGACGGCGTTGATCTCCCTGGTCGCTTCCTCGACCGATTTCTCGGCGCGCTCGGAAGCTTCGGTTGCCTGCTGCGAGGCCAGCAAGGCCTCGGCGGCGGCTTCCTCGGCGTGCGCGGCAGACTGCTGCGCGCGCTGAGCGGAGGCTTCGGCCTGGTCGGCCTGCTGCGAGTTGCCCAGGCATCCGCCGAGCGCGATCGAGATCGTGACGGCTGCGGCCATCAGGATGACGTTACGGATCATAGGTTCCCCCATACGCCGCTTATCGCGGCGCAAAAGCTTCGACCGCGCGATCGTCGGGAAGCGGCGAGCCGTCCGCGCGCAACGGCAAAATGCAAACCTGCGTGGCGCCCGCCTTCAGATGGGCGTCGATACGGTCGCGGATTTTGTCTTCCGGGCCCCAGGCGACGATCGCGTCAACCAGCCGATCGCTGCATCCGTCGGCGAAGTCCGCATCGGTCCATCCAAGCGCCTTGAGGTTATTGGTGTAATTGGGCAGCCGGGGCACGTAGGTCTTCATGTAGTCGCGGGCAGCTTTACGCGCCTTGGCCGGATCGGTCTCGAGAATCACCACTTGCGCGGCGCAAATCCACGGCTTCGGGCCGATCGCGGCGCGTGCTTTGGCGGTATGCTCCGGCGGCACGAAGTAGGTGTGCGTGCCCTGAGCCTCAGCGGCGGCCAGCGCGAGCATCTTCGGATGGAGCGCGGCGAGCAGGGTCGGCACCGGCTCCTTGGGCGAGGGCGCCATGTACACTGCCGACTTCAGCTTCGCGACATATTCCTTCATGTAGCTATAAGGTTTGTCGTAAGCGTGGCCGCGAAGATTCTCCACCAGGGGCCGATGGCTCACGCCGATTCCCAGGATGAAGCGTCCGCCGGAAAGCTCCGCGACGGTCTTGGCCGCCGCCGCCATCGTCATCGGATCGCGCGCGTAGATGTTGGCGATTCCGGTCGCCATCACAAGCCGCTCCGTGCGGCTCAACAGATACGCCGAGTGGGCGAACGGATCGCGGCCCACCGCTTCGGGAATCCAGAGCACCGGGTAGCCCAGGCGCTCGACTTTGCGCGCGAACTCGGCGCTCTCGGGCGCGCTCATCGCATCGAGGAAGAACCATATTCCAACTTTGCCTAATTCCATCGTCTCTTAACTAGTCGGCTCGGGCGCGCAGGACAAGCGCGCGGGCCGGGTTTTCATCCGGCGCGCGACGCGATACATAATGGGCTCCAAATTTCGCAACGGAGACCGGCACAAAATGAAATTCGGCCTGATGTACGCCAATGCGGGCCCCTTCGGCCTGCCTGCGATGCTCTCGCATCTCGCCACGACCGCCGAGAAGTGCGGCTTCGAGTCGCTGTGGACGGTCGAGCACGTCGTGATTCCCAAGGGGTTCAAGAGCCAATATCCGTACTCACGCGACGGCAAACTGCCGGGCGGCGAGGATGTCCCGATTCCCGATCCGATCGTGCCGCTGGCTTATGCGGCCGCGGTCACGAGCAAGATCAAGCTCGGGACCGGCGTGGTGATCCTGCCGCAGCGGCATCCGTTGTATCTCGCCAAGGAGATGGCGACGCTGGATCAGCTCTCCGGCGGACGCGCGATCCTGGGAATCGGCAGCGGATGGCTCGAAGAAGAGTTCCAGGCCCTCGGGCTCGACTTTCACACGCGTGGCGCCCGCACTGACGAGGCGATCCAATCGCTACGCGCACTGTGGCGCGACAACGAATCGAGCTTTCACGGCAAGCATTTCAACTTCGGCCCGGTCAAGAGCTATCCCAAGCCGGTCCAGACCGGTGGCGTGCCGATCCATGTCGGCGGCCATTCGCCGGCCGCGGCGCGCCGCGCGGGCCGCTACGGCGACGGCTTCTTTCCGGCGATTCGCGATCCGGCCAAGCTCAAGGAGCTGTTCGGTATCGTCAAGGAAGAATGCAGCAAGCGCGGACGCAAGTTCGAGGAGATCGAGCTCTCATGCGGGGGGTCTGCGCAACTCGACTTTGCAAAGAAGGTGCAGGATTTGGGCGTGAAGCGGATCGCGATCGCGCCGCCGGCGTTCGATCCCGACGGTCTGACGCGCGGCCTCGAAAAGCTCGCGAACGAAGTGCTCGCCAAGTGCTAGGGATTTACGCTCCCTCGTTCGCCTAGCCGAACAGCTTTCCTTGGGCCGGTCGGGTCTCTGGTGCGGGACCGAGCGTTGCAAGGCGTGTCACGATGCGTTTTTCAATGCAATACCTCTGGAGCCGCTCGATCAGCTCAAACTCGGAGGGGTAGATCTTTTCCTTGGCCTTTTCGACGGAAAAGAAATCTGCCCGATCGATTTCGGGGAACTCCCGTTTGGTGCCGGATTTAGGCGGCCACTCGATGGTGAAGGTATTACTTCTGATCGAGGCGGGATCACAATCTCCCTCAAAAGCCCAAGCGCGAACGGTTTTGCCACTCCTGTGCCTTATAGTATCTAACGGTATCAGAGAACCGTGTGGCTCGAAGCCGGTCTCCTCGCGAAATTCTCTTCTGGCAGCGGCCAGCTCGTCTTCGCCGGGGCACACCTCCCCTTTGGGTATGAACCAAGCCCCGACGTCCTTCTTGCTCCAGAAAGGCCCTCCTGGATGAACGAGCAGCACCTCAAGCAGGCCATCGCGCGCTCGGTACATCAGGAGACCAGCGCTCGTTTTCCCCATAATATTTAATATACCGCTTTTTCCAAGCTATTTTACAACCAAGTCTTCTTGCGTCGGTGCGCGAGAGCCTTCGAGAAGCGCAGTCCAAGCTCGAAAGTGCCGCTGGTAGAAGGGCGCGGGTCCAGCAATTTCGAAGCCGAAGCTTTCTCCTCTTGGTGCCCCGTGAAGTTTTGTTTCTATCTGAATGATTCCCGAATTCGGCTGAGTGTCGAGTAAAATCGCGCTCCCCATGGGGAGCGCCTCGTGGATCGAAACCTGCAATCTGCGCTGCTGATCAGGATGCAGCGAGGACTTAAATCTGACGAGCATTGCGAGCATTTCGCCTATCTCGCGCCGTAGTTCTCCGGCGGGAACGTTGAGCGCTGCGCTAGCGCTTTCAACCGCATCGGATCTCGGTGCCAAAAGAGAGATTGCGATCTTGAAATCTTCATTCTCCGCAAGCCGTTGTCTGAAGAGGGCGATCAAATCTCCCTCAGCGTGAGTCTGCCAGAGCGAAATGGAAACTATGCCGATTGACTGCTGGGCGCGTGAAAGGTTTACGTACGTAGGGTTCTTCCGTAGTCATCTCGCGAGCGATGGAACTTGGTTATCCCTGCACTTCGCATAACCTGCGCAAGTCGATAGGTGGAACCCAGCAGGCCGATCACGACCGAAGTGCGCGCCGCAAACGCAAGCACCGCGATCGCTAGTACACTGCCGAGAAACCCGCAAATCACGGCGAAGGCCGCGTTGGCCATCGTATTCAGCACCCTCCGGGGCGTGGCGTAGTAGGGCGGGCCATCGCACGGAATAACCTATGTCGCTCAAGCCAGAGCATCAGTACGCGATTCGTCGAACTGGCTATCGCAAATCGCCTTCCCATCGAGTTTCCACGACAAGAGTACTTCCACCTCCTTCGCAGGGGTGTCAACCTGCCTCCACCCGATAGCGCGCGCCGGTCGCTCATAGACTATTTCAACGAGGAGCCCGAGAGCGCCGCCGCAATCCGACAACCGATCTGGCGCGCTCACCCGGCCGCATGGATCGCAGGCGCGGCTCATCATTCCTCCGGGCCGAGCATTTTTTCCGGCCTGACGATTTTGTCGAACTCTTCGCCTTTCAGGAAACCGAGTTCGACCGCGACCTGGCGCAGGGTCTTGCCCTCGGCGTGCGCTTTCTTTGCGACCTGCGCGGCCTTGTCATAGCCGATATGCGGGGCCAGCGCCGTCACCAGCATCAGCGATTCGTTCACGTAGCGGCGCAGTTGCTCGAGGTTGGGCTTGAGCCCGACTACGCAGTAGCCGGTGAAGGAGCGGCACGAGTCGGAGAGCAGCGTCACCGAATGCAGCAGGTTATGGATGATGAGCGGCTTGAAGACGTTGAGCTCGAAGTTGCCTTGCGAGCCCGCGATCGCGATCGCGGTGTCGTTGCCCAGAACCTGCACGCAGATCATGGTCAGCGCTTCGCACTGCGTGGGATTCACCTTGCCCGGCATGATCGACGAGCCGGGCTCGTTCTCGGGAAGCTGCAGCTCGCCCAGGCCGCATCGCGGGCCCGAGCCCATCCAGCGGATGTCGTTGGCGATCTTCATCAGCGAGCAGGCCAGCGTCTTGAGCGCGCCACTCGCCATCACCAGCGCGTCGTGAGCGGCGAGCGCGGCGAACTTGTTGGGCGCCGAAATGAACGGCAGGCCGCTGAGCGCGGCGATTCGCTTCGCGACCCGTGCGGCGAACTCGCGAGGGCTATTCAGCCCGGTGCCGACTGCGGTGCCGCCGATCGCGAGCTCGTAGATATCGGGTAGTACCGCCGCAATTCGCCTGAGATCGTAATCGAGCTGCGCGACGTAGCCGGAGAATTCCTGACCCAGCGTGAGCGGCACCGCGTCCATCAGATGCGTCCGGCCGATCTTGACTACGTCGCGATATTCCGCCGACTTGGCCGCCAACGCGTCGCGGAGTTTGGCGACCGCGGGAATCAGGCGATGGTCGAGCTCCTCGGCCGCCGCGATATGCATCGCAGTCGGAAAGGTATCGTTGGACGACTGCGACAGGTTGACGTGATCGTTGGGATGAATCGGATTCTTGCTGCCGAGCTTGCCGCCAGCCAGCTCGATCGCGCGGTTCGAGATGACCTCGTTGGCGTTCATGTTGCTCTGCGTGCCGCTGCCGGTCTGCCAGATCCGCAGCGGGAAGTGGGCGTCGAGTTTGCCTTCGATTACCTCGTCGGCCGCCTTGATAATCAGCTCGGCCTTGTCGCGCGGCAGCGTGCCGAGCTCGCGGTTGACCTCGGCGGCGGCCCTCTTGAGCAGGCCCATCGCGCGGATCACCGAGCGGGGCATCTTGTCGTCGCCGTGCGCGAAGTAGCGGAGCGAGCGCTGGGTTTGTGCGCCCCAATAGGCGTCGGACGAAACCTCGATCGAGCCCATGCTGTCGGTCTCGGCCCGGGTGGATTTACCGATATCCGATTTGCCGGTATCCGATTTGGAGGTATGCTGGCGTGCGTTCTTCATGTTTTTGACCATGCCCTGTGGCGTGCGGAGGATTCGGATCACATTGTACTTGAGGCGGGCAGAGCTGGAAGCCTCCGCTGGTCAGGGAGCGATGCTTCGCGAGGCCCTTCGCGGCGTTTGAATCGCGCCTCGGAGGGCGCTAACTTGGCGTGCCGGTCCGGTATATTCTGAACTTCGGACGCCTGCGATAGGAGAGATGCTATGCCATGGACAATAACCAGGCTCTGCCGGGATTGCGTTGACACCGGATGCGTCAGTGTCTGCCCGGTCGATTGCATCTACGAGTATGTCGGCGACGACAAAACCCAGTTTCCCAATCAGCTCTACATCAATCCCGACGAATGCATCGATTGCGGTGCGTGCGAGCCGGAATGTCCCTGGCAGGCGATCTTCGAGGAGCCCGCGGTTCCCGAGGTCCTCAAAGACGACGTCGCGCTCAATCACAAGACGCTCGAATTGGCCGACCAGTTCAAGGTCCAGGCGTTCGTGCAGAAGGAGCATCCCACGCCCGAGCAGATCGCGGCCAACAAGGTGAAGTGGGGGCTCGATCCGAACGCGTGAGGTGGTGGACAAGAGCGCCTCTTCCTTCTTGCCTCTCCCTCCGGGAGAGGCCGCGCGCTTCGCGCGGGTGAGGGCGCACTACAACGAGAGAGGGGCAACTTCTGCGCCAGTCTTGATTCCCGTAGCGCCGGCCGGAGCCTGCCCTGAGTCCGGCCGAAAGGTGCCGGTGCCTTCCGTCCGCGACGCCCTCACCCGCCGGCGATTTGCTGTCGCAACTCGCGCGGCGACCTCTCCCGGCTTGCGCCTGGCGACTGCGTCGCAGGCGCGGGAGAGGTAAAATTCGGAGCTCTCGCGCGAGAGGTGTAATTCGGAAACTCTGGAAGATCTAAAACTTTGCGGGTCTGTTAGCTTTTAGAAGATTCTCTTCTGGCCGCGCTTGAAGCCGCCTTGCTGGCCGATTGGAGCTTCGCTCTCGCGTTCGCGTTCGCGAGGCCGATTGCGGCCACCGCCGCCTCCGCCGCCTTGCTCCTGCCTGCCCCCGACCGGTACGATCTCCACGACCCGCATGTAGCCGTCGCCGGTCGAGCGCGTGGTGATTAGCGGATCGTCCTTGAGGGCGAGATGCACGATGCGCCGGTCGCGCGGTGGCATCGGCTCCATCGTCATCTTGATATGCTCGCGCTTGGCCCGCTCGCCCATCGAGAGCGCCATCCGTTCGAGCTGGTTGTTCCGACGCGCGCGATAGCCTTCCGTGTCGATTACGACCGAGACCGCGTCCTTGATCTTGTGCGAGACGAGGCGGTTGAGCAGGTATTCGAGTGCGTCGAGAGTCTGACCGTGACGCCCGATCAGGATTCCCGAGCCGTCGCCCCGGATTTCGATTTCGATCGCCTCGGCGTCGACCCCGGTCAGGACGACCTCGGCCTTTTCGCCCATCAACTCCAGGATTTGCGTGAGGATTCCGATCGCCTCGCGCTTCTGCTCCTCGACATTGGCGGGCTGGCGATCGTCATCGGCCGCGGCCGGTTCCGATTCGGGGCCGATGGCCTGTTCGGCGTGGGAGCGTTGCGGCTCCGGCCTTCGCTCGCGCGGTGGTTCCGGCGCCCGCGTGCGTGGCCGGTCTGTGCGTGGTCCCTCTGGCGCTCGCGAGCGCGAGGGTTCCGGCGGCCGACCGCGAGAGGTCTCGGGCGCTTGCCCACGCGGTGGGCGGGGCGGAGCCGGCGGCGGCGATTGCGCTTTGCTATGCGCGCCCTCGATCGGGCGGCGGCTGACGCGCACGCGCGCAGCTCGCGAGCCCAGACCGAGCAGGCCGGAGCGCGGCGTGCTCAGCACCTCGATCAAGACGTCGTCCTGGGTCGCGCCGAGCTCGCTCAGGGCCTGATCGACGGCTTCGTCAACGGTAGCGGCGGATACTTCGATGGAATCTTTTGCAGTCATGCTGTTGCGGCGGGTAGCTGTTTGAACTCACGGTTGAGAACGAACTGCTGGACGATTCCCAGTACGTTGGAGGCGAAGTAATACAGGGAGAGGCCGGCCGGGAAGTTGACCAGCATCACGGTGAAAATTATCGGCGAGAGCATCATCATTTTTTGCTGATTGGGGTCCGGCGATTGCGGCATCATCCACTGCTGCAGGAATGTGCTGGCGCCCATCAGCAGGACCAACACCGGGATTCCGCCGCAATGAGTCAGCGGCACCCGCGGCATCCCGGGAATCAGCAGGCAATCGGGCGCCGACAGGTCGGTGATCCATCCGACGAACGGCGAGTGGCGCAGCTCGACGGCGTTGAGCAGCGCCTCGTAGAGCCCGATGAAAATCGGCAGCTGCAGGACCATCGGAGCGCATCCGCCGAGCGGGTTGACGTGGTTGCGCTTGTAAAGGTCGACCATCTCCCGCTGCAGGTGCTCCTGGTCGTCCTTGAACTTCTCGCGGATCTTCGCGATCTGCGGTTGCAGGCGCTGCATCCGGATCATCGAGCGCTGGCTGCGGATCGAGATCGGAAGCAGCGCGGCGCGAATCGCCAGCGTCAGCAGAATGATATCGATGCCGTAGTTGGGCGCGATCAGATGGAACAGCTTGAGCGTCCTCAGGAACGCGAGCGCGAGTATCGCGGTCCATCCGAAGTCGATCGACTTGCTGAGCAGCGGGTTGATCGCCTCCATGATGTCGATCTGCTTGGGCCCCATATAAATGATGGTCCTGAGCTGCTGGGCGCCCGCGAAGAGCATCTCGGCCTCGGCCTGCGAGCCGTTGAAAGTCATCTCCAGCGTCCCCTGATTGGGACTCCGCGGCAAAAAGACCGACAGGAAGTAGCGGTCGCCGAAACCGGCGTAGGTGATCGGACCGTTGAGCGGCGCGACTCCCTTGGCGAGTGCCTTCTGCGCGTCCACCACAGCATTGCCGCCGACGTAGGCCTGAATCTCCGGGACGTCGTAGTAGCCGGCGTGAGCCGTGAGCGGCTGCGCCATCGTGAGCCCGAGCGCCTGTGCCTCTGTGCTCCCGCCGCTCCGATCCACGGCCATATCGAACGCGTAGCTGCCGGCAGTGAAGGTGAAGGTCTTGGTGATCGTCACCCCGAATTTGGTCTGCCCGCTGAAGGCGACCGTCGCTTTTGAGCCGGTCGAGCCCGGACTCAATGCGATCTTGTCGGGCGCGTCGGTAGTGTAGTCGAGCGCCTCATCGTCGAGGCTCGTATCGCCGCGCATGACCACGACGCCGAGCGGAAGACTGCCACCCGGCGCCGGCTTCACCATCTCGTACGACGGGCTGCCGGGCTGCGAGGTCTCGTGGAACTTCCTGAGCTTGAAGCTCTTCAGGCGCGCGCCGTGGCTGGTGAAGATCGCTTCATAGAGGCTCGTGCTGACGTCGATGGTGCGCTCGGGAGCCTGCGCGCCCGCCGCCGCGATGCTCGCGCGGGTCTCCGGCGCCGCCATCGGCGGCGCATTGAGTGGCGACATGATCGGGTTGGCACCCGGGCCCGCGGCCGCGGACTGCGGGGTTGGGTTCGGAATAGCCTGGCGTTGCGGCGGAGGATAGAGCCGCTTCAGTACGAGCTCCTGATAGGCGACGACCAACCCCAGCGAGAGGATGACCGCGATCAGAATCCGGGTTTCCAAGCTGCTCTTTCCTTCCTGAGGTCGCCGAGGTCGCTCACGATCCGGCCGGCGGCCGCGCGCAGGCGGGAACGGGATCGTAACCGTGACCGCCCATCGGATGGCATCTGAGCAACCGGCGCAATGCCATATATCCGCCGCGCGAGATTCCGTGAGCCCGAATCGCGAGCTGGGCGTACTCGGAGCACGACGGCTCGAAGCGGCAGGCCGGGCCGAACAACGCCATCACCAGCGGCGACAAGGCGAGTTGGTAGACGCGGAGAATCGATGTGGCCAGTGCGCGGGTGACGGAACGAGCCATAGTGCGGGCTTCGAGCGATTTGTGGATCGTCAAGCGGATCGTGGTCCCTTCAGTTTCCTGCTCAGGCTTAAGGTAGCAGCCGCAAGCTCTGCCTTGATAGTGGGGGTTGCGAGCCCGCCGGCACCGGGGCGGGCGATTACGACCAGGGCAGTCTCCGGATGCATGATCGGGCGGAGATCCAGCCGGAAGCATTCCCGTAGCCGGCGCTTGAGGCGGTTGCGAACCACCGCGTTGCCGATTCGCCGCGAGACGGCGAGTCCGAGTTTGGCGCGGCCGAATTCCGGCGCTGTGAGCCCGTAGAGCACAAAATGCTCGCTCTGCCATCGGGCGCCGTTACGCTGGATCCGCACGAAGTCCGCACTGGCTTTGAGCCGGTCGGCGGCCCCGAAGCAGCGCGTCGATGGTTCCGTCAACCTGGCTGCTTGGGCGGAATCGTTACGGCCAGGCGCTTGCGCCCCTTGGCGCGCCGGCGCTTGAGCACCTTGCGTCCGCCCGGCGACGCCATCCGCGCCAGAAAGCCGTGCTTGCGGGTTCGTTTCCGATTGTGAGGCTGGTAGGTTCTTTTCATCGATCGTGGTCAACTTCTGCGCGGCCAACTTTAGCGATCTTGAATAGGGGCTCTCGTCGATCCGGCGATACGAGCCTGAACAGGGGATCGAACCACATGACCCGCGCCGTAGCAAGGCCATCAGCGACGCTCATAAGGTTATGCCGGTCCCAAGGCCGATTGATTCGCGCGGGCCGTTGGCTCCGCGCTGTCGCGATCATCGCGAGTGGATGAAATGGCGCGGCGCCGTCTGACCGATCCGCAACTGCTGCTGATCCTGACGGCGGTCGCTCTCGCGATTCGCCTCTATCTCGTTTTCACCAGCTTCTGCATCTCCGCCGACGGCCCGGTGTATCTGCTGATGGCGCGCGACTTCGCGGCCGGCGAGCCGATGAAGGCGCTGGCCTTCCAGTTCTCGCCGCTTTATCCGTGGCTGATCTCGCTCTTGCATCCGGCCGTCCCCGATTGGGAACTCGGCGGCGATCTGATTTCGGTGGTGTTGGGAACCTTCACCGTGCCTTTGGTTTATCTTTTGATCCGCCGGGCCTTTCGCAACCACGAATACGCCTTGGGCGCCGCGGCGTTGATGGCGATACAGCCCTGGATGGCGGAGTACTCGGCGTCGGTGCGGACCGAGGCGGGGTTCGTCTGTCTGATGGTGGCGGCGTTGTACTTTTTTCTCGCCGGAATCGACCGGGCGAGCACGATCGCAATCGCGCTCGCGGGTGTGATGGGCGGCGCGGCGTATCTCTATCGGGCCGAGGCATTCGGGTTCATGCCGGTGGGGGGGGCTTTTCTGATCGCCGGACCGTTCATCTGGCGCCGATGGCAGATACGGCAGGCGATCGGGTGGGCGATGTTCCTAGCCGTCGCATTCCTGGTCGTGGCGTCGCCGTATCTGATTTACCTGCACCACGAGACCGGCCATTGGACGATCAGTCATGAGCTCAACATCACCGCGTCGTCCGGCATGATGGAGACTGCGACCAACAAGGCTCCGTGGCTGGCGCTGGAGCGTTCGGGAAACGTATCGATTTTCGCCCCGCTGTTCCTCGACCCGCGAGCCTACATCTACAAGATCGTCCACGACCTGGTGTTCTCGCTGTATTACCTCGTCCAGGCGCTCGAGCCGCTGCCCGCCGTGCTGCTCGCGATTGGGATCGGCGTGCGAGGCCGCGAAATCTTACGCTCATGGAGCGAAAGCCTGCTGGCTGCGATCGTCCTCTTCTACCTGTTCGGATTCACGTTTTTTGCCACCGGGCCGCGCTTGATGATCCACCTCGCCGCGTACACGTTCGGATGGGTGATGGTCGGGTTCGATCGCGCCTCCGAATGGCTCGCCGGGTTCGATCTCATAGGCGCGAGGCGCGCGCCTGCGGCGCTCGCGATCGCCGTCGCGCTGACGATGCTGCCGCAAACGCTCTGGCCGCTCGGCTATGACATCCGCGCTTTCAGGCAGGCTGCGGCTGATATCAGGTCGTCGGACCGAACAGACTTCGCGATCGTCTCCGCCGACGGGAGGGTTAGCTTCTACGCCGAGGCGAAAAAGGTCGATATGCCCGAGACCGTGTCGGGAGACTTATGCGGATGGCTCGACCACCATCGCCAGGTGAAATATCTGATGATGTCGCTTCGGGATGAGCGTCGGCTCGGCGATCCACGCGGGCTTGGATGCGTCGCCTTCGTGAAGCGTTATCCCCGGGTCGGCTCGGGCTACTTCGAGCTCTTCCAGGTCCGGCGCGAGAATCAAACGCACTGACGCGACTCGGTGCTTGGAGCAGTGCCTGTGGTACCCTCAAGGGCGCCGTGTATGTCGAGGACACTATCGTTGCCCCGGTCACGCCGCCCGGTACCGGCGCGGTCGCGATAGTCCGGCTCTCGGGTCCCGAGGCGATCCGAATCATGCGCGCCATTTGGCGCCCGCTCCGTCCGCGCGCGGCGCTCAGAGCTCACACGCTCCATCTTGGCGAGGTCAGAAATCCCGCGACCGGCGCATCGATCGATCGGGCGCTCGGCGTCGTGATGCCCGCGCCAAAGAGTCTCACCGGCGAGGATGTCGCCGAGCTTCATTGCCATGGCGGTGCATATCTGGTCAGGCGCGTGATCGCGCTCGCGATGGCGCACGGAGCCCGGATGGCCGAGCCGGGAGAGTTCAGCCGCCGCGCGTTTTTGAACGGCAGGATGGACTTGACCGAGGCCGAGGCAGTCGCCGATCTGATCGCCGCACGGAGCGATAGCGCACTTGAACAGGCCATAACCCAACTTGGCGGGGCACTGGCCGAACGCGTCGGAAGGCTGCGGGCCGGCGTGATCGGAATCCGGGCGCATCTGGAAGCCGAGATCGATTTTGCCGACGAGGACGTAAACCTGCCCTCGCGCGCGCAGATCGGAGCCGCGATCGCTGACCTCGCCGCCGACATCCGCGTGCTGCACGACAGCTTTGCGCGCGGCCGGCTGATGCGCGACGGGGCGCGCGCCACGATCGTCGGCAAGCCCAACGTCGGCAAGTCGAGCATCCTGAATCTGCTGCTCGGCGCCGAGCGCGCGATCGTCACGCCAATTCCGGGCACGACCCGCGACATTATAGAGGACTCGATCAGCCTCGGCCCATATACGCTCGTCCTTCAGGACACGGCCGGCATTCGTGACGGCGCCGTGCGTGACGGTGCAGGAGAGGTCGAGCGGATCGGGATCGAACGGACGCTCCAGCATGCCGCGCAGGCCGAGCTGGTGCTCGCGGTGTTCGATTCGTCGCGGCCGCTCGAGGCCGAGGATCTCCGGGTGATCGATCTCTGCCGCGGCCGCCGCGGCGTCGCCGTGCTCAACAAGCGCGATCTGCCGGCGGTGCTTTCCTGTGAGAGCCTGCGCGACGTTGCGACGTCAGCCTTGGCGACGCCGGCCTTGGCGATGCCGGTGCTGCCGTTGTCGGCGCTCAAGGCCGAAGGCGTCGCGGCGCTTAGAAACGAGCTGCAGAGCGCGGTCGAAGCGCTTGCCGGCGAGACTGACAGCCGCGGCGGCGCGAGCGAAGGTATCGCGATCTCCCGCGAACGCCATCGCCAGGCCCTGGCGACGGCTCTGGAAGCTCTCGAACGCGCAGGGCGCGGCGCGCGCTCCGCGCTCCCTCCCGAGTTGATCGCGGTGGACGTGGCGATCGCCGCTGAAGCGCTCGGCGCGATCACCGGCGCGGTCGGCGTCGAAGACGTGCTCGACGCAGTCTTCCGCGAATTCTGCATCGGCAAGTGAATCTGTCGTAATGTAGGTAATATCTACAAATAGTCTCTCTCCCTCTTTTCCGTTCCCTCTCCCCCCGGGAGAGGGCCAGGGTGAGGGCGTATACCACCCGCCTCCCAACCCATTTCGCCCGCCGCCCCGCTCGCGGCATAATCCCCTCCGATGAAGTACGACGTGATTATCGTCGGCGCCGGCCACGCCGGAATCGAGGCCTCGCTCGCGGCCGCCCGGATGGGCGCGAAGACCCTGATGCTCACGCTTAACCTGGATCATATCGGGCAGATGTCCTGTAACCCCGCGATCGGCGGAATCGGCAAAGGTCATCTGGTGCGCGAGATCGACGCGCTCGGCGGCGAGATGGGCCTCGCGATCGACGAAACCGGAATCCAGTTCCGCCTGCTCAACACGCGCAAGGGACCCGCGGTGCGCGCGCGCCGCGCTCAGGCCGACAAGGCGGTTTATCGTTCGCGGATGAAGCGCGTGCTAGAGAGCACCGCCAATCTGTGGATACGCCAAGCGAGCGTCGAACGGCTGCTGGTCGAAAATCAAACGGTCAATCAGGTGGTCTTGGGCGTCGAGTCGCAGATCGGCGAGGTCTTTGAGGCCGACGCAGTAATCCTGACCACTGGGACCTTCCTGAAGGGTCTGATTCACGTTGGCCCCAAGAACTACTCGGCCGGGCGCGCCGGCGATTTCGCCGCGATGGGCTTGAGCGAGCATCTGGCTCAGCTCGGCTTCCGGATCGGCCGGCTCAAGACGGGCACCTGCCCCCGTATCGACGGGCGGACTATCGACTACTCGGGCCTGGAGGTCCAGCCCGGCGACGAGCCGCCGCTTGCGTTCTCGTTCCGCACCGCTAGCATCGAGCGCGACCAGATCCCCTGCCATCTGACCTACACCAATGCGCGCACCCACGAGCTTATCGCCGCGAATATCGGGCGCTCGCCGATGTACTCAGGGGCGATCAAGAGCAAAGGACCGCGCTATTGCCCTTCGGTCGAAGACAAGGTGATGCGCTTTCGTGGCAAGGAGCGTCACCAGATTTTCCTCGAGCCTGAGGGGCGCGACACGGTCGAGGTCTATCCCAACGGCCTCTCGACCAGCCTTCCCCTCGACGTGCAAGTCGAGATGGTCCGATCGATACGAGGGCTCGAGCACGCGGAAATCATGCGCCCCGGCTACGCGATTGAGTACGACTTCTCGGACCCGACGCAACTCGAGCCGTCCTTGGAAACCAAGCTCGTCGCCGGGCTGTTCTTCGCCGGGCAGATCAACGGCACGACCGGATACGAAGAGGCCGCCGCCCAAGGATTCATCGCGGGGGTCAACGCGGTGCTCGCTACGCGGCGGGAACCACCGTTAGTGCTGCGCCGCGAACAGGCGTACATCGCGGTCCTGATTGACGACCTGGTCACGCGCGGAATCGGTGGCGAACCCTACCGGATGTTCACCTCGCGGGCAGAATACCGGCTTCTGCTGCGCGAGGACAACGCGGATCGCCGGCTCTCGCCAATCGGCGCAAAGCTTGGGCTGCTCGGTGCCGAGGCTATCGCAAGGGTCAACGACAAAACCGAGAAGGTCGCGGATGAATGGGAGCGTCTGCGAGCCGCGGTAGTGCCGCTCAGCAATGAGGTTAACCGGCGGCTGACCGAATGGGGCTCGACCCCGATCTTGCAGGCCGTCCGTGCAATAGAGCTGCTGAAACGGCCGGAGGTGCAGTACCCCGGTCTCATTGAAATTGCCGGTCTTGACCCCTTGCTGGATTTCGACCAGGCCGCCGAGCTCGAAATCGAGGTCAAGTACGAGGGCTACGTTCGACGGCAGGCCGACGCGATCGAGCGGTCCAAGCGGCTGGAGGATGCGCTCATCCCGGACAGCATGGACTACGCGACGGTACAGGGGCTCTCGACCGAGGCCCGCGAACGGCTCGCCAATGTCCGTCCGCGGTCACTGGGACAAGCTGCGCGAATGCCCGGCATCACGCCGGCCGCGGTCTCGTTGCTGGCGGTTCACATCCGTGTCGGACGCATCAGGAAGGGAGACGCGTACGAAGCCGGTTCGGCATGATTGCTTTGTGGGTCGAAGGTTTCACGTGAAACCTAGATCAAAACGGACTGGCTGCCGAGCTTGTTGCTGCCCGGATACGTTTCACGTGAAACGTGAAAATTAGCCAAGTCGAAGTCGATCCGAAAGCGATCAGCGCCGAGGTCCGTGCCCACCTCGAGCGAACGCTGGCCGATGCCGCCGCGCCGCTCGCACCCCGTTTTCTCGACCGGATGCAGACCCTCGCCGAATTGCTCGCCCTTTGGGGTGCGCGGACGAATCTGACGGCGCGCCCCAGCGATCCGGTCAAAACGGCCTTTCATATCTTGGACAGTCTGGCCCCGGTTCTCATCGCTGCCCGCCCCGACGGCACAGCCATTCCCAAGATGCTTGGCGAGAAGCTCGGTAAAGGTAGGCACATCCTCGATCTCGGGAGCGGTGCTGGCTTCCCGGGATTGGTGCTAGCGGCGGCGTCCGAGGCGCATTTCACCCTATCCGAGTCGCGCCGCAAGCGCGCGAGTTTTCTCACGGTCGCGGTGGCCGAGATGGGCCTTGAAAATGCGGTCGTCGAATCGGCGCGTGCCGAGGGGGAGGACATCGCGCGTGACTACGACGCGATGACGGCGCGCGCTATCGGGAATTGGGCCTCGCTGTGGAGGATCGCCGCGGCTGCGATCAAACCGGGTGGTATCGCGATCCTGTACTTGGCTCGGGACCAACCGTTGGATATCGACTTGGCGCGCGCCTCGGGATTCGCGAGCTGCCGGCGGGTTCAGTACGAGGTCGATCGTAAGCATAGCTCGGGCGTGGCGCGTGACGACCGGTCCACGAGCCGCGACCTGATTGTCGCCCTCAAGGGATAGGTTCGCGATTGGAAGACTTCATCGGAAAACCCTGTTGAATCAGTCGGTTAACAGTTATCCACAGATAGGGCTTTGATTTCCTAACCCGTCGGTAGTAAATATCTTTCCTACGCTTTACGTTTGCGCCTTGCGCGCTTGGGTGTGTGGTTGTGGGGAAGGTGATCGCAATAGCCAATCAGAAGGGCGGGGTCGG
>Ga0209415_10003420_pt1 | contig 29502 bp, 22 predicted proteins | sample PeaSoiSIISIP2007_FD_187696 | JGI IMG/M metagenome (GOLD analysis project Ga0209415, IMG submission 187696) | Peat soil microbial communities from Weissenstadt, Germany - SII-SIP-2007 (SPAdes) (version 2) | ecosystem: Environmental > Terrestrial > Soil > Wetlands > Peat | place: Germany...
GTATCCGCTGAGCAGCCGCGTGTCAATTCGGAGTTACCCGGCCGCCAGCCTGGACAAGACGCTCGCCTCGTTCACGCGGAGGCAGTACGCCGCCGACCCTCGCGTGCCCATTCCCGCCTCGGAGTGGGAGTTTGCGCGCGTGGAGCATGCCGGCGCGGAGTCGGTGGTGGTGCCGTCGGACTCGCACGTCTACCTGCGCACCGGGTTTCGTCCCGGGTGGATCTACGAGCTGATCTACTTGGCCAGGGACCCGTCCGTGCTGGGACTCGGGTACGTTGCGGTTCGAGACCTGGTCGCGTTTCTCAAGTACGAGGAACGCGACAGCGCCGGCGTCCCCAACCCGCTGCGCCAGGGGTCCGCGGGGATGGAGAAGGCGTACTGTTGGGGGCGGTCACAAGGCGGACGGGTCATCCGGGAGTTCATCTACCGCGGGTTCAACGCCGCGGCCGACGGACGGCGCGTCTTTGACGGGGCGTTTCCCCACGTGGCGGGCGGCGGCCGTATGTGGCTCAACCACCGCTTCGCTCAACCCGCGCGGCTCTCCGGCTCGCAACACCAGGACGGATCGTACTACGGCGATCGATTCCCGTTCGCCTACGCGCGGTCCACCGATCACCTGACCGGCACGACGGACGCGATTCTCACGCGGCCCGAGACGGATCCGCTGGTGATCCATACCCAAACTTCGACAGAGTACTGGAGCCGCCGCGGGTCGCTCGTGCACACGGATACCCGCGGCAACGACCTCCCGCAGCCCGACAACGTCCGGCTCTACCTGTGGGCGAGTTCACAGCACTTCTCCGACCCGTGGGCCTGGCATCCGTCCCGCGATTCGGTGGGCCAGCAGTGCCACAACGTCATCTGCACTTCACCGTTGTTCAGGGCGCTACTGGATCACTTGGATCGCTGGGCCACCGATGGGACCGCGCCGCCGCCGAGCCGCGTCCCGACGTGGGCGGACGGCCGGCTCGTCAGCGCCGCGGAGTGGCGGGCCCGGTTCCCGCGCATCCCGGGCGTGATGCTGCCGCGGGAGCCCGCCCGCCTGCCCCTGTACGACTACGGCCCCGACGCGGACCACGGGTATCCGTCCGTGGAACCTCCCGCGGTGTCCGGCGATGCGGAATACGCCGTTCTGGTCCCGGAGGTCAACGCCGACGGCAACGAGACCGCGGGCGTTCGCATGCCGCTCGTGCGGTGCCCCCTCGGCACGTACACGGGCTGGAACGTGCGTGCCCAGGGGTTTGCCCCCGGGGTCCTCGTCGGCCTGCCCGGCAGTTACATCCCGTTTCCGGAGACGAGGGCAGAACGCGAGGCCGTGGGCGATCCCAGGCCGTCCGTGGAAGAGCGGTATCCCGCCGCCGCGGACTTCGTTCTGGTGGTGCGGCATGCGGCTGATCAGTTGGTGACAGATGGGTTCCTGCTCCGGGAAGACGCCGACCGCATTGTGGACGTCGCCCGACACTACGGGTTTGCGGATGTCGGAGGGTCCGCGATCCTCGCACGACGCCGCGGGTGAGCGGGCGGCCGTCTCCACGTCGAACATCTCCACGCTGGATGATCTTCGGCGCGCACCCGCTCGAGTAGATCGCCCCGAGCGTCTGGAAGGGAGGCACGACACGCCGGGCCCCCGACGCACGTCGTGGACCGAGGCGCGGTCTCGTGGGACCTGAACCCACCCGGCAGCCAAACTGCTGCAGAACTCCCGCGACCTTGCTGACGGGTGTCTCAATCTGATGCGCCACTTGAAGATGTTGCCGGGCAAGGTCGGCCGCCACGGCCGGTGGAAGCTCGCTCGGGAGTGGATTGTCCAAGCCAACACTGGGGGCTTCTGGTTGCCGGATCCGGCGTTCGAGTTCCGCAAACCAGTCAAGGCGGGGACGGTGTTGGCCCGTATTGTCGACACGTACGGGGAGACCTTGGAGGAGATCAAGGCGCCGTGCGACGGCGAGACCATCGGCATGCGCACGAGGCCGTACGTCGGACTCCCCGGCGACTACAGTGTCTACTTCGCTGAGGTCTTCCGGGAGGTGACCGAATAGGGCACAGCGCCCTCGCGGCACGCCTGCGCTGACACGCCGGCGGCACGACACCTCGCCACGCGGTAGGGGCCACGGGTCGCAGACCACCTGCGTGCGCGGTGCGGGAGGCGCGACCCGCGTCAGACCATCCGGCGGACCTCCTCCGCGATCCGGAGGAAGTCGCCCTCGGTCTGTACGCCCGGCGAGAACGTGGCATCGAAGAAGAGTTCATGCGCGCCGAGCGCTCGGACCGCTTCGACGTCGGACTGAATCTCCTCGCGGGCGCCGGAAAAGATCCATCGCTCCTTGCCCAACGGCCGCGGGGTCATCACAAGGTTGGCGCGCACGACGATCTCGAGCGCCGCGGGATCTCGTCCCGCCCCGCGCGCCATCTCCCTGAGGCCCGCGATCATCTGCCGCATCCCGTCGAGCGGCACCCCGGCGGGGTTCCACCCGTTCGCCATCGTGGCCGCCCGCATGAGCGCGCCCGGAGAATACGCCGCGAGGTAGATCGGCGGGTGGGGTTTCTGCACGGGCTTGGGCTGGATGATGGACCGGGGGATGTGGAAGTACCGGCCGTGAAACTCGACGGGGTCGCTGGTCCAGATCGTCTTCAGCACCTGGACGAACTCGTCCGCGCGTCGGCCCAATCCTCGAGGAGAGATGCCCACGGCGTCGTACTCGTCCTTGGACCACCCTTGGCCGAACCCGACGCGCAGACGGCCGCCCGACAAGACGTCGAGCGTAGTCAGCCGCCGCGCGAGCAACACGGGGTTGTAGAACGGCATGTCCAGCACGCTCGTCCCGAGCGCAATGCGTTGTGTGCTGGCCGCGACGAACGTCAGGGTCTCCAGCGGGTCCAGGACATGTTTGTACTGCTCCGGCAGCGACCCGTCCGGCGTCGCCGGGTACGGGGTTTGGGGGTTGAGCGGATAGAGCAAGCGTTCCGTGACCCACACGCTGTCGTAGCCCAGCGCCTCGGCGCGTTGTGCGACCTGCGTCACCGCGTGGGGACCCGCGGCGGGGCCCACTTGGGGAAGGACAAAGCCTGTACGCACGATCTCTCCTCCCGAGTCAACCGGCATGGGTGGCACGCGGAGGGTTCCGTCTTCGGCCGTCCGTCACCTCCCTCGTGGTGTAGGGGTACCCGACGGCGCCCCGCGCGTCCGTGAGAGGGAGACCGTCGCCCGCGGGAGAATCGGGTGGTGGCTGGGTGGGGGGGACGGGAGGACCTCGATGGAAACGGCGGCTAACGCCGAGGTGCGGCGCGCCGTCAGGGCGCGACGCGAGGAGTTCCTGGCCACGCTGTTCCGGCTGCTCCGCCAGCCGTCCATCAGCACCCAGGGCGTCGGGGTGCGCGAGTGCGCGGACCTTCTCAAGACCGTTTTTGACGAGCACGGATTCCCCGCCCGCCTGCTGCCGACCGCAGGGTATCCGGTGGTGTACGCCGAACGGCGCGTCGCCCACGACGCGACCACGGTCTTGATCTACGGCCACTACGACGTGCAGCCGCCGGAGCCGCTCGACGCGTGGCGCAGCCCGCCGTTCGAGCCGACGATTCGCGACGGCCGCATCTACGCGCGCGGCGCCGGCGACAACAAGGGACAGTTTCTCGCGCACCTCCTCGCGGTCGCGCTTCTGGAGGCGCTGGGACGCCCGCCGCGGTTGAGCCTGAAGTTTCTGATCGAGGGGGAGGAGGAGAACTCGAGCCCGAACCTGCCCGCGTTCGTCGAGGCGCACGGTGCGCTGCTGGCCGCCGACCTGCTGTTCGCCGCGGACGGGCCGATGCACCTGGCCAACCGGCCGATCGTCTTCTTCGGGCTGCGCGGGACGCTGAAGATGGAGGTGGAAGCCGTCGGACCCAACCGGGACCTCCATTCCGGCAACTTCGGTGGCCCGGTGCCCAACCCCATCTGGATGCTCGTCGATCTGCTCGGGACGATGCGGTCGGCGGACGGGCGGGTGGCGGTCGACGGGTTCTACGAGCGCGTGGTGCCCCCGACCGCGTACGAGCGCGCCGTGATGGAGCGCATCCCGTTCGACGAGCGCGCCGTGAAGGCCGATCTGGGCCTGCGGGAGTTCGCGGGGCCGGCGGGCCTCTCGTACTTCGAAAAGCTGATGTTCCAGCCCACCCTCAACATTACCGGCATCGGGGGCGGGTACACGGCGAAAGGCGCAAAGTCGGTGATTCCGTCCCGGGCGGTGGCCAAGCTTGAAACGCGCCTGGTCTCCGCCCAGGAACCCAGCGAGATCTTCGACAAGATCGCGCGCCACGTCCACCGGCACGCGCCGTACGTGGGCATTCGAAACCTCGGGGGCACGCGGCCGTCGAAGACCTCTCCGGAGCTGGCCGTGTCGAGGATCATCACGCAGGCCGTGGCGGACGCCTACGGCGTGGAGCCGGTCGTGATGCCGGTGCTCGGCGCCTCCGGCCCGAACTATCTGTTCACGGACGTGCTGCGGATGCCGGCGGTGTGGGTGACCTACGGCCCGCACGACGAGAACAACCACGCCCCCAACGAGAACATGACGATCGAGGCGTTCCTCGACGGGATCTGCGCGAGCGCGCTGGTGCTGGAACGTCTGGCCGCGGCGCCGAGGGTCGCGCTCGCGTCGTTCGCACCGTAGCTTCCACGCGGCGCCGGGCGCGTGTCCGGGAGCCGCGCTATCCCGCGGTGGGGCCGCGCCGCGCCCCTCCGGCGCCGTAATAGAGGACGCTCGCGACCGCTCCGTACACCCCGATCATCTCCCCGAGCGGGGTGAGGACAATCTTCGGCATTCTGTTGATCGTATGACGCCGCGCAAATGTGCGCAACGGCCGCAACACCCGTGCTTCGTTGTGCAGCGCGATCGCACCCCCGACCGTGATCAGCTCGGGGTCGTACAGGTTGATCAGGTTCGCGATCTGGACCCCGTTGATCATGCCGATGCGGTCAACGATCTCGGCGGCGACGGCGTCGGACGCCGCGAGCGCAAACAGCCGCTCGGGTGTGAGCGGCTGCGGGTCGCCGCGGAGGGTCGTGCGCCGCCGACGGTGCTCGGTTCGCAGTAGCAGCCGCGCAAACGCGGGGATGTTCTTCCCGCCGCAGTACGCTTCCCAGTGGCCGTACCTTCCGCAGCCGCACCGCAGCGGGCTCACGGGGTCGACGGTGCAGTGGCCGGCTGCGTGGGCGTTGCCGTCTTTGCCCATGAGGATCCGACCGTCGACGATCGCGCCGCAGCCGATGCCGGTGCTGAGCGTGACGTAGACGAGCTGGTGCGCGCCCCGTCCGGCGCCGAACATCTGCTCGCCGAGCGCGGACGCCACGGCGTCGTTCAGCAGATAGCAGGGCGTGCGGAACGCCGCGCGCAGCGCCTTGACGATCTCCAGGTTGCGGATGCGGATGTTCGGGGGATTCAGGATCACGCCTGCGCGCGGGTCCAGCGGGCCGACCGAGGCGACCCCGATCCCATCGAAGCGGGCAAACCGGCGCACCCGGGCGCAGATCTGGTCGACGACGCGTGCCGCGACCGTCGGCTCCGACGTGTACGCCAGGATGGTCCCGTCCCGCTGTGCCAGGGCCACCCGCAGTTTGGTGGCGCCGATGTCGACCCCGACGATGTTCATCCACGGTCCTCCCGATGACGGCGGCGCCGGGCCGCCCACGCGACCCGCGCCCGTGCGCTCCCGCTATTTGAGCTGTCCCGCCAAGCCTCGCACCAGGTGCTGCCTCATGAACACCATGAACACGAGAATCGGCAGCGAGATTGTCAGGCCGCCGGCCGCCAGCGAGCCCCAAGCGATCGTGTATTCGCTGATGAACTGCGTCATGCCGACCGGCGCGGTCCTCGCGCGTTCGGTCGTCAGGATCAGGGCGAACAGGAACTCGTTCCAGCTGTAGATCGCCGTGAGGATCGCGGTCGCGGCGAGCCCCGGCCGGGCGATCGGCCAGACGATGTAGGCGATGATCTGGAGCAGGTTGGCGCCATCGATCTTGGCCGCCTCATCGTACTCGCGCGGCGTCCCCTCGAAGAACCCGATCAGCAGCCAGATCACCATCGGCAGGTTGAACGCGGTGTACGCGAGGATCAGGCCCAGCCGGGTATCGATCAGGTTGAACGCGCGGTACAGCAGGAAGAACGGCAGGACGATCGTGATCGGGGGCACCATCCGCCCGAGCAGAATCCAGATCGCCAGATTCCGCCCGACGCCAAACCGCGACACACCGTAGGCCGCGGCGCTGCCGAACAGCACCGCCGCGGTTGTCGCCACCGCGGTCACGATCACGCTGTTGAGCAGGTACTTGTCGAACGAGAGGTTGCGCAGGACGTCCGCGTAGTGCGCCAGGGTAGGTCGGAACACCATCACCGGCGGCAGCGTGACGATCAGGGCGCTCGGCTTGAACGAACTCTGCGCGACGTACAGAAACGGCAGCAGATAGCCTATCGCCACCGCGCCCGCGATGACGAGTCCCGCGCGGTGGTGGCGGCGCGCGTTCATGTCGGTGCCATCTGCCCGCGGCGGATCGCCCCGACCATGACGAAACCGACGGCCATCTGCACGACGAGCATCACCACGGCGAGGGCATCGGCGCGGGACAGGTCCAGGTCGAGGAACGCCAAGCGGTAGAGGTGCATGGGGATGGTCTCCGTCGCTTGCCCGGGTCCCCCGCTGGTCAGCACGAAGATCTTGTCGAAGAGGTTGAACACGTCGGCAAATCGCAGGATGAGCGCGATGAAGATGATCGGCGACAGCATCGGCAGGGTCATGTGGAAGAACTGCCGGACCGCGCCGGCCCCGTCGATCTGCGCCGCCTCGTACACGCTGTCGGGGAGGGTCAACAGCCCCCCTAGCAGGATGATGAACATCATCGGCCCGCCCGTCCACGAGCTGGCCAGGATGATCGACCACAGCGCCCAGTGAGCGTCGCTCGTCCACGGGATCGGGGGCACGCCCAGGTACTGCAGACCCCAGTTCAGGACCCCGTAGTCCGTGTTGTAGATGACCTTGAAGAAGAGGCCGACCACGACCGGCGCGAGAATGGCGGGGATCAGCATCACCGCGACGAAACCGCCCCGGGCGCGGTCGTCGAGGTACGCCTTGGCAAACAGCGCGAGCGCGAGGCCCAACACGAACTGAATGGCGAGGTCGGCGGTGACGAACGCGGCCGTGATGCTGACGGAGTGCGCGAACTCCGGATCGGCGACCAGTGCGGTGTAGTTCCGCCACCCCACGAACGTATTGGCGCGCGCCGCGAGGTCGAGCGTAAAGAAGGAGTTGTAGACGACGTAGAACAGCGGGTAGGCGAGGAACGCGACCAGCACGGCCGCGGCGGGCAGGACCAGCGCCCACCCCACGGCGGTGTCCCGCGAGATCCCCAGACGACCCAGCATTCCCCGCGGCGGTCCGGCGCGGAGCCCCGGGGAGGACCGCCCGGCCGGCGCGCGCTCCCGGTGCCGCGCGCCGGTGGTGGCGTCTAGGCCCGGCGTCGCGTCACGCGGTAGGCGCGCCTTCAACGGCGATCAGGCGCACGGGCGCGGCGTCGAGGCCTTTGACCGCGAGCGGCAGGCACGCCAGCGTCACCGACTCCTGCCGGATCAGCCACATGTTGGCGCAGGAGTAGACGATCGGAATCCCCGCTGCCGCGAGCGTCCGCTCGTTGGCGCCCTCGGCCCACCGATCCGCCGCGTCGACCGCGGGGAAGTCGCACACCAGCAGCGGCGGGTGCTGCTGCTCGATCCAGGCGACCGCGTCTGCGTCGAGATACGGGGTGTCGCGGTGATAGGTCTCCAACGGGTAGTTCCAGTCGGCGTAGTCGGTTTGGAGGATCATCGTCGTCCCGGGCCGGTACGCGCGGGCGGCGTCCTTCAGCGCGCGGGCGGAGATCGCCTGTGCGGAGCCTACGCCGGCGAGGCGAAAGACCGTGGCCGGTCCGAGCAGCCCGGCCCCCGACAGGTCCGCAGGACCCTGGGGATCGGTGTGACCGAACGGCCTCGGCATCACGATGTGGGTGCCGAGGTGGGTATTGAAGCACACGTACTCGGCCCAGTCGGGCATGCCGCCGGGATACCCATACCGCAGCCCGGAGAACGTGATCTTCTGCACCCGGAGACGGCGGAAGATCTGCTCCCGCTTGCCGGCGTCCTCGTACCGTCCGGGATCACCGGCCCCCGGCGCAGGTCGCGGGTGCGGAAAAGCCGGATTGCTGACGTCGATCGGCGCGCCGCCCGGCGACTCGAGGACGATCATGCGGGCCGGTCCGCCGCTCAGGCCCTTGGATTTGAGGGGAATGCCGCACGCCGCCCAGACGCGGTCGCGCGTGACCTGGGTCACGTTGGTGAGGTCTTCGATCAGGACGACGCCCTTCTCGTGCATCATGCGGTGGACGGGAAACGACACGGCGCGGTCCTTGTCCGTCCAGACCTTCCGCTCGACTTCTGGAGACCGTGAGTCCATGCCGAGCGCCTTGATCCCGATATCCGCCAGCCACTGTCCGGCCTCGGGGGACAGCCCCGGGGAGCCCGAGTAGTTGGCCTGGGAGAACTTGAGCCCGTCCTTGATGATCCGGTCGCTGTAACCGGTCTTGAGGAGGACGATGTCGCCTTCCTGGACGTGGCGCGCCCGTTCTCGGAGCGCGGCCACTCCGATCTCGGCGCCGGGCCCGAAGTCCGTGACGTCGACCACGGCGGCCGGCCCGACCAGGCGTTGGACGGGTAGCTGCGTCATGTCCCGGATGAGCCACCGCTTCTCCGGCGGCAGCGTGCCGAACAACACCCGATCGTCGAGCCAGTAGACCTCCGCGTGAGTCCCGAGCGGGTCCACCGACATCGTGACGTTCATCGCCACGCGGTGCGGACCGCCCAGGGTCAGCTTCGAGAGATCCAGGTAGCCCATCAGCTCGGAGCGATTGAACTGCTCGTCGAGCTCCTCGTGGTGGTTGTAAAGGGGCGGCGGGTAATACGGATCGGGGCCCGGCCACGCGGACGTTGGCAGGGTCAAATCTACCACTCTGGGCATCGCGCGGCGATGTCCTCCTTGTCGTTAGGGTACGCGCGTCGTGTGCTCGCTAGCTTCGGACGATCTGCGTGATCGCTGCGTCCGCGGCCTTGAGCGCGGCCGTCGGTGTCATTTGCCCGGTGGTCCCCAGCGCGATCGCTTTGTCCATCTCCCCTTGGACCTTCGCCCACGGGGCGATCATCGGGAAGGTCCGGCCCTTCTTGATCGCGTCGGCCAGGCCCTTCAGTTCGGGGCGCTTCGCCAGCACCTCAGGGTTCCGGAGGGTCGATGCGCGCGTCGGGTTGCCCGGTTCGCCGCCCGTTCCGAGCGCGTACGCGAGATCCTGGGCCTTCGCCCGCGTCCACAGCAGGAAGTCGTACGCCGCGCGCTTGTTGGGCGAGTTCGCGTTGATGGACCACACCTGCGTCTGCACGAAGGGGACGCCGCCCGGCACGCCGGCGGCCTTGACGCGATCGTAGACCTTCGGGCTCTTCTCCTTGCTGAGGAAATCCGAGTAGGCGGCGTTCCACTGCACCGCCATCGCCACCAAGCCCTCCTGGAACGCCGTGCTGGTCTCGGGGTACGAGTAGTTGATGGCATCCGCCGGCACGCACTTCCACACGCGCAGCATCTCCATCCGCTCCGTCAGCGCCCGGATCCCGGCGTCGGAGGCGAGGGACGAGTCGCCCTTCCCGTTGAAGATCGTGCCGCCGTAGGACCAAAACGTCTGGCTCCACTCCTTGGGCGGCAGCGAGCCTTGGGCGCCCTGGATCGTCGTGCCGTAGCGGGTCGGCGACTTCGGATTCTGGGACTGCGTGAACCTGCGGGCGACGTCGTAGTACTCCGTCCAGGTCTGGGGCGGCGTGCTGATCAGATCGGTGCGGTAGTACAGGAGGTACACGGAGAGGTCATCCGGGAATCCGTAGACCTGTTTGTTGTACGTGACGGTCTCCCGCGCGCCGGGGACGAAGTCCTCAAAGTCGAAGTCCTTGGGCGTCGCGCTCGCGTCGGCCAGATACTCGGAGAGCGGCGCCAGGAACCCCGCCGCGGCGTACGGCGCGGTGAGGTTGCTGGCAAACTGGACGATGTCGGGCGTGCGTGACTTCCCCATGAGTTCGGTCTGCAACTTCTCATAGAAGCCCGTCCGTCCGAGGACGACCAGTTGGACGTTGGCCTTGTTCAACCGGTTGTACTGATCGATGATGCCCCGCCAGCTGTTCGTCTCGTGATCCGACATCAGCTGCACGGCGACCGTGAGCGACTGCGCCGAACTGCGGTACGGTGCCGCGAGCACGGCGGCCGGGGCGGCGAGGGCCAGGGCACCGGCCTGCGCGGACCGCGCCAGGAAACGACGGCGAGAGAACGTACGCATCGTGGGCTCCTCCTTATTCGCTGGCCCCCGCGTCGCGGGGCGCCACCGTGGGCGTGTCGCGTCACGCTTCATCGAGCCCCGGCGCGCGGAGATGCCTGGTGCGGCGCCGAGACGACGTTCCCAGTTCACTGTATCAACGGCGGGGGCCGCACGGAATCGGGTGCAGACCGGATCTTCGTGCCCGCGGCCGCGGGCAGGAGGTCGGCCGAGGAGGCCGAAGCGGTTCGGGCGCGTTCCGTGGAAATCGCCAGGGTGCCGGGCGCGCGGCGCGGAGCGGAATGGACCGCCCGCCGGCGCGTCGAAGCCCTGTGTCTCATCGAACGGACAGGAGGGAACGGCATGACGAAGCGCGAGCACCTGGAGGTTACGCTCCGGCAGGAGATGACGGCGGCCGGCGTGGACGCCGTCATCGGCGTCTCGCCGGAGAACGTGCAGCACCTCGCCGGCGTGTTCATCATCAGTCAGCGCATGATCAGCGATCGCCTCGCCTTTGCCGTGTACCGGCGCGGCGCCGCCCCGTTGTTCGTCGTGAGTACCGTGGTCGAGCACACGGCCCGGACGCGGTCCTGGATCGACGACGTCGTGCCCTACACGGAGCACGCCGTGCGCCCCATCGACGGGTTGATCCGGGCGCTCACAGACCACGGCCTGCAGCGCGGACGGGTGTGGATCGAGATGGGCTATCTCCCGGCGCGCGACGCCGACATCCTGCGCAAGGCGCTCCCCGACCTCGAGATTCTCGACGCGGAGAACCTGCTCGACCGCTCCCGCATGGTCAAGAGCGACGATGAGATCAGCTACATGACCCAGATCGCGCGCGTCTGGGAGACCGCGGTGCGGGACGCGTACCTCGGCACCGTGCCCGGCGAGGCGGAGCGGTCGATCGTGCGGCGGATGACGCGCAACCTGCAGGAGGGCGGCGCGGACTGGGTGCCGTTTGTGAGCTTCGCGTCCGGACCGACCCGCACGTTGATCGGGCACTCCGTCCCAGACGACACGCCGGTCGGGCGCGGGCAGATCATGCGGCTGGACATGGTCGGATTCTTCCGCGGGTACTACGCCGACGTTGGGCGGATGGCCATTCTGGGTGGCCCGAGCGCCGAGCAGCGCGACGCGTACCGAAAGATTATCACGCTGCAGCGCGAGATGATCGCGCGGGCCAAGCCGGGCCGGCGCGCGTCCGATCTCTACCGGGAATCCGTGGCGATCGGGAAGGACCTGGGCATGGATTTCGAGATGGACGCGATCGGGCACAGTCTCGGCCTGCGGCTACACGAGTACCCCATCCTCAATCGCTTTGAGGAGGAGACGTTGGTACCGAGCATGGTCATCTGCGTCGAGATCGCGCACGCGTTCAAGGGGCTCGGCCGGTTTCACGTGGAGGATCTGGTCCGGGTGGGCGACCAGGGCGGGGAGCGGCTGACGACCTTCATCGACACGAGCGAGATGCTGGTGATTGGGTAGGTGTCGGCGCCCGGCGTCGATCCCGGGACGCGCCCCAACGGGCGTGCATCGATCTCGGCGACCCCGCGCGGGACGGACGTCGCGCATCCAGCACGGGACGCAGGGTGGGCGGGAGCCGTGAACGTTCGCGTGCACGCCGCGGTGCTCGTCCGTTGTCCCGTTGAGCGCGTGTTCGAGTTTGTGACAACGCCGGGGAACTGGTCCGCCTGGCACCCGTCCTCTCGTGGTGTGCGCGGGGCGACGGGCGACGCGCTGACACCGGGTGAGGAGATCACGGAGGAGTTGCTCGTCGCCGGACGGCGGGGCCGCGTGACCTGGCGGCTGCGCGCGCGGGAAGGGCCACGCCGCTGGGTCATTGAGGGGCAGGTGGAGGGTGGTGAGGGCGGAACGATCGAGCACACGATGACGCCCGACGCCGGCGGGACGTGGTTCGAGTGGGAGTTCCGCTATACGGTGCGCCGGTCGTTCCCACGAGTCCTGGACCGACTCTTGGTCCGGCCACGTATCGCGGCGGAATCCGCCAGGGCGCTCCGCCGGCTCAAGCGAGCGCTGGAATCAGGGTAGCCAGGCCGCGCGTCTGCGTCTGCGCTGACGGCCGCGCTCGCGACGTTCACGCCGGACATCGTCAAGAACCCAAGCGGACCTCTGCGGACGTGGACGCGGCTGCGTGCGCCGATGGCGCGTGCCAGCGTCCTCGTGCGCCGACCGAATACAGCGGGGACCGGCGATCGCCGGTCCCCGCTGTCCACGCACCAGCGCGGTGTGCCGCGTTCCGGTTCCGCCCTGCGCCCGGAGTGCCCGAGGTTCCGGGGGCGCGTGCGACTGCGCGTCCGGCCGCGGCGGTTCCGCGTCCGGCTATTTCACCGCCTGGACGTTCCACGGCACGATCCAGTAGGAGGGATGGTACCCGGGGAGCGCCTTGCGGCTGAGCACCAGGGACGCCCACCCGCCCGGCCGAACGATCGGCGCCTCCTCGTACATCATCGCCTGCAGATTCGCCCAGAGCCGCGCGCGCTTGGCCTGGTCGCCCTCGGCGTTGAACTGCGCAAACAGCGCGTTCTTTTCCGGCGTGTCCCACCATCCGGGGTACGCCGAGTTGAACACGGTGGTCAGCGCCGGATCCGGAAGGAATCCGGGCCCGGTCGAGAACATGTCGTAGTCTGCGGCTCTGGCCCGGTGGTCGAGCACGCTCGCCCAGTCCATCACCTGCATGTCGACCTTGAACCCAACCTTCTCGAGCTGGGCGACCGAGACGACCGTACTCTTGAACATGTAGTCGTAGTCCTGCGTCGTCAGCCACCGAATCGGCTGTCCCGAGTACCCCGCTTCCTTCGCCAGCTGCTTCGCCCGCACCGGGTCGTGGACGTTGTACCAGCTGGCGCCAGCCTCCGTGTACCAGGGCGTCCCCTTGGGGTAGATGCTCGCGTCGACCGAATACAGGGCGGGGTTGCCGAATGTCGCCTGCAGGATCGGTTGCATGTCCAATGCCACGGTCACGGCCTGGCGCATCTTTTGGTTGGTCATCATACCCTGCTTCTTATTGAAGAAGAACGCCAGGAACGCCCCCGGAAGGACGCCCACCGCGACGCGCGGGTCCTTTGCCAGCTCCGTGTACGCGTCCTGGTTGATCGCGTCGGCGATGTCGTAGGTGCCGCTCTGCACGCCCGCGACTCGGGTGGACACCTGCGTGACCGGATAATAGTAGACGTCGTCCGCGAGCGCGTCCTTTCGGCCGGCGTAGCCGCTTGCGGGTTCGCTCCGCGCCGCGTACTGGTCGAACCGCGTGTGGTGAACGTACCGATCCGGCGCCCACTCCACGAACTTGTAGGGGCCCGTCCCGATGAACTGCTTCGGCGCCTGCGCCCCGGCCGCGTCCACGATCTCCTTGGGCATGATCGCGGCGGCACTGTTCGGCAGCGCCAAAAACGCGAGCAGCGGCGCGAACGGCTGCTTGAGCTTCATGACCACCGTGTCGCTCCCCGACGTTGAGACCGAGTCGACGTTCTGGTAGACGGATGGGCCACGCGGGCTGACCTTTCCCCACCGGTTCAGCGACGCAACGACGTCGTCGGCGGTCAGCGTCTTGCCGTTGTGGAACGGGACGTCCTTGCGGAGGGTGAACGTGTACGTCATCCCGTCCTTGCTGGTGGTGTACCCTGAGACCAGCATCGGCTGGGGTCGCCAGCTGGCGTCGAACGCAAACAGCTCCTCAAACACCGGCAGGGCGATCGTGGACGCGACATCGGCCGTGTTGTTGGACGGGTCAATCGTCGGCGGTTCGCCGATCTCGGCGATCTTGAGCGTCCCACCTCGGCGGAGCGCGGTCGCAGCGAGCGCCGCGGGGGCGCCGCGCGCCCCGTCGGGAAGCCACCGAGCTGCGGCCGCGCCGACGCTGGCCGCCGTCACCGTGCTCAGAAACCTGCGCCGCGTGACCTCTCCGGTGCGCGCGCTAGTGTCCTTGGCCACCGTTCATCCCCCCCGATGACGCGTGTTGGCGCCCCGGCGAGAAACCGTCGTGCATGCCGGGGAGTGCCCGGACTCTTCGCCGAGGCGGATGCCGTTCCTGGTTCCGTGGACGCTCCACCCGGGGGCCGTGCACGGTCGTGCGAGGGGAGGCGTCCTGCCGCGCGCGTGCCGCGGCACGACCGTGCCGAGACGAGCGGCACCGGCCGTCTTGGTGTCGCCACTGACACGGGCGCGCGCGGCCCGATGTTGCCGCGCGGTCCGTCACGTGCTTCGGCGGGAGGAGTTCGGGCCCGCAAGTTGGAAATTTCCGATGAGACCTTCGATGGCGCAGAGTTCTGGAATGCAGAACGGAACATCCGGTCGGTCCGGACGGTTCGCACCCCTATCGTTCACTCATTACCTCATCGTGATCACCTGAGCGGCCCTCGTTGATCGAGCCGATCCTGAGAGGCGCGGTTCGGCAGGGGTGGCGGGATTGCTCCTCAACGCGAGCCTCCCGACGGTCACGACGGTGCCCGCGCCACCGTGATCGGATTGAAAGGAGGCACTGACGGTGGAGTATCGGGCGTTTGGACAGACCGCGTTGCTGGGGTCGGTTGTCGGCTTGGGCACGTGGGCGATCGGGGGCGTGCGATACGGACACGTCGACGATCATGACTCGATGATGGCGGTCGCTGCCGCGCTCGACGCGGGCGTCACATGCTTTGATACCGCGCCGACCTACGGGAGAGGCCACGCGGAGGAGATCTTGGGGCGGGCGCTCGGGGCGCGGAGGGCCGACGTGGTGGTCGTCACGAAGGGCGGCCTCGTCTGGGACGCCGACACACAGGTGATGGAGCGGGACAGCCGCCGCGAGACGCTCGAGCGGCACCTCGGACGTAGCCTGAAGCGGCTCGCCACCGATTACGTGGACCTCTACCTCTTGCATTGGCCGGACCCGAACGTCCCTCTCGACGACGTGATGGGTACGCTCGACGGGTTCGTCCGGAGCGGGAAGGCGCGCTACGTGGGCGTCTCCAATTTCACCGGCGCGCAACTCCGGTCGTGCGTGTCGGCCCTTGGGGAGACGCGGCTCGCCGCGAACCAGGTTAGCTGCAGCCTGTTCGATCAACGGTGGGCGCGCGACACGTTTGCTGCTTGCGAGGAGTTTGGGCTCGGGGTGATGGCCTACGGTCCGCTCGCGCACGGGTTGCTCTCAGGGGAGATTACCCGGGCGACGGTGCTCGACCCAACCGACTGGCGGAAGAAGGGCACACTGTTCGGCCAGGACTTGCTGACTCCTGGCAACCTCGAGCGCAACCTCCAGGTCGTCGACCACCTGACCGAGATCGCCCGCCGGTGCGGCGCGACGTTGCCGCAGCTCGCCATTGCGTGGGTACTGACGCAGCGCCCGGTGACCGTGGCGCTTATCGGCGCTCGGACGCCGGCGGAGATCACGGAGGCGGCCGGGGCGGCGGGGCTCCGGCTTACGGAGAGCGTGCTGCGTGAGATCGGGGAGGCGATGCGCGGCGCGGTCGGATTGTCTACGGTCCTGCAGACGTTCACGTAGGCGCGTCCTGGGCACCTCGCGCCTCGGGCGGGTGGCGGGGCGCTGGCTCCGCGACCGCGGTGGGAACGCCCGCGGCGTGGTGGTTGCCGTACGCGACGTGGGTGAGATCGGACGCACCCGCGCGTCGCGAACGGATCCGGCCGGAGCCCTGGGCCAACCGTGGCGCGCTGCGGGGCGCCCCAGGCCCGGCGGACGTTACACTGCCAGCGGCGCGGGCGACGAGAGCGACTCGAACTCGGAACGGTCGGAGACATCCTGCCAGAGCGCTTCCGACATCCAGATGCGGTGTACGTCCAGCGTGTTCTTGATCCTCACGACCTTCGCCCGGCCCGCGGGGACCCCGGTGAGGGTCGCGTACGCCAGCCCAACCGCGTCCCGGGCGGTCGGCATCACCACGGGGATGCGGGCGGCGTGGAGGGCCCCCGACGTGGCCATGTTGGTGTAGGTGACGGAGAAGTCAATTCCCTCCACCACGGCCTGCGTCGTCACGTCGGCCATGCCGATGCCGGACGCGTTGCCGTGCGACTCGGGTGTCAGGCGCAGCACGACGATCTTCTGAATCTCCATCCCGCCCGACACGGCGGGCTCCTCGAACCGTCCCGTGATGTTGGGATCCATCCCGATGCCGCTAATGTTCTTCCCGATTTCGTCGACGATCAGCAGGTCGAGCCGATCCACGAGCACCCGGCCCATGCGCTGCCTGGCGAGGGCGAGCAGTTCGGGCTCCCGGTCGAGGATGCGCGCCGCCGGGACCGTCTCCAGGTGGGCGACCTGCTCGAAGGCGTTCTCCACCACGGGGACGCCGAACAGGATCGGCATGCGGCCGAGCGTCAGGCGTGCCGCGTCCGGGAGCAACTCCGGGAACCGCAGGTACCCCCGAGTATGCAAGGTGTTGGCGCCCCAGTGCTTGCCGAGACCGATCGCCAGCATCTTGACGAGGCCGCTTTCGATCGCTCCGTGGAATCCGGTGTGCGGCTTGATGCGATTCACGACGATGACCCCGTCGGCCTCGCTGGCGACGCGGTCGAAATACACCGGCGTCTCGTCCGGCAGTCGGCCGATCTCCACCACGTCCATCGAGGCCCGAACCTCGACCCCCAGCGTGGATTCGTTAACCCCGTACTCGGACAAGATCCGGCGCTGCCCCTCCGCGGTTGCGCCTCCGTGACTGCCCATCGCGGGCACGACGAACGGGGTTGCGCCGCGGCGGCGTACTTCCCCCACGACCGCGGCGACGATCTCCGAGAGCCGGGCGATGCCTCGGCTGCCCACCGCGACGGCGACCTGCGTCCCGGCACGGATCAGGTCTCCGGTGTCAGGGCGCTCGAACGCCCTCGCGGTTGCCTCCGCGATGCTCTCGATGTGGGAGGGATCGAAGTGTTGGCGGACCCAGCGGCCGACCGGCAACGGGACGCGTAACCCGCCCGGCAACAACTGCTGTTCCGCACCGCTGGGCAGAAACTGGTGAGTGCGCGTCATGGCGTCCTCCCTGTAGGGTAACACACGGCGCGACGCCCCGGCAATTTCGGCCCGCCGCCTTGGCGCGCGTCGTGCCGAGGTCTTGCCCTCTTCCACGCGCCATGCGGGGCCGTCTCACCCGGCGCCGGACGGTCCGTCCGCCCCGCCGCGTGCAGAGGCCGAAACAGGGGAACCCTTTCCGGCCGCGAAACTGGGGACGTCGTGGTCGGCCGCATTGCCGCGCCCCGGGCATGTCCCTGGTGGACCGCACGAGATGCGACGACGCGCGCGCGGGGCATCGCCGGTGTCCTCTTGGACGGTGCGGCGCCCGTCCGGGCGGAGGAGGGCACGATGCGCATCGTCATTCCCGACGACAGCCCGCCGGTGATCTCCGGCACGCCGGCGTTGGGGCGGATCCGCGCCGCCGGTGAGACCGTCGTCTACACCGCGCGGCCCGTCTCCCAGGACGACCTGGTGGAACGGCTCCGCGGCGCTCATACCGTCGTGAACATCCGCGGCTACTCCAAATTCCCGGCGAGCGTCCTGGACACGGTGGCGGACACGCTCCGGCACCTGGCGATCTGGGGAACCGGGACCGACAACATCGACCTTGCGGCCGCGCGCCGGCTGGGGATCGTGGTGTCCAACACGCCCAACACGGCCACCGAGGCGATCGCCGAGCACTGCCTGGCGCTTCTCCTCGCCGTGGCGCGGCGCCTGACGGCGCTGGACGCTGCGGTGCGGCACGGACGGTGGGAGCGCGGGATGCTGTTCCAATGTCGCGGCAAGACCCTGGGCATCATTGGTACGGGCGCGATCGGGCTCGCGTTCGCCGGGCTGGGGCGAGGCATCGGGATGCGGGTGGTCGCGTGGACGCTGCACCCGGATCCGGAGAAGGCGAGGCGGTGTGGATTGACGTACGCGCCGACGCTGGACGAGCTCCTCGCGGAGTCCGACGTGGTCTCGCTCCACCTGCGTTCCAGCCCGGACACGCGGGGCCTGTTGGGATCGGACGCGTTCGCCCGGATGAAGGACGGCGGGATCTTCATCAACACCGCACGCGGCGACATCGTCGACGAGTGGGCGCTGGCGAGGGCGCTGCGGACCGGGAAGGTCGCCGGCGCCGGTGTCGACGTGTTCACCGCGGAGCCGGTGCCGCCGGACCATCCGCTGCTGGGGCTGCCGAACGTCGTCCTGACGCCGCATACCGCCGGAACGACGCCCGAAGCCCTGGCAGCGGGCCTCGATCTCTGCGCTGAGAACGTCGTGCGGTACGCGACGACGGGCGAGGTCGCCCACCGGGTTGTGTGAGGCAGCGTCACGACCGGCGTCGCGCCGGCGCGCCCCCAAGACTCCGACGTGCGGAGCAGGGTCGCAGAAGGAGGACGGAGAGGATGGCTCGGTACCGGCTCGGCGTGGATATCGGGGGGACCTTCACCGACGTGATGGTCGCCGACGAGGCTGGGTCCGTCGCGGCGACGTTGAAGACGCCGTCGGTGCCCGGCGCCCCCGAACAGGCGATCTTCCGCGCGCTGGAGGAGCTCGGCGGCGCCGGCGTCGCCGCCGAGGAGATCGTGCTGTTCGTGCACGGCACGACGCTCGGGGTGAACACCCTGATCGAGCGGAACGGCGCCACCACGGGGCTGCTCGTGACGCGGGGCTTCCGCGACGTCCTGGAGATCCGCCGGCTCCGGCTGGAGAACACCACCGACTTCTACGGCGACAAGCCGCTGCCGCTGGTGCCGCGCGACCTCGTGGCCGAGATCGACGAGCGCATGCTCGCGGACGGACGGGTCCACCGGCCGCTCGACCTCGACGACGTGCGCCGGGCGGTCAAGGGGCTCGTCGCCGATGGGGTCACGGCCCTGGCGATCTGCTTCATGCACGCCTACCGGAACCCCGCGCACGAGCGCGCGGCCCGCGACCTGATCCGCGACGAGTTCCCGGCGCTGTTCGTGTGCACCAGCGCGGACCTGTGGCCGCAACAGCGGGAGTACGAGCGGTGTCTCGTGGCGGTGATGAACGCGTACATCGGCGCGCGCATGGCCGCCTACTTCCACCACCTCGAAGCCGGCGCGGCCGGTCGCGGACTGCGGGCGCAGGTCCTGTCGACGAAGTCCAACGGCGGGGTGATGACCGCGGGACGGGCGGCGGAAGAGCCCGTGCAGACGCTCCTCTCCGGGCCCGCGTCGGGCGTGATCGGCGCGGCCCACGTGGCCCTGCTGGCGGGGGCCGCGGGCATCGTGACGCTGGACATGGGGGGCACCAGCGCGGACGTGGCGGTCGTGATCGACGGCCAGCCCGCGTACTCCACCGAGAACCACGTGGGGGACTTCCCGGTGATCATGCCCGCGGTGGATGTCTCGTCGATCGGCGCCGGCGGAGGGTCGATCGCGTGGCTCGACGGCGCCGGCGTGCTCAAGGTGGGGCCTCGCAGCGCCGGGGCCGACCCGGGCCCGGCGTGCTACGGGCGGGGGGGCCGGCTGCCCACCGTCACGGACGCCTACGTCCACCTCGGGATCATCGCGCCGGACCGGTTCCTGGGCGGGCAGATGCCGTTGGACCCCGCGCTCGCCGAGGGGGCGCTTGCGGAACTCGGGCGCGGCATCAACCTGTCGTCGCGCGAGGTGGCCCAGGCGATCCTCGACGTGACCACGTCGAACATGTACGCTCAGTTCACGCCGCTGATGGCCCGCAAGGGCGTGGATCCTCGCGATTTCACCCTGCTCGCCTACGGCGGGGCCGGCCCCACGCACGCGTTCCTGCTGGCGCGCGAGGTGGGGATCGGCAAGGTGCTCGTCCCGCCGTCCCCGGGCACGCTCTGCGCGCTGGGGTGCATCGTCGCCGACCTGCGGAACGACTTCGTGCACACCCTCTACCGCAGCGACCACCAACTGACCGACGCCGCGCTCGAGCAGGCGTACGCCGAGCTGGAAGCGCGCGGCCGGCAGTGGCTCGCGGAGGAGAGCGCCCAGGGCATCCACCTGGAGTCATCGGTGGTCCTGTACAGCGCGGACATGCGCTACGAGGGGCAGGCGTTTGAGATCGAGGTCGCCGTCCCGAGCGACACCCGGGGCGACCGCGCGGCGATCGGACGGCGGTTCCACGAGCTGTACCATTCGATCTTCGGGGTCAGCGACCCCGGGGCACCGCTTACGTTCGTGAACCTGCGCGCGAGCGTCGTGGGCGTGACGGCGAAGGTGACGCGCCTGCAGGCGCGGGCGGGGCGGGGCGGCGATCACCCCGGCGAGGTGCGGTCGGTGTTCGTCGACGGACGCGCCCAGGACGCGGCGGTCGTGCAGCGCTCGGCCGTCCCGCAGGACCGGTGGCTGCCCGGCCCCGCGATCGTGGAGCAGTACGACACGACGACGTTCGTCCCCGCCGGCTACCACGTCCGCGCCGACGCCGTTGGGAACCTCGTCGGGGAGGCCGTGTGATGGCGACCGACCCGGTGTTTCTGGAGATCTTCAAGAACCGGATTCAGGCGATCGCGGAAGAGATGGCCAACGTGGTGCTGCGCACCGGGTTCACGGTGTTCGTGAAGGAGACGGCCGATTTTGGGACGTTCCTCCTGTCGCCCGCCGGCGAGACGTTCGGCTCCCCGATCGTCACCGGCGTGAACCTCTCGCTGGGGATCCCCGGCGAGGGCGTCATTTCCGCGATCCCCGAGTGGCACGAGGGCGACATCGTGATCACGAACGACCCGTACACGACGTCGGGGGTGTCCACGCACCTCGCGGACGTGTTTTTGGTGAAGCCCATCTTTGTGGACGGGCGGATCATCGCGTTCGGCTGCTGCTTCGTCCACTCATCCGATGTGGGCGGCAAGGTGCCGGGCAGCATCACGCCCACCTCCTACGACATCTTCCAGGAAGGCATTCGCATCGCCCCCGTGAAGCTGTACGAGCGCGGACAGCTCAACGAGCAGATCCTCAATATCTTCCTGGACAACTGCCGGATCCCGGCGCAGAACTGGGGAGACCTCCGCGCCTTGATGGCCTCGCTGCACACCGGGGAGCGCCGCCTGCACGAGCTCGCGGGCCGGTACGGCGTCGCGCAGGTGGAGCAGGGGATCGCCGACCTCCTGGGGTACGCCGAGCACCAGGTGCGGGCCATGGTTCGCGAGATCCCCGACGGGGAGTACACGTTTTGGGACTACCTGGAAGGCGGCCCCGGCGGGTACCCGATCCGCCTGCGGTGCCGCCTGGTGGTCGAGGGCGACGAGGTGCTGCTGGACTTCGAGGGAACCGACCCCCAGGTCCGCGCGGCGTTCAACCTGCCGTCCGCCAACAAGCCGGGCCACTTCATGTTTGTGCCCACGCTGGTCCGGTATTTTCGCACCTTGGATCCGTCGGTGCCGTGGAACACGGGGATGGTGCGGATGGTCAAGAACCGGGCCCCGCTTGGGAGCCTCCTCAACCCCGAGTTCCCAGCGGCGGTCGGGGTGCGCGCGGCGACGTTCATCCGGCTCATGGACGTGCTGATCGGTGCGCTGAGCCAAGCTCAGCCTGATCGTCTCCCCGCCGTGGGCGCCGGCCAGGCGTGCATCGTGCTGCTGTCGATGGAAGACGTGCGCAGCGGGAAGCACCTCGTCGGCGTCGTGCAGCCGATCTGCGGGGGGTGCGGCGGCCGCCCGATGCGCGACGGCATCGACGGGATGGACTTCGCCGTCGGCTATCTCCGGAACGTGCCCGCGGAGACGCTCGAGGCGGATATGCCGGTGCTGATCGAGCGGTACGGGCTGCGTCCCGACTCCGGCGGCGCCGGCATGTACCGCGGTGGGTGCGGGATCGAGCTCACGCTGCGGGTGTTCTCGCCCGACACGGTGATGACGGCGCGGGGCATGGAGCGGATGCAGTTCCGTCCCTGGGGGCGCCTCGGCGGCCTGCCCGGCAGCTCCGGGACCGCGGTGAAGAACCTGGGCGCCGCCGACGAGGCCCCCACCGGTCGGATCGACGAGCTGCTGCTGCAGCCCGGGGACACGATGACGTTCCTCTCACAGGGGGGCGGTGGCTACGGCGACCCCTACGCGCGCGACCCCGCCGTCGTCGAGTCGGACGTGCGCCGAGGCCTCGTCTCGGCCGAGTGCGCGCGGGAGCTGTACGGCGTCGCGCTCCGGGACGGACGGGTCGACGCGGCGGCGACCCGGGAGCTCCGCGGCGGCCGGGCGCTCCGGCGGACGGCGTTCTCGTTCGGGCCCGAGCGCGACGCGTTCGAGGCGGTGTGGACGGACGCGATGCAGATGGCGCTCAACCACAGCTTGATGCAGTATCCGCTGGCCCTGCGCAACTACCTGAAGCAGCGGACGATGGCCGAGGTCGACCTCCGGGCGGCCTCGCGGCGGGAGACCGCGCCCGAGGAGCTCGCCGATCTGGTCTGCGTCCTGTTCGAACGCATGGCGGGCGGCACGCGCGCCGGCCACGACGACCGCGCGCCGGTGACGCCATGACCGGCCTGGTCGACCGCGACGAGCGGGTGTTCCTCGAGATCCTCCACAACCGGCTGCAGGCGGTGGCGGAGGAGATGGCGTCGGTCGTGCTCAGGACCGGCTTCACGGTGTTCGTGAAGGAGACCGCGGACTTCAGCTCCGCGCTCGCGACCCGGGACGGCGAGGTGTTCGCCGCGCCGCTCACGATCGGCACGACGAACAACCCCGGCAAGCCTCACCGCGCGGTCATCGACGCGTTCTCGGACTGGGCCGAAGGCGACGTCGTCCTCGCGAACGATCCTTATACCACGGGCGGCCTGTCCACGCATTTGGCGGACCTCTACCTGATCAAGCCGATCTTCGCCCAAGGCCGCCTGCTCTGTTTCGGAAGCTGCTTCGTCCACAGCTCGGACGTCGGCGGCAAGGTCCCCGGCAGCATCTCCCCGACCTGCTACGACATGTACCAGGAGGGGCTCCGCCTGCGCCCGGTCAAGCTGTGCGAGCGCGGGCGGCTGAACGAGGAGATCCGCCGCGTGGTCCTGGACAACTGCCGGATTCCGACCCAGAACTGGGGCGACCTGAAGGCCCTGCTCGCGGGGTTGACCACCGCGGAGCGCCGGATGCAGCAGGTGGTCGAGCGCTACGGGTTCGACCGCACGGAGCGGGGGATCCACGGTGTGCTCGACTGGGCCGAGCGGCGCGCCCGGCAGTTCATCGAGGCGATCCCCGACGGCGAGTACGTGTTCTGGGACTATCTGGAGGGCGACGCGTGGGGCGGCGCGCCGATGCGTCTGCGGTGCCGCTTGGACGTCCGCGGCAGCGATCTCTACCTCGACTACGCCGGCACCGATCACCAGGTGCGGGGCACGTTCAACCTCCCCTCGCTCAACCAGAAGGCCCACGCGATGTTCGTCCCAACGATCTGCCGATACTTCCGCACCCGGGATCGTACGATCCCGTACAACAGCGGGTTGGTGCGGCCGATCCACACGAACGCGCCCGCGGGGTCCATGCTCAACCCCCGGCACCCGGCGGCGGTCGGCGTGCGCGCCGCCACCATGATCCGGCTGATGGACGTCACGCTCGGCGTCCTGGGACAGGCGCTGCCGTCGCAGATTCCCGCGGCGGGCGCGGGGCAGGGCTGCATCGTGCTGCTGGCGATGCACGATCCTCGCACCGGCGGCCGTCGCGTCGGCGTGATCCAGCCGGTGGTCGGAGGCTCCGGGGGACGTCCGATGCGGGACGGCATCGACGGGATGGACTTCGGCGTGGGGTTTCTGCGAAACGTCCCCGCCGAGACGCTGGAAACTGACATGCCCATCCTCATCGAGCGCTACGGGCTCAGGCCAGACTCCGGGGGCGCCGGCCGCTACCGGGGCGGGATGGGGATCGAGTTGGGGATTCGCGTGTTCTCCCCCGATACCGTGCTTACGGCCCGCGGGATGGAGCGGGTGCAGTTTCGCCCGTGGGGCCGGCGCGGCGGCCGCCCCGGGATGCTCGGCCACGCGACGGTCACCGGCGAGGACGGTGCGCGCCGCGAGACCGGGAAGATCGACGAGCTGCTGCTCCAGCCGGGGGAGCTGATCACGTTCTCGTCGCAGGGGGGCGGCGGATACGGCGACCCCTACGAGCGCGACCCGGAGGCCGTGGTCAGCGACGTACGGCGTGGGCTGGTCAGCCTGGCGGCAGCGGAGCGTGAGTACGGCGTGGTCGTGCGCGGTCACACGGTGGACGCCACGCAGACCGCCGAACGGCGCGCCCCGAGCCGCCGTCCTCAGCCGCCGTTTGCGTTCGGGCCCGAGCGGGAGGCGTGGGAGGCCGTCTGGTCCGACGACGCGCAGATGGCGCTCCACGCCGCGCTGGACGATCAGCCCGCCGGCTTTCGGTCGTACATGCGCGAGGCGGTGATCCGGACGGTGGCGTCGCGCGCCTCGGCCGGGCGCGCGGTGCAGGCGCACGAGGTGGCGGACGCGGTCCGGGAGCTTCGGGCGCGGATCCAGGCGTTCGGCTGAGGCGGCGCGCGACGTTCCGTCGGCCGCGGTGGCGTAATGGGTCAGCACCGACGCGCACACGCGTGGGGCGCCATCGCGTCGGCACCGGCGTCCTCGGACGGTTCACGCCAAGGCCGCGTTGCGCGAGGTGGTCTCGGGGTTGGCGGCCCGTCTGGGTCGCCGCGAGGGGACCACGCCCGACGATCGACTGCGTGACCTCGCGGTGAAACTCGCGATCGTCTCGGACGTGCACGGCAATCTGGCCGCTCTGGAAGCCGTCCGCCAAGACCTGCGGACCCAGGGGGCCGACGAGGTGTTGCTCGGAGGGGATCTGGTCCTCGGTGGGCGGAACCCGGTCGAGGTGCTCGATCTGCTCGCGGCGTGGGGTGCGCCCGCGGTACTGGGCAACACCGACGTGTTCGTGCTCACGGTGGCGCAAGGCGTCGCACCGCCCTCGGCAAGCGATATCGCCATGGGAACGTGGGCGGCCGGCCGGCCGGCTGCGCCCGCGGCACCTTGAGTACCTGTCCATCCTTCCACGGTGCCTCCGTCGCAGCCTGCCGGGCGACCGGGAACTCCTTCTTGTCCACGCGGCTCCGTGGAGTCTCACCGAACTGGTGCTGCCAGACGCGCCGGAGGATGTCGCGCGCAGGATGCTGGCGGAAGGCCGCGCCGATGCCGTGGCGCACGGGCACATCCACTGCGCCTACCGTCGTGTCGTTGGTCCCGGCCTGCTGGTTAGCGTCGGCGGCGTGGCGTGGTCCAACGACCCGGACCCGCGACCGGCGTACTCGATCCTGCGCGTCGGGCGCGAGGTGTCCGTCGAGGTGCGGCGCGTGTCCTACGACGTCGACGCCGAGCTCGCGGCCATCGACCGAAGCGGGCTGCCGTTGAGCGCGATCCTCCGAACGTTGATGCGCTCGGGAGGGACGCTCGCGCGACTGAAGAAAGGAGCGCCTGGGTAGTCTCGGTCGGCGGTCGTCCGGCCGAACCTGTGTGCGGAGGGGCCGACGGGTGTTGCTCGAAGCACAGCGGGTCCTCGGCGGACGGAGTCCCGACGGGGACGTCGTGCGCGGTGTTCCCGACCGCGGCGACACACGAACGTGCACGCCGGCCCTGGGCCGCGCCGGACAGCGCGCGCTGGTTGCGCTCGCACGGTGGGACCGTCCGTTGCCGCGGATCACCGTGGTTGAACCGCCCGCGCCGGCCGCCGCGCTGTGACCGACACGGTGCGGGCTCGCGACTACCTCTTCCGGACCGCGCGCCTCGGCTTCGGCTGTTGGACGGCGGCCGATGCGCCGCTGGCGGTGGCCCTGTGGGGCGATCCCGTGGTGACCAAGTTCATCGGCGGTCCGCTGTCGCCCGAGCGGGTGGCGGAGAAACTCGCGCGGGAGATCGAGTCGATGCGCGTCTACCGCGTCCAGTATTGGCCGCTTTTTCTCCTGGACACCGGTGCGCACGTAGGATGCGGCGGACTGCGACCGTACAAGCCGGAGGAGCAAATCTACGAGATGGGTTTTCACCTGCTGCCAGCGTTCTGGGGGCGAGGGTTGGCCGAGGAGGCGGGACGGGCGATCATCGTGTTTGCGTTTGAGACGCTCGGGGCCGCGGCCGTGTTTGCGGGCCATCACCCCGCGAACGCGGCGTCGCGGAGGGTGCTGGAGAAGCTCGGCCTCCGGTTTACGCACGAGGAGCTCTATCCGCCCACTGGCCTCAGGCACCCATCGTACCTTCTAACGCGGGCGGGGGACGCATCGCACGAGCAAACGTAACCCTGGCCGGTCGGCCCCCAGGGGCGGCGAACGATCGAGCAACGATCGCGCCTCGGATCAGGTTCGGTCTGGGCCCGGAGCCTCCGGGCGGCTGGGTGGCGGAAACAGGCGAATCGAGCCACGTGCACGAATGCTCTGAAACCCCGTTGTGAGGCGCGGGGGCATCGGTCCGACACGGCCCAGCCGGGAGGGAGCGAGGATGGAAGAAGCAGTCGAGATTCGGACATCCGACGGCGTCGCCGACGGGTTCCTGTATCGGGCCGAGGACGGCCGCCGCCGGCCCGGCGTGATCCATTTGACCGATATCGGAGGGATCCGCCCGTCCCATCGCGACATGGCGCGGCGGCTTGCCGCGCTCGGGTATACCGTGCTGATGCCCAATGTGTTCTACCGGACCGGGCGACCGCCGGTGCTCGACCTGCCGGCGGGCGCGGGGGACGAGCAGCGAACGAAGCGACTCGCCGAGCTGAGGGCCCCGCTGACGTCCAACGCCATGGAACGCGACGTCGCGGACTACGTCGACTTTCTCGCCGCCGATCGGTCCGCCGGCGAGGGCCCCATGGGCGTCCTCGGGCATTGTTTCACGGGTGCGATGGCCATGCGCACCGCCGCGGTGCGCCCAGACAGAGTCGCCGCGGTCGCGTCCTTCCACGGCGGCGGACTGTTTACAGATACCCCTGCGAGCCCCCACCTCGCGCTGCCGCGCATCAGGGCCCGGCTCTATTTCGGCCACGCGGTTCAGGACCGCAGCATGCCGGAAGACGCGATCAAGAAGTTCGATGGCGCGCTTCAGGCGTGGGGCGGGCGGTACGAGAGCGAAGTCTACCAGGGCGCCTACCACGGGTGGACGGTGCCGGACAGTCCGGTCTACAACCGGCCGCAAGCCGAGCGCGCGTTCCAGAAGCTGACGGAGTTGCTCGCGGACACGCTGGGCTAGGCGCTCGCGGGGACGCCCGCATCGGACGGGGGCGCACGGTGGTTTCGATCGGTCGCGACGAGCGCCGGTCCGCGTTCGGCGGAGATCCCGCCGGCTACGATGCGGCCCGGCCCAGCTACCCCGAGCAAGTCTACGACATCCTCCGCGCGCGCTGCGGTCTCGGGCCCGGTACGCGGACGTTCGAAATCGGCCCGGGCACGGGCCAGGCGACCCGCCGCCTCCTTCGGCTTGGCGCCGATCCGCTCGTCGTCATCGAGCCGGACGCGTGCCTTGCCGAGTACTTGGTCCGGACCCTCCCCGATGCGCGTGCCCGGCTCACGGTGAACCCGGCTCCGTTCGAGTCAGCGGCACTCCCCTGCGGGTGGTTCGACCTTGGCGTCGCCGCGACGGTGTTTCACTGGCTCGACCCGGCTGCCGCTCTTGGCAAGGTCGCGCGCGCCCTGCGCCGCGGCGGATGGTGGGGCATGTGGTGGAACGTGTTCGGCGACCCCACCCGACCGGCCCCCTTTCACGAGATGACGCGCGACCTGCTGCGGCACCTGCCGCGTAGTCCGTCGTCGGGCGCACCCGATCGGCCGTTTGCGCTCGATTGTGCGGCGCGGATCGCAGACTTGCGGACCGCTGGCACGTTCGACCGCGTGGAGTGCGACATGATTCGATGGGCCGAGACCTTCGACGCGGCGCGCGTGACGGCGCTATACGCCACGTTTCTGTCGATCGGCCGACTACCGTCGGCGGAACGCCAGGATCTGCTCGCCGAGCGTGGACGCCTCGCGGACGAGGCATTCGGAGGGCGGGTCGAGCGCCCGTTCGTGACCCCGCTGTACACTGCCCGGCGCGTCTGACCCGCGCTGCGAAGTTCCGCAGGTACGCGCCGCGCAACGCCCGCCTTGGCCGAGAGACGTCCAACGAGAGGGGCGCCCGCACGTGCCATGCGGTGCGGGAGGCCAAGACATCGTTCCGTTTGCCACCGGTGTGCTCAGCACGCCAAACGATCCGCCTGTGACGAGCCTCCTTTGTCCCGCTGAGATCGTTCCGCGAATCATCCAATCATCGACACCGCGGTCGCGTAGGCAGTGCACCGGGACGTCACGATGATAGGGTCCCCTCGTTTGTTGATCATCGGCAGACGTGACGCTGTGGAGGGCCAACCTCTGGAGCGCCGAGCCTGGTTTGACCACCTCCCGCGTGTGGCCGTTCGCGATCGGCAAGCGCGAGGTTGACCCCGAGCGCGACACACGCGCCGGCGAACGTGCGGCGCATCCAAGTCGACGCCCACGGACGTGGAGATCGCGTGCGCGCTCCAACCATTCCCTCGGGTCGCGACTGGGAACGCACACCGTCCAGTGCCCCCTCTCGGGACGGTGCCCTATGTTCGTCGACGGCGCGGATGTGTGCCTTCTTTACGAGTTGACCTTGTCAGGTGTGACCGTCTTCGGCTGGGGGTGGTATCGTGTCGAAGGCGGAAGAATCAAGTCCCTGCGAGTCGTGTTTGACCCGCGCCCGTTCTCGAAATGCCCAAACGATAGCGCGCCACGTCAGGGGACGTGCGTAGGCGGTGGACCGCTCGAGTGGATCGTGTCGCCGAGATCCGCGCCGCCACCTGATCGTCGTCCGTCCGGTCGCACCGGTAGCGTCGAGCGCCGTCGGCGTTCGGGCCGCCGTGGGTTCCGCACCGCCGCGCGTCTACTCCTTCAAGACGAGGTAGACGATCACGGTGACGGTCTCGCCCTGGCGAAGCTCGCCGGCGAGGCGGAGCCATCCGCCGAAGTGGCGGACCCGGCCGAAGCTCACCCCGGGGTCCGCAGACAGCGGCACCGTGGTGCCTTCGTCGGTCCAGACCATGCCGTCGGGAGAGAGCTGGACGCGGGCCGTGGCCTTGGGGTGGAGCTTGGCGGGCTCGAGCGTGCGGATGAAGAACACCGCCTCGGACGCCCAGGCCGCCTCGTAGGGCTCGCTCGCAAAGGCCCCGGTCCAGCGGACGTTGCGTTCCACGATGGCGGTATGGCTACGGCGGATCATGAGTCCACCTCCGCGGAGAGGACGACCGAATCGACGTAGAGGAAGGCCC
>Ga0209415_10003421_pt1 | contig 29502 bp, 25 predicted proteins | sample PeaSoiSIISIP2007_FD_187696 | JGI IMG/M metagenome (GOLD analysis project Ga0209415, IMG submission 187696) | Peat soil microbial communities from Weissenstadt, Germany - SII-SIP-2007 (SPAdes) (version 2) | ecosystem: Environmental > Terrestrial > Soil > Wetlands > Peat | place: Germany...
GGTGGGCGTAGCTCAGCTGGTAGAGCTCCGGGTTGTGGTCCCGGCGGTCGCGGGTTCGAATCCCGTCGCTCACCCTCGAGGAAGATCCCTGCAAAGCGCGAGGTATCGTCTGCGAGGACGCTGGGACAGCGCGGTTCATGGACCAATCGTGGACCAATTTTGTTGGCGCACGTTGGAAGACAGCCGATCACCTGCCAGTAGCGGGCGCGGGTTGCCCAGCCAAGGCCGGCGCGCCGGCGCGCGGCGCCCCCGCTAGTGCAAGACTTCGCGCCCACGTGGAGAAACGGCAGGTCAACCCCTGGACGTGGCAGGACCGGCTCGGGTTCTCGCAGGCCTGGATGCTCGACGGGACGAAGAAGCTGATCCTGCTCGCCGGCCAGGCCTCGGTCTCGGCCGAGGGCGAGCTGGTTGGAGAGGGCGATTTCGAGGCCCAGGTGCGGCAGGTCTTCGCGAACCTCAGCACCGTCCTCGAGCACTGCGGCGCCGGGCTCGACTCGATCTTCAAGCTGGTCGTCTACCTCACCGACATCCGCAACCTCGCCACCTACGAGCGGGTCGTGGCCGAGACCCTGCCTGGCCCGAAGCCGGCTGGGACGGCGGTCGAGGTCAGCTCGCTCGCCGTGCCCGGGATGCTGGTCGAGGTCGACGCGACAGCGGTGCTCTAGCTCGTGCGCACCTCGGTCGATCACCCACCCGCGGTCGCGAGCATGGTGTCGCAGCGCATCGTGGATGGGCGTGTGCGATCCGTCGGGTCGCGCCGTGGCCACGAGGGCGCCGACCTGCCGATCGCCGACTTCGAGCGCGAGCGGACCAGCCATCTCGTCGGCATCGAGGCCGACAGCATCTTCGATTCGGCGCTGCCGCCGTCGGGGTGGGCGCACCGTCACACCTTCTACGAGATCGCCTACATCACCGGCGGTCGCGGCGAGCACGTCCTCGACTGCTACTCGTATCCGCTGCGGCCGCCGAGCCTCTACTTCCTGCGGCCCGATCAGGTGCACTCCTGGTGCTACCGCTCGCTCCCGACGGGATACGTGCTGGCGTTCTCCGAGGAGTTCCTGCTCTCCCAACCGCACCGTGATGACGTCGCCCGCGACGCCGAGCTGTTCCACGATCTTGCTGACGCCGCCCAGCTGTGCCTGTCACCACAGCAGGCCCGCGAGATCCTCTCGATCGTGAAGGAGATCGTTCACGAGGACCACGCTGGGCAGTGCGATTACCGCTCAGTGATGCAGGCCTACCTCCACGTGCTGCTGGTCCGGGCGCACCGCATGCTGCCCGCCGGAGGCGTGGATGCAGTGACAGCGAATCGCTCAGGAAGGCTCGTGCGCGAGTTCACCGAGCTGGTGACGCAGCGCGTCGGCCCAGACCAGACGGTGCGCGAGTACAGTCACCGCCTTGGCGTGACCCCCAGCCATCTGGCAGAGACAGTCAAGGAGGCGACCGGACGCACGCCGGGGCAGATCATCCGCGGTGCGCAGACCGTCGAGGCTAAGCGGCTGCTCGTGCACACCGACAAGAATGTCGCCCAGATCGCCTACGAACTCGGCTTCAAGGACACCGCCTACTTCGGCCGCTTCTTCAAGCGCGAGGCCGGTGTCCCGCCCGGCGAATTCCGCCGGCAGTCGCGTGCGGCCGCGTCGGCCTAGCCGACGCGGCCGTCCAGCGAGCTACACCGGCGTTGCGTACCCCATCGTCTGGTAGCGACCGCTGACGCAGATCGCCGCGAGACCGCACGGCCGCGTCACGCTCTTGACCGTCAGCGGGCAGTGCATGGTGCCGGCGGGGATGAAGATCGCGCAGGTCGAATCGATCACCTGCACCTCGCCGTCCATCGAGAGCTCGAACACAGCCCCGAGGTCGAGCGTGTTCTCGGGGTCGAAGCCCTGGAAGAAGAGAACCTCGTCATACGGATGGTCGTGCTCCACCACGTACGGGTTCTTGGGCGGCACTGCGTGGATGATGCCCCAGGTGATGTGCAGCGGCGATCCCGCGACCTGAGCTGCACTCATGAAGGTCTCTGTTTCGGTGACCCCTGTGTTCACACCCTCGCCCGGCGCCTCGTTCGGCAGGTCCTCATAAAGAGGCTTGCGAACGATGAATTTGTCGTGCGTACCTGTTGCCAAGTCGCTCTCCTTTCGGCCGTGGTCGCCGACGCGCGCGACAGTTCGCATCGGCGCCTGGCGCTTCCGGCTGCGACGATAGATCCGCGCAGTTCGAGGCGTCTAGGGACTTTCGCCGGAGAAGCTTGTACTCATCGCGGATCGGCGCTGGCGCTCCGACATTTCAGTTGAACGCCTGCGTAGCATTGCCGCCGTTGGTCGGCACGACACGTGGGAGGTGGTCCCAGCTCGGTGGATGAGGTCAGGACGCAGGGCGAAGAACGCGTGGAACGGGTGTTCCGCGAGCCGCCGCGGGCGGAGTCGGTCGGGAGCCTGCTGCGGCCAGAGCCGGTCAAGCGCATGTTCGAGCGCGCCTTCGCCGGGCACCACTCGCACGTTGCGCGCCTTCTGAGCGAGGATGAGCGGACGGAGCTCGCGCAGCTTGATGCGCTCGCCGACGAGGCGATCGCCGCTGCGGTCGCCCGCCAGATCGACGCGGGCCTCGACGTCGTGACCGACGGCGAGATGCGCCGTGCGCACTTCGTCAACTCGCTCTTCGACGCCGTCGAGGGGATCGCCGACAACCCGGTGGTGGACCACTTCGAGGGGGACGGTGAGGTGGGACCGCCGCCCGACCCGCAGGCCAGGGAGCGCCTGCGAATCGTCGACAACCCGATGGCCCGCGAGATCCAGTTCCTGCGTGCCTGCACGAGCTGGCCGGCCAAGGTCGCGATCCCCGCCGCCTCGAACTTCTACATGCTCCAGTACGAGACCGACGCCTACCCCTCGCGCGAGGACTACGTCGCGCACATGGGCCAGATCATCCGCGAGCTGGTGCTCGGGGCGATCGGCGCGGGGGCGCGCTACATCCAGTTCGACTTCCCGCTCTATCCCGCGCTCGCGGACCCCGAGAAGCGCGCCGACCTCGAGCGTGAGCTCCACATCGACGCCGAGACGCTCCTCGAACGCGCGATAGCCGTCGACAACGCCGCGCTCGAAGGCCTTCCCGAGGACGTGACGACGGCCGTGCACATGTGCCGCGGCAACTACCGCTCGCGCTGGTGGGCGAGCGGGTCGCTCGAGCCGGTGGCCGAGCGGATGTTCGGTGAGCTGCGCTTCGATCGCTTCCTCGTCGAGTGGGAGGACACCGAGCGTGAGGGCGACTACAGCCCGCTGCGCTTCGTCCCCCCGGGACCGATCGTGGTGATGGGACTCGTCAGCACCAAGTCTGCGCGGCTCGAGGACGACGACGAGATCCTCGCGCGACTCGACGAGGCGTCAGCCCACCTCGACCTCGACCAGCTCGCGGTCTCGCCGCAGTGCGGCTTTGCGTCGGTCTGGCACGGCAACGAGATCACCGAGGACGTCCAGTGGCGCAAGCTCGAGCTGGTCGGGCGCGTGGCGGACGCGGTCTGGGGGTCGGCGAGCAGGTGACGGCGGCCGCGGTCGGCGAGGCGCGCACGCCTCTGGGCGCGACGCTCGCGTTGAGTGATCTGGCACGCGACCCGTTCGGCACGCTGGCGCTGCTGCGCGCGCGGGAGCCGGTCAGCTGGATCGCCGCCGACAGCGTCTGGCTGATCACCACGCACCCCCTGGTCGATGAGGCCCACCGCGACCAGCAGCGCTTCATCACCGATCTCGAAGGCTCCGAGGTCCGCCAGCTCTTCGGGACGACGATGCTCACCGTGGACGGACCGGCGCATCGCATCCACAACGCGCCGTTCGCGGCGCCGCTGCGCCGCCGGGTGGCGGAGACCGCCTACGGGCCGCTGATCCGTGCGCTGGCCGAGGAGGCGATTGCAAAGCTCCCGCCCGGCGGGGCCGACCTCGTCGCGCAGCTCGCCCACCCACTCGCGCTGCGACTGGTCGGCACGGTGCTCGGCTTCGACGCAGCCGGAGCCGACGCGATCGAGCAGCTGGTCGCGGCGATGGCGTTGGCCGACGGCATCGCCGTCCCCGAGGACGTGCGGCGGCGGGCTGCCCGCGCGCGCAAGCGCTTCGGCGTGCACGTGCGCGCGGCCCTCGCTGCGAGCGAGGGCGGATCCTCGGGCTCGGTGCTCAGCGCGGTGGCGCGCACGCGGAGCCCCCAGCTGACCGATCGCCTGCTCGTCGACAACACCATCAACATGATCTTCGGCGCCGTCGACCCGACCGCGATCCTGATCGGAACGGCTTTGTGGGCGCTGCTGGCTCACCCGTCCCAGCTCGAGGCCGTGAAGGCCGATCGCGCGCTGCTGCCCGCTGCCGTGAAGGAGGCCGCCCGCTGGCATTCGCCGTTTGCGGCGAGCGTGCGCTACGTCGGCGTCGACACCGTCTTCCACGGCACGCCGATGGGCGCCGGCGAGAAGGTCTACCTGATGATTCTCAGCGCCAACCGCGACGAGCACGTCTTCCGCGACCCCGGGCGCTACGACATCGCGCGGGCCGACCTGAAGCTCAGCATCGCCTTCGGGCGCGGCCTGCACTTCTGCGTGGGCGAGGCGCTCGCCGAGATCGCGGCGCGCGAGGCGATCGACGTTGCGCTGTCGAGGCTTGCGAACCTGCGCCTCGACCCGGCGCGCCCATCCGAGCCGCGGGGCGTCGACCACCACCAGCTCGAGCGCCTGGACGTCCTCTACGGCAGCTGACCGACGCGCGGCAGCGCCAGGCGCTCGCCCGGAGCGCTGATCGTGACGGCCGTGACCAGCACCGCGGCGCAGGCGATGAGCAGTATCGCGGTCTCTCCTAGGACCTGGGCGAGGCCCGGACCGGCCGTCGCTCCGATTGACTCGCCGGCGGCGAACGTCAGGTTGAGCACCGCCACGGCCGCCGCGAGCGATATCGAAGCGCGCTCCGACGCGGTCGCCACGAACGCGACGCACGGGCCGATGCACGCGCCGGCGGCCGCGGCCACGCACACGACCGTAAGCAGCGCGACCGCGAGCGGGGCGTGCACGAGCGCGAGGGCGAGCAGGCATGGTGCCAGCACCGCGAGGCCGGCGCGCAGCGGAGCCAGGGGTCCGAGCCGATCACCGAGCGCGCCGGCGAGCGGCGCCGCGGCGGCGGCCAGCGCGGAGGCGGCGACGAAGGTGACGCCGACCTCGAGCCCGGACGCGCCGCTCGCGGCCAGCCGCAGCGGGACGAGCACGCCGAGCAGGCCGAGCGTCGCCGCCGTGAGCGCGATCAGCCACGCGCCGAGTGCGAGCGGCGGCCGCCGCAGGGCGATCCTGAGCGGGATCCGAGCGACGGGCTCGAGCGCGGGCGGAGCCGGCAGCCGGCGCACGTATGCCGCCAGCAGCAGCGCGCAGGCGCCGAGGGCGCCGAACACCGGCCCGCCGCCGCCGGCCACGGCCGCGGTGCCCAGCACCGGTCCGAGCAGCGTTCCGGCGGTCGCCGCGGCGAAGGCCGACCCGAGCGCCGTGCCGCGGCGCTCGGGCGGCGTCGTCGCGATCAGCCACACCAGTCCGCCGCCCCAGATGATCCCTCCGGCGACGCCCTGCAGCGCGCGCGTGGAGTCGAGCAGGGCGATGTCTGAGCTCAGGCCGAAGGCGACCGCCGCTGTGGCGAACAGCAGCAGACCGGCAATCACCGTCGCTCGGACGTTGCGCGCGGCGATCCAGCCGCCGAGCGGCGCGCCGGCCAGGAAGCCGACGCTGTAGCTCGCCGCGAGGGCACCCGCCGCCGCCTTCGACAGTCCGTAGGCGGCCGCGTAGTGGGGCAGCAGCGGCGTGACCGCCGAGTACAGGGAGCACTCGACGAGGAAGAGCGTGCCGACGAGCAGCGCCACGCCTCCATCACGGGGGAGGACGCGCGCCAGCGCCGCCGCTCGACGACCTCCTACGCCCGTCCCCAGGCGCGGTCTGCGACGCGGGCCACGAGCTCTAGCTTGCGCCACTGTTGATCCTCTGTGATCTCGTTCCCGTGCCAGACCGACGCGAAGCCGCATTGCGGCGAGATCGCGAGCTGGCCGAGGTCGAGGTGGCCTGCCGCCTCGTCGAGCCGCGCAAGGATCTCGTCCTCGCTCTCGAGCGTACCGACCTTGGTGCTGACCAGCCCGATCACCACGATCCGTCCGGGCGGGACGAAGCGCAGCGGGCTGTAGTCGCCCTCACGGTCGGTGTCGTCCCACTCGACGAGGAAGCGCTGGTGGCGCAGCTCGCTGAACATTCGCTCGGCGACCGGCTCGAGCGAGCCGCGCGCCCACCAGTGCGAACGGTAGTTGCCGCGGCAGACGTGCAGCGCGGTCGTGATGTCCGCCGGGATGTCCTCGAGCACGGCGTTGTCAGCCTCGATCGCCTTGGCGAACATCGCGTCGAAGTCCCCGTCGGCGCTGGCGAGCAGCTCCTCGCGCTTGTCGGGGTCCGCCATCGCCGGGTAGAGCGGGTAGTCGAACTGGATGTATTGCGCGCCGGCGGCGATCGCGCCGCCGACGAGCTGCCTGACGACCGCGACGATGTCGCCGACGAAGGCCTCGCGGCTGTGGTAGGCCGCCTCGCCGTAGCGCGCCGCCGGAAAGAGGAAGCTCGAGGGCGTCTGGATCGCGACCTTGGTCGGATGGTCGGTGATCGAGCGCAGGAAGGCCGCCTCTTCCGCCAGCGGGTTCGACGTCACCGCCAGGCGCTGCTGCGCGATCGGCTCGGGCGGCGGCGCCACGCCGTCGTCGCCCGCGAAGTACTCGGGCGTGTCGCTCTCCGCGAGCCCACTGAGGCCGTCGAACAGCGAGTTCACGTAGTGCGCGCGTCGCATCTCGCCGTCGGTGACGACATCCAGCCCGAGCGCGATCTGCCGCGCGACCGCGTCGCGGATCGCCTCGTCGGCGACGCTGTTCAGCTTCGCGAGCGCCGGTCGCTCGGCCTCCGAGAGCAGCGCCGCCACGTGCGAGTTGTGCGACGAGTAGATCCGCTCGAACAGCGCCTTCAGGCGCGGCGGACGCAGCAGGCTGCCGACGGGCTCGCAGCGCGCTGGAACGCGCACGCGCGTCTCGGCAACGGACGTCATGGCCGGCCATCGTAGACGCTCAAACGACAGGCAAACACGGCATCTGCGTCGGTGCCGCAAGGAGTGCCAGAGCGGCCGGGAAAAGTTCATTGAGCCGGTATTCGCGCTCTGGCACGCTTGACGCAGTGGGTACAAGCTCGCGGGCCTTGTCGTCCCCGTGGACGCTGAATCCGTTGTCAGCTGTGGCGGTATTTGCGGTTCTGCAGGAGCCTGATTGTGTGACTGTGGCCACATAGCGATGTGATCCGTAGGCGGCGGGGGGAACGCGTGCGGATGACTCGACCACCGCCTGCCGGGAAGCGACGGGGTGACTGGCCCCGGTTGGCCGATTGCTGGATATGCTCAATATTCGCGGCGCCTCGAGCACGCCGAAGAGGAAAGAGAGGGATTGATGACGAGCGACGACGACATCGGTCGGGCTGGAAATCCCGGCGAGGCTGGGCGCGTAGAGGACGGCGGGGACGCGCTCACGCGGCGCCGCTTCATCCGCGGCGTGGGCGCCGCCGGCCTGGGCCTGGCAGCGCCCAAGCTCCTCGACCTGCGAGGGCGCCCGACGCATCTGGTGCGGGGCGGCGCGTCTCTCCCGCTCGGCGGCCCGACGCCTCGGACGCCGAAGAAGGGCGGAACCCTGCGCATCGGCTACGTCGGCAACGGGACCAGCGAGACCTACAACCCGGCTGTCGCGAACACGCCGATCGACAGCCTGCACGGCTACCTCGTGTTCGACCCGCTGATGCGCGTCGGCCCGTACCACCAGCTCGAGCCCGGCCTGGCGGTCGGCTGGCAGTCCAACAAGGATGCGACCGTGTGGGAGATCCGGCTGCGCAGCGGTGTGCACTGGCACGACGGCAAGCCGTTCACCGCCGACGACGTCATCTACACCTTCCACACACTCGGCAACCCGGCGAACCTCGGCCACTCCGCGGTCACGCAGTTCCGGATGAACGACATCAAGAAGCTGAGCGACACCCTTGTGCAGGTTCCGCTCAACTCACCCAACGCCGACCTGTCATCGATCTTCGGTTACTTCAACGCTGCGATCGTCGTGCAGAACGGTGCGAAGAACTTCACCAAGCCGATTGGGACTGGCTGTTACAAGCTCGAGTCGTTCACGCCAGGAAAGCAGAGCGTGTTGACCGCGAACCGCGACTACTGGGATTCGCCGAAGCCCTATCCGGACGGTCTCGTGCTGCTGTCGATCGATGACGACTCGGCGCGTCTGAACGCGCTGGAGAGCGGTCAGATCGACATCTGCGGGACGATGAACTATGCCCAGGCCAAGGCCGGGATCCCGAGCAGCAACTACGACATCATCGTCGGCTACGCCGGTGCCCAGGAGAACTTCAACATGCGGGTCGATCAGGCGCCGTTCAAGGACGTGCGCGTGCGGCAGGCGATGAAGCTCCTGATCAACCGCCCGGGGATGATCGAGGCAGCGCTCGACGGCTTCGGGAGCGTGCTCAACGACATCCCGGGCCCGGGGTTTCCCCACTACGACAGCTCGCTGCCGCAGCACCGGCAGGACATCGCGCAGGCCAAGTCGCTGCTCAAGCAGGCGGGCCAGTCGGACCTGCGCATCCAGCTGCAGACCTGCGACGCCGGCCTCGGCCAGCTGCAGGCGGCCGAGGTGTTCGTGCAGCAGCTCAACCAGGCCGGTCTGAAAGGCGTCACGCTGAAGGTCCAGGACGTCGCGGCCTACTACAACCCGGCGCTGCTGTTCACGAAGATGACCTTTGCGCAGAACATCTGGGCGATCGGATCGCTCGCCTCGTTCTACTCGCAGGCTCTGGTCACCGGCGCGGCGCTCGACGAGACGCACTGGAGCAGCACGTCCTTCGACCAGCTCTACAAGAAGGCGATCGGCGCGACCAGCCCGCAGCTCGCACAGCAGTACTGGAATCAGCTGCAGGCGATCCAGTACAACCAGGGCGGCTACATCTTCTGGTCGGAGGTGCACAACGTCGACGGGCTCTCGAAGAACGTCGCCGGCTTCGGCGGTCCGGGGGTGGGCTGGGCCTACCCAACCGGCGATCAGCGCGTGTGGGACTGGGGCCTCGCGACCTGACGGTCCGCACGCTGATCAGCGGCACTCGGCGGGACCCGCAGCGGCGCGGGTGCCGCCGGCTGCCGCATGACTGAGACCGCGCAGCCGGACGCCTCGGCGCTGCCACAGGCGCCGGCGCCGGCGGGGCGAGCGTCGCACCCACTGCGCCGGTTCCTGGCGCGGCGGCTTGCCCAGGGGTTCTTGACGCTGGTCGTCGCCTCGATCGTCGTCTTCCTCGCGGCCTCGGCGATCCCGGGTTCGCCGGCGTCAGCGATCCTCGGCCGCAACGCCAACCCCCAGGCGGTCGCCGAGATCAACCACCGCCTCGGCTTCGACAAGCCGCTCGAGGTGCGCTACGTCAACTGGCTGGGCGACGCCCTTCAGGGCAACCTCGGCAACTCGGCCGTCGACATCGCACAGGGGGCCTCGAGCGCGCCGATCTGGCCGATCATCCGCTCGCCGCTGGCGGACTCGGCGACGCTCGCGCTGATCACGGTGCTCCTGCTGATCCCGATCTCACTGCTGCTCGGCGTGTGGGCGGGCCTGCGGGCCGGTCGCTGGCAGGACCACGTGATCTCGACGATCACGCTGGCTCTGATCTCGATGCCCGAGTTCGTGATCGGCTCGCTGCTGATCGCGATCCTGTTCGTCGCGACCAACCTGCTGCCGCCGGTGTCGCTGATCTCGCCCGGGGTCTTCCCACTCGCGCACCCCAAGATCCTCGTAATGCCGGTGCTGACGCTGCTGGCGGTGTCGGTCGCCTGGACCGTGCGGCTCGTGCGCGTGGGCACGATCGAGGTCCTCCAGACGGACTACGTGCAGATGGCACGGCTGCACGGGATCCGCGAGCGCAAGGTCCTGCGCCGCTACGTGCTTCGCAACGCGCTCGCGCCGAGCGTCCAGATCTTCGCGCTGTCGATCCAGTACCTGTTCGGCGGCGTGATCATCACCGAGACGGTCTTCAACTACCCGGGCATCGGCGCCCAGCTCGTGGCCACCGTGCAGGCCCATGACAACACCGAGGTCCAGGCGATCGCGCTGATCCTGGCGACGGTCTACATCCTCATCAACATCCTCGCGGACCTGCTCGTGATGTTCCTCGTCCCCAAGCTCCGCACGCAGCAATGAGAGCGCTGCGCTTCGCACGCACCGGCCGTGGCGTCGTCGGCCTCGCGATCCTCGGATTCGTCGTCGCCGTCGCCCTTTTCGGCCCATTCTTCGCCCCTCACAACCCGTCCGACATCCTCGGAGCCCCCGGATCGCGGCCGAGCGGCAGCTTCCCGCTGGGCACAGACTACCTCGGCCACGACGTGCTCAGCCGCGTTCTGTGGGGCGGGCGCAGCGTGCTGTGGCTGTCGCTGGCGGCGACGACTCTCTCGTTCGCGCTCGGCATGGCGATCGGTGGGATCGCCGGCTACAGCCGCTCGATCGTCGATCCCGTCCTGATGCGCCTGGTCGACGTCGTGCTGTCGTTCCCGCCGCTGCTGCTCTTCATCCTCGTCGTGACGAGCATCGGCAACAGCTACCCGATGATCATCGTCACGATCGCCGTGATCCTCGCCCCGGGAATCGCGCGCATCGTCTACAGCGCGACGCGCGAGGCGTCGGTCCGCGGCTACACCGAGGCCGCGATCACGCGCGGCGAGCGCACCAGCGCGATCCTCCTGCGCGAGATCCTGCCCAACATCCTCGGGCCAGTGATCGCCAACCTTGGCCTGACCGTGACCTTCTCGGTGCTGCTCGTGGCGGCGGCGACCTTCCTGGGCTTCGGCGTGCAGCCGCCCAACGCCAACTGGGCGCTGATGATCTCCGAGAACCGCGACTTCCTGTCGCTCAACGTCTGGGCGACGGTGGTGCCGGCGGCGCTGATCGCGCTGCTGACGATCGGGGCGAACATGGTCGGCGACGCGATCTCGCACACCCTTGGACGCACCGACCGCCGGCCCGTGACCCCGACCGGCGGCATCGAGGAGATCGTGACCCCGGCGGAGCTGATCTGATGGCCCAGATGCCGCTGTTGACCGTGCGCGACCTCAGCGTCGCGCTGACCTCTGGAGAGCCGGTGGTCAGCGACGTGTCGCTTGAGCTCGACGCCGGACAGACGCTCGGGCTGGTGGGGGAGTCGGGGTCGGGCAAGACGACGCTCGCGCTCGCCCTGCTCGGCTACGCGCGCCGGGGCATGAGGATCGCCTCCGGCGAGGTCGAGATCGCCGGCCAGCGGATCGCGCTGCACGACGAGCGCGCGGCGCGAGCGATGCGCGGCCGGCTCGTGTCGCACGTGCCGCAGGATCCGGCCACCAACCTCAACCCCTCGCTGCGGATCGGAGGGGCGATCAACGACATCCTGCTCGAGCATCGACCCGATCAGGCCGGCGCAGGGGCCGTCATCGATGCGCTCGGCCGTGTGCATCTGCCGGCGACTGCGGCCTTCGCGCGACGCTTTCCGCACCAGCTATCCGGCGGGCAGAAGCAGCGCGTGCTGATCGCCGCCGCGCTCGTCTGCGAGCCGCCGCTGATCGTCCTCGATGAGCCGACGACCGGGCTCGACGTCGTCACCCAGGCGCGCATCCTCGAGGAGGTGCGCCGCCTGCACCGCGACCGCCAGATCGCGATGGTGTACGTGTCCCACGACATCGCGGTCGTCTCGCAGGTCGCAGACCGGGTCGCCGTCCTCTACGGCGGCTTGGTCGTCGAGCATGGCACCACTGAGCAGGTGCTGTCGCGTCCCCGCCATCCCTACACGCGCGGGCTCATCTCCTCGGTGCCCGACCACCTGGCGCCGCGCCGCCTGCGGGGCATCCCTGGGGTTGCGGTGGGGATCGACGACCGCCCGGCCGGGTGCTCGTTCGCGCCGCGCTGCGCGCTGCGCGTCGAGCGCTGCACGATCGAGCTGCCGCCGCTCGAGCCCTTCGACGGGCGCGACGTGCGCTGCTTCGAAGCTGCTCGGACTCCGCCCGCGGCCGCGGAGGAGCTGCGCCAACCGCAGGGTGGCCCCGCGCGGGGCGTGCTCCTGTCTGTCGAGCACCTCACGGCCGTCCATCGCGACGGGCGCCAGACCGTTGTCGCCGCCAACGACGTGTCGTTCACCGTGCCCCGGGGAGCGTGCGTGGCGCTCGTCGGTGAGTCCGGCTCCGGCAAGACGACGATCGCGCGCGTGATCGCGGGGCTGCACCGGCCGAGCGCGGGGCGGATCACGCTCGACGGCGCGGAGCTGGCCGCGCGCGCACAGCAGCGACCGCGCGAGCTGCGCCGGCGCTGCCAGATCATCTTCCAGGACCCCTACGAGTCGCTGAACCCGCGCCGGCGCATCGGCGAGGAGATCGCGCGCCCCGCGCGGCTGCTGCGCGGGCTGAGCAGGGGCGAGGCGAGGACCGAGGTCGCGCAGCTGCTGGAGCAGGTACGGCTGCCCGCCAGGCTCGCGGAGCTCTTCCCCAGCGAGCTATCCGGCGGCGAGCGTCAACGCGTCGCGATCGCGCGGGCGCTGGCCGTCCAGCCCGACCTGCTCGTCTGCGACGAGATCACCTCCGCACTCGACGTCTCGGTCCAGGCCGCGGTCGTCGAGCTGCTCGCCGAGCTGCGCTCGCGGCTGTCGCTGTCGATGCTCTTCATCACCCACAACCTCGGCGTGGTCGCGGCGATCGCGGACTACGTGCTGATCCTCGACCAGGGCGTGATCTGCGAGGAGGGGCCGGTCGAGCGCGTATTCGCCGACCCGCAGAGCCCGCGTGCGGTCGAGTTACTGAAGGCGGCGCCGACGCTGCAGTTCGCGGCCTAGCGACGCTGCGACGGCCGTGCGGGACTGCCGCGCAGCAGCGTGGTCCAACAGTCCGTAGCCCGTACATGGTGCTAGCGACAGTAATTTCAAATCTGGTTGCTGTCGGCCTGCAAACCTGCGTGATCTTGCTCGCGCGGGCCGGGCGGTAAGGAACGTGGCGGGATGCGGGCCCGTTGTCCGGGCGGCCCCTCTCAGCTGCTGCTGTCGCCGAGCCCTGCCTGCGGATATGGCAGCTCTCCCCGCGGCGAGTCCGGCACGACGTGGGCTCGTAACGCCGTGTCGCAGATGACGTAGCCCCAGTTGATCAGCCGCTCCTGCAGCGCTTCGGCCATGCGCGCGAGTCGCGTCGGAACGCCGGCGAGCGCGCGAACAGCGCTGTCCGAGGGTTCGGCGATCGGATCGGCCACACCGAAGTCGCGAACATGGCTTCGAATGCCCCAATAGGCACCCGTGCGCTCTCGGCTGATGAACGACAACACGGCTTGACGCTTGCGGAGGTCGCGGACCTGGTTGTCGATGACGCTCAGGACCCTGAGCATCTGCAGCGGCCAGATGGCTGTCGGCCGCGGCTCGCCGCCCATGTGGCCGCCCGCGTCGCTGATCAGCACCTGTGCGCAACGCGTCCAGACAGCCTCCAGGCCCAGGTTGTCGTATACGCCGCCGTCAGCCAACACGACCCGCGTCGTGAACGGCGGCTTGCTGAGATCCGGATCGTTGCCGGGTTCCAAGGCTCCCGTCGCAAAGGACAGCCGTGCCGGCGAGAGGAACGGCGGGAAGGCCGATGACGCGGCGACGACCGCCGCCAATCCGGTGTCGGGCGACCGGCGTGTACCCACGCGCCAGTCGCCCTCCGCACGAGATGAGAAGCGCCACAGGTCGCCGGACTGGAGGCTAGTCGCGTCGAACACGAATTCCGGGTTGCCAGGGAGGTCGGCAAGCGTGAGGTTGCCGAACAGCGCCCGATAGCGGCGCGTCAATTGACCGTTGATCGTGAGGCCGGGCGTGAGGAAACCCAACAGCACCACCCGAACGTCGACGGTCGCTCGCGCGAATCGACGCAGCGGCGCGACCACCTCCGGGTGAAAGTTCGTGGCCACACCCACGTCATCGAAAGCCAGTGAATTCCAGTGGGATGCAAGCACGCCGGCGGCGATCGATCCTCCGGAGACGCTTGATATCCGGACGAGCTTCGGGAGGTAGCCGGCTTCGTTGAGCCGCCACAGGCCGCCGAGGTGAAAGAGCATCGCACGGTAGCCGCCGCCGGAAAGGCACAGGCCGACACCCGGTAGCAGACCATCCGCCTCGTCGAGAGGAGGTCGACGTATCTCGGGAGTTCCGCTCTGATGGCTCATGCCGTCCTCCAAACGACCACGGCGGTCGCGTCTGCGTACGTTCGCGCTCGACCGCGTGCGCGCACCGGGCCGCCCGGCTCAGCCGCCCTCGGCGACGGCGAGCGACGAGATCGCCACCGCCGCAACGATCACCACTCCGGTGATGATCGGCTGCAGGTCGAAGTTGACAGCGAGCAGGTCCATGCCGTTGGTGATCAGGGCGAGGAAGAGCACGCCGAGGACCGTGCGCCAGACGGAGCCGACGCCGCCGAAGATGCTGGTTCCGCCGATCGCCACCGCGGCGATCGCCTGCAGCGCGAGCGTCGTACCGTCGTTGCTGTTGCCCGAGCCGGTCGTCGATGCCTGGATCAGGCCGGCGATGCCGGCGGCGACCCCGGCGATCACGAACGTGGCGATCACGATCCGGTCGACCCTGATGCCCGACAGCCGTGCGGCGTCGCGGTTGCCGCCGACCGCGTAGCAGAAGCGGCCGAAGACGGTGCGGGCCAGCACGAACTGCAGCAGCGCGGCGAGCGCAATGAAGACGATCACCGAGTACTGGACCTGACCGATGCTGTCGCGGCCAAGTGCCAGGAAGGTGTTGCTCGATTCCGAGAGCAGCAGGCCACCGCTGATCGCGGTGGCGGCGCCGACGTAGACGAACGACGTGGCGAGCGTGGCGAGGAACGAGTTCACCCGCAGCTTGGTGCGCAGCAGACCGTTGACCAGCCCGCAGGCGCCGCCGACGACGAGCGGTGCGACCAGCCCGAAGCCGACTCCCCAGTGGATCGCGACCTCGACCGCGCAGACCTCGGTCAGCGCGAATTGCGCGCCGAGCGAGAGATCGAAGTTCCCCGCGACGACCACCAGGGTCACCGCGCAGGCGATGATCCCGAGCGGCGCGTTCTCGTACAGGATGTTGAGCAGGTTGCCGGTCGACAGGAACGGCGCCGAACCCAGCGACAGCGCGATGAACAGCACCGCGAAGGCGACCAGCACGCCGTAGTCGCGGACGTGCTCGGCGCGGATCCGCAGGCGCCGTGGTGCCCCGACGTCGGCCGACGCGGGCTCAGCGATCGGCGCCACCCCGTGCGGGTCGGCGGTCATGCGCCGATCGCCTGTGGCGCGGTCACCCCGAACGCCGCCTCCATCACCTCGGCGAGCGGCGGATCGGCACCGAACTCGTGGGTGATCGTGCCCGCCGCGATGACGAGCACCCGGTGCGCGAGGGCGAGCACCTCCTCGATTTCCGAGGAGATCAGGAGGATCGCGACCCCGTCGCCGGCGAGGTCGTTGATCAGCCGGTGAATCGCCGCGCGGGCGTTGACGTCGACGCCGCGGGTCGGCTCATCCAGCAGCAGCACGCGAGGGCTGCGAAACAGCCACTTCGCGAACATCACCTTCTGCTGGTTGCCGCCCGAGAGGGTGCTGAGCTTCGCCGCCGGCGACGGTGCGGCGATCGAATGCTCCTTGATCAGGCTGCGGCCGTGCGACCGCTCGGCGCCCCGCTTCACGACGCCGATCTTCGACGCGATCGAGCGGACGTGGGCGATGGTGGTGTTCTGCGCGAGCGACAGCTCCATGAACAGACCGTCGTGCTTGCGGCTCTCCGGTACGAAGCCGATGCCGGCGCGGATCGCGTCGCGCGGGGATTGCATCCGGCGCTCCACGCCGTCGACCGAGATCGTTCCTGCCTCGACGCGATCGGCGCCGAAGATCGCCCGCGCCAGCTCCGAGCGCCCGCTGCCCACCAGCCCGGCGAGCCCGACGATCTCCCCCGCGCGGATCGACAACGACACGTCGTGCAGCACCCGCGGCCGCTGCAGCCCGCGGACCTCGAGCACGACGCTTCCCGGCGGTCGCAGCGGCTGCTCGGGGTGCTGCGCCTCGACCGTCGCACCGAACATCGCGCGCACCAGGCTTGCCTCGGTCTCCTCGGCCGCGGGCACGGTGTGCACCAGGCGCCCGTCGCGCAACACGCTGATCGTGTCCGCCAGCTCGACGACATCGTCGAGGAAGTGGCTCACGTAGACGATCGTCGTCCCGCCGCGGCGGAGATCGTGGACCATCGTGCGCAGTGTCTCGATCTCCACGTGCGTCAGCGAGGACGTCGGCTCATCCATCACGATCGCTCGCGCGCCGGTGGCGACCGCGCGGAGGATCTCGACCATCTGCTGGTCGGCGAGGCGCAGCTGACCGACGAGCGCATCGCGCTCGAGCTTGAAGCCCCAGCGCTCGACGAGCTCGCCGTACTGACGCGCGAGCCGCTGCCGTGCCACCAAGCCCATCCGCCGCGGCTCGATCCCGAGGAAGACGTTCTCCATCACGCTCAGGTGCGGCACGAGGGCGAGCTCCTGGGCGATCAGCGCGATGCCGTGGCGTCGCGCATCGTGGGGATCGGCCCAGCGGACCGGCTGGCCATCGAGGTACATCTCCCCGGCGTCCGGCCGGATCGCTCCGGCGATGATCTTGCCCAGCGTCGACTTCCCGGCCCCGTTCGCGCCGACCAGCGCGTGGACCGTCCCGCCCGCGATCTCGAGGGCCACGTCGTCGAGGGCCCGCTTCCCGCCGTAGGTCTTGACGATCCCGGCGAGCCGGATGTGCGCCGAGTGGCGCACATCCGGCCCACCGCCAGCCTCACTACCCGGCATAGCTCCAGTCTGGCTTGAAGCCCGGATGCGCCTTCAGCGCAGCCGCGTCGATCACCGGCAACGCGCCGGGGAGCTTGTAGGTGTCAACGACCGCGGGAACCGTCTTCCCGTGAACCGCCTCAACCAGGTACTGAACCGCCAACTTCGACTCCGTTGCGGGGTACAGCGCCTGCGACGCGAACCACGTGCCGGCCTTGATTCCGGCGACGGCCTCGGTCGATGCGCCGAACCCGATCAGCTCCAGATCCTTCCCAGGCGTCAGCTTCAGCTGCTTGAGCGCGATCAGCGTGCCCGCGATCATCTGATCCGCGAACGAGTAGAGCACGTCAACCTTCGGCTTTGACTGGAAGAAGTTGAGCGTGGATGCCTGCGCGCCCGGTGTCGAGTACATGCCCTGCGGCATCAGCGTCGACTTGATGTAACCGGTGGCGGCCAACGCGGGCTGGATCAGTCCGATCCGGTAGGCATCGGGCGGGAAGGCCGTGATCCCGGGCATGATGGCGACGTTGCAGGGCTTGCCTGCGCCGACCTTCGCCGCGCACGCCTTCTTGATCTCCGAAACGGCGATCTGCGCCTCCTCCTTGAGTCCGGTGCCGGCAGTGATCGTCAGGCCCGGCTCGGTCTTGAGCGTGGCCTGGTCGGCGGTGCTGCCCAGCGTCGCGTCAGCTGCCCCGACCTTGATGCCTGCCTTGTTCGCCTGCACGGCGAGCGGCTGCAGCGCCACCGCGTTGTTCGGCCAGATGTAGAACGCCTGATACTTGCCGCTCGTGATCGCGTCGCGCATCTGGGTTGCCTGCAACGTCGGATCGTTGTTGGAGTTCAGGAACGTGACCTTGGCGCCGACCTTCGCCGCCTCGGCCTGGGCGGCCTTGAACCCCGACAGCGGATACGGCGTGGTGTTGTAGCTGAAGAACGCGATCTGCACCGTCTTCGGTGCGGCACTCGACGTCGCACCGCCGACGGCGAAGCCGGCGAGGGCGATGGCCCCCGCGACGACACCGGTGATCCGCCACCTGCGTCTCACACTTCCCATGTCTCTTCTCCCTCTCGTGTCCCCCACCCATGGGCGACGCGTGTCGTTGTGTCGAAACCCCGTCCTCGAAGCGTTGCGCCCGTCCTGGGGGCTACTGCCCACGGCGCGGCGGAGGTACCAAGAGCCACCTTCCGTTCCCCTTCCGCGAGCATCTACAACCGCCCGGCCTGCCGGCCGGGCGAGCTAGGACCCTTGCGACATTTCGCACAGTTTCAGCCTTTGCCCGCCGCAGCGCTTGTCAGGGCGTGCAGGACTCCTTGGCCGTTTGCGCAGCGCGTGTGCGGGCGCCGACCGGCCCGCGGCGCCGACGCGTCCGGGTGCGGGCCGGCTGCGTGACGCGCGCCGGCCGGGCGCACGAGCGCCGCCTCCGTCGTCTGGCCGCGGCTTGCGGCGCTACGCCGAGAGAGGCGGGGGCCCGGGCCGGGTCCTGCTACGCTCGCCGCCCGGGCGCCGGACGAGGAGAGCTGTGGACTTCGGGCTGGTCCTGATGGGCTATCACGGATGCTGGGATGACGTCGCGTTTGCAGAGCAGCACGGGTTTGCGACCGCCGGCTTCGTCGACTCGCCGTTGCTTGCCGGCGATCCCTTCGTGTGCATGGCGCTGGCCGCGCAGACGACCACGCGCATGCGGGTCGGGACGATGCTCGCGATCCCTGATCTGCGCCGCGCGCCAACCACGGCAGCCGCGATCGCCAGCGTCAGTCGCATCGCGCCGGGGCGCACCTTCCTGGGGCTCGGAAGCGGGTTCACCGGGCGCGCCGTGTTCGGGATGCCGCGTCTGCCCGCAGACCGGCTGCGCGACTACGCGCTCGAATGCCGGGCGCTGCTCGATGGCGACGAGATCGTGCATCGGTGGGGTCGTCACGAGCAGCCGATCAGGTTTCGCCAAACCGAGGGCCGCTACATCGACATCGAGCAGCGCACCCCCGTGTACATCGCCGCCGACGGGCCCAAGGCGCTCGCCGCGGTCGGGGCGGCCGGCGACGGCTGGATCGCCTCGTTGATGTACGCCAACACGATGCACAACAGCCGGGACGTCTTTGCCGGATCGCTGGCGAGCATCGAGGCCGCCGCCGCGGCCGCGGGCCGTTCGATGGCCGGCGCGTACAAGATGTGGTCGATCAGCGTGTGCGTGCTCGAGCCGGGCGAGTCGGCGATGTCGGAGCGCGCGCTGGAACGGGTCGGCGCGGGGGCGATGATGCCGTTTCACGCCTATGCGGACGATCCCGCCATCGCCGAGTTCCTGCCGCCACCGCTGCGCGAGCGGATCGAGGTCTACGAGCGCGAGGTGCTCTCGCGCTTCGGGGTCGGACGCGAGCGCATCCACCAGGAGACCCACCGCGGCCATCTCTCGCACCTGCTCGAGGGTGAGGCATCCGTGCTGACCGAAGAGATCGTGCGGATGACCACGCTCACCGGCACGGCCGAGGAGATCGCCGCCGTGCTTCGCGACCTCGAGGCGGCGGGCCTCAGCAACGTCGCCTTCCCCGTGCCACCGCACCTGACTCGCGAGGTCGTCACCGACATCGAGCAGAAGATCATGCCGCTGCTGGACCGCGCGACCGCGCAGGGCGGCTGACCGGAGCGCCAGATGAGCCTGTGCCCCAGCTCGCTTCCGCCAGACCCGCCTGCCCGCGGAACTCGTGATCCGCGGGTCGACGCGGCCGCGATGAACGCCCGTGCCGCGTTGCGCCGCCGGTCCGGCCCGCGGGGGGGGCGGGCGCGCGGCGCCCGCCCGTTCGTGCCGGCGCCCAGCGCCGACTCGCGTCGTTTCTCGAAGCTCAGATCGACCTGTTGCCGATCGGGTTGCCTCGGATGTGCTCACGCTCGAGGTGGCCGAGGCCAACCTGTGCTTCATGCAGGAGCGAATTCGCGTGCCACGCGCGCGGGAACTCGGTGCACCGATGTTCGCCGCTGGGCTTGCGCGCCTGGCGGCGCGGGCGACGCGAAGGCCAACTGAGGTTCCCCAGGCCCTCGCCTGAGGCCGGGCCGGCGTCGTCGCGCCGCCCCCGCTGTGGCATCCTCTCGACATCGGCGCTCTGGCTGACAGTTCGTTGGCGGCACTGCTCGAGCGCGTCGCGTCGAGCGACCCGGCTCCCGGTGCGGGCCCGAGCGCTGCGTGGACGTGTGCGCTGGCCGCCGCTCTGGTGGAGATGGTCAGCGCCGTGGCGCTGCGCCAGCAACCGCAGGCCGCGGGCGCCGTCGAGGCGCGCCGCCGGCGCGCGGCGGAGCTGCGTGCCACTGCGCTGGCGCTTGCCGAGCGCGACATCGCCGCCTACCGGGACGTGCTCGACGTCGCGCGCCGGCGCGGCGAGGCAGGCCACGCCCAGCGTCTTCGCGACGCGTTGGGGGCAGCCGCCGACCCGCCGATCGCGATCGTCGAGGCGGCCGCCGAGGTGACCAGATTGGCTGCGGATGCTGCAGGCGAGGCGCGCGGCGGCATCCGGGGCGAGGCGATCACCGCCGCGGTGCTGGCCGAGGCGGTCGCCCGCGCCGGTGTCTCGATTGCCGAGCTGAATCTCGCAGGCGCTCCCGAGGATCCGCGACTGGGCCGCGTTCGAGCGCTCGCGCAGGCGGCACGCGCCGATCGCGATCGCGTCGTGGCCGGGTGACGCGCCGCCGGCGCTAGCGCCGCTGAAGCGGCTGGCGGGGGCCGCTGCTGCTGGCCGCGCTATGGGCGTAGGCGAGTTCCAGCCCCCGACTTGTGAGCCGGTAGTCGAACTGGCCGTCGCGTTGCACGCGCTCCAGCAGGCCGGCGGCGGTCAGGACCTCGAGTGCCCGGACCCTCCATTCCAGCCGTCCGCCGGCGACCATCGATTCGAGCTGCGACTCCGAGGCCCAGCCGTCGGCGTCGGGCTGGGCGCGGGCGACGAGGCCGAGCAGCCGGCGGCCATGTCCCGCCAGCGCCGGAGCAGGCTCCGCGGTCGAGTGCGCCGGCGCGCGTCGCAGCCGGACGCCGGCGGTCGAGCCGCTCACGGCAGTTCGCGTGTGGGCGAACAGCTCGTCGGCGCTGACGATCGCGAGCGGCGCCGAGTCGCACCAGATCAGAACGCGCGAGACATCGGGCTCGCGGACGAGTTCGCGCAACTCGGCAGGCGAGGTGAGGTCGCACATTTGCGTCACCAGGTCGCCGACCGCCTGGAGTGCGCCCTGGGCCGGTGGCTCGCGGCCGGCCTTGCGTACGAGGCCGTCTCGTGTCACCCACCGCAGCGGAGCGGCGTCGTCGCGACTGAGCACGAGGATCGCGTCGACCTGGTGGCGGGACATCGCCTGCCGAACCCGCCCGAGGGGAGTATCTTCGGGCACCGCGGTGATCTTCTTGGAGGCCCGGTCGCAGGTCCCGGACCTGGCTTGGACGGCCGTTTGCGGGCGATCCGTCGGCCGCTTGGTGTGGCGCCGAGTCGGCGGCCGATCGGGCTGGCGCTCAGGCGGCGGGCACTGCGTCGCTCCGGCGGCGGAGGGCGCACGTCCAGTTCGAGGGAGGACGGTGGGGAGCATTCTTGCCCCCTTCCTGGCCGTGCGTTCGGCCGATCCGACCGGCGCGCTGCCATTTGAGTGCGTTCAGAGTAGCGCGTCCCGTGCGGCGCCGTTAGTCACCGGGGCAGATCACGGCACAGAGCCACGAATCGCACTACGATCGCGGGCACGTTGGTGGGACCTCGAGATCACCGATTCGGTGCCCGTCAGCTGCCGGCGCGGCGGCAATCCGAGGCTTCGCTGCGCGTCGCCCCGACCGCCACCCGCGGCGGTCGCTCGCGGCGATGACCGCGCTGCGCTTCCGCGAGCGCCCGGCTGCCGGCGAGCCTGACGGACTGCTCGTCCTCCACCACGGCCGCGGCGCCGACGAGCTCGATCTGCTTGGGCTCGGCGAAGCGCTCGACCCGGCGCGGCGCCTGCACGTCGTCACGCCGCGGGCGCCGCTGTCGCTGCCCGGACTGCCCGGTCGCCACTGGTATCTCGTGCCGCGGGTCGGCCACCCCGACCCGGCGACGTTCCACGCGGCCTACGCCGAGCTGGCAGCGTTCCACGACGAGCTGTGGGAGCGCACGGCGATCGCGCCCGACCGCACGGTGCTCGGCGGGTTCTCGATGGGCTCGGTGATGAGCTATGCGCTGGCCCTGGGACGCGACCGACCCGTTCCGGCGGGGATCCTCGCGTTCTCCGGGTTCGTGCCGACCGTCGAGCGCTGGCAGCCCGAGCTGGCGAGTCGCACCGGGCTGCGGGCGTTCATCGCGCACGGCCGCCGCGACCCGGTGATCGAGGTCGACTTCGGGCGCCGCGCGCGCGATCTGCTCGAAGCAGGCGGCATAGACGTCTCCTACCACGAGTCCGACGTCGCCCACCAGATCGACCCGGCTGCGCTCCCGCCGGCGCTGGGCTGGCTCGCCGCGACGCTGCTCAGTCGGTGAGGTGCTCCTCGTCGGCCTCGCCGTAGACCGAGTCGGTCAGCTCCTCGTCGTCGCCCTGAGCGTCGCGCATGATCCGTGCCGGCGTGTGCTGATCGCCGTGCGAGGCGTGCTCGATCAGATCGTGCTCGGCGAGCTCAAACCCTTCGGACTCGCCTCCGCCGGCCTCCTCGACCGCTCGGCGCTCCTCGCAGCGGCGCTTGGCGAGATCGGCGTCGAACTCGGGATTCGCGTGCTCGGTCATCGCACGACTCTACTCGCATGCGGCGCCGTTCACCGCGCGCGAGCTGCCGCAGGCGGGCGCGGGCGGCCCTCAGCGCGCCGGCGAGCCCGCGCCGACGTGCGCGAGCAGCCAGCGCGCGACAGCGAGCACGCTGTGGTCGCCGTGCGAGGCGCCGGCGAGTTGCACGCCGATCGGCAGCCCGTCCGCCGTCCACGCGCCGGGCAGCGCGAGGGCCGGCACGCCGAGCAGCGTGAACGGGCGGCACAGGAGCGGGTCGCCGGTCGAGTCAAGGCCCGACGGCGGCACCCCGAGCGCACTCGGCGCGAGCACCGCGTCCAGCTGCGCGATGCTCTCGTTCCAGCGCCAGCGCTGCTCGTCGGCGAGGCGCCGCGCCGCGAGGTAGTCGTCGCGGGCGACGGCGCGTCCCTCGTCGATGTATGAGCGAAGCGCGACGCTGACCAGCTCGCCGTGCCAGTCCGCCTCGCCGCCGAGCGCCCATGCCGTCTCGGCGGCCTGGATCGTCCGCTGGGCATCGACGATGCGCTCGAACGCGACCGGGAGCTCGGCGTCCTCGATCGCCGCGCCGGCCGCGGCCGCCGCCTCAACGTAGCGGTCGATCGCGTTGCGCGCGGCCGGCTCCAGCAGGTCCCAGCCCATCCGCAGGACGCCGATCCGCGGACGCGGCGTGAGGTCGGCCTCGCTCGCCCCGCCTGCTCCGTCGATGCGGCGGCTCGCGCGGGCGCTGGCCATGCCGGCGGGCGCTGCGGAGACCGCGCCGAGTGTGAGCTCGAGGTCGTCGACGCTGCGTGCGAAGAGCCCCACCGTGTCGAGCGAGGCCGACGTCGGCAGCGCCCCGGCCAGCGGCACGACACCGAACGTCGGCTTGAAGCCGAGCACGCCGCAGTAGGACGCCGGCCGCACGACCGAGCCGGCCGTCTGCGTGCCGGTGGCGAGCGGCACGATCCGCGCCGCCACCGCCGCGGCCGAGCCGCTCGACGATCCCCCGGGGGTGCGGTCCAGATCGAGCGGGTTGCGCGTGTCGGTCGGGTGCATGCACGCGAACTCGCAGGTCTTGGTCTTCCCGACGATCACCGCGCCGGCGGCTCGCAGCAGCCCGACGAGCGCAGCATCGGCGCGCGGGCGGTGTCCGGCGTAGATCGGCGACCCGTACTCGGTCGGCAGCTCGGCGGTGTCGAAGACGTCCTTGATCGCGACCGGCACCCCGAGCAGCGGCAGGTAGGCGGCGCTGGCGGGCGACAGGCGATCGAGCTCGCGGGCACGGTCGATTGCGTGGTCGCCGGCCTCCGTTGCGAACGCATGAATCGGGCCGTCGAGCTTGGCAATCGCGACGTTGGCCGCGGCGGCCACCTCGACGCAGCTCATCGCGCGCTCGCGGATCAAGCGGACGATGTCCGTTGCGCCCAGATCGCTGTAGGGCGCCAGGCTGCTCGACACCTCCGGCAGCTTACGCGCAGCTGCAGCACCGCGCCGCCGGCGGCGTGGTCTACGATGCCCCGTCCATCACGGTCCCCTGCACCGGCCCGGTCAGCTCGCGGGAGTCTCACACGCACGTCGATCCCTTCATCGTTCTCGGTAGCGCCGTGGTCGGCTTGCTCGTCGGGATGACCGGCGCCGGCGGCGGCGCGCTGATGACGCCGATGCTGATCCTGCTGTTCGGGGTGACGCCGTCGACGGCGATATCGAGCGACCTCGTCGCTGCGGTCGTGATGCGCCCGATCGGCGCGGGGGTGCATCTGCGACGCGGTACGGTCAATCGCGGCCTGGTCGGCTGGATGGTGCTCGGCTCGGTCCCGATGGCGTTCCTCGGCGCCTACCTGCTGCACGTCATGGGCAACTCCAAGACAGCCCAGCAGAACATCGAGGTTGCGCTCGGCGCCGCGCTGCTGGTGGGCGCCGCGGCGATGGTGTTGCGCTACGCGCTCGACCGCCGGGCCGGGCACACGCGCTCGGGCGTGATCGAGCATGTCAGCGCCCGGCCGCTGCCGACGGTGGCGATCGGGATGCTCGGCGGCGTGGTCGTCGGCATGACGTCGGTCGGCTCGGGTTCGTTGATGATCGTGCTGCTGCTGTTCGTCTATCCCGTGCTCGGGGCCAACCAGCTCGTCGGGACCGACCTCACCCAGGCGGTACCGCTGACGCTCGCGGCGGCGCTCGGGGCGCTCGCGTTCGGGCACGTCGAGGTTGGCGTGACGGTCTCGCTGGTCCTCGGCAGCGTGCCGGCGGTGCTCGTCGGCTCGCTGGTGTCCTCGAGCGCACCCGATCGCTACGTGCGACCGGCGATCACGTTCGTGATCTTCGCATCGGGACTGAAGTACGTGGGGCTCGGCACGACCGCTCTGGGGTGGGTTCTCTGCGCGGTGCTCCTGGCCGGAGCCGCCGCCTGGATGCTCAGCGCCCGCCCGTGGACACGCTGACGGCCCTCGGCGGCTAGCTCGGCGCGGAGCGCTCGGCCGTCGCGCGCGCCTCCAGCACCGCCTCATAGCCGCGGCTGACATCGGCGCGGTCGGCCGCCTCGGGCACCGACTCGGTGTTCGCGGTCTGGATCCGGCGGGCCTGCTCGATCAGCACGTCGCGCTGCGCGGCCGTCGTGGTGTACTCCATCACCTTCTCCAGCGCGTCGAGCTGGCGGATCATCACAGCCGGCATGCCACGGCTTGCCTGACGGATCTTCTCGTACGCGCGCTCGACGATCCGCTGGTAGCCGACCGCGGCCGAGATCAGCCGGATCTGGCCACTGTCGTCGCGGTGGATCTGGGTCGGCGACCACTCGGCGGCGATCTTGCACAGGCTCTCGCCCAGCCAGTCGATGCAGGTCAGCGCGGTGAAGGTGTCGTTGACGGCGGGGGAGAGGGCGCGGATCGCGATCTCCACGAGCTGGTCGACGGCGAAGCTGAGGTCCTGCGCGAGCGTGCGGTAGGGACCGGTCAGGTGGGCGCGTTCGAGGCTGCGCGTGACCGCGTCGGTGGCGTCGGGTGGCCAGACCGTCGCCATTGGATGACCCTCCACGAGGAAGTGGCCGGGCCGGTAGTGCAGGCGGATCACCGCGTTTGCGTTGCTCGCGATCCGCACGAGGGTGTCGTAGTGCACGAACTGCAGGTAGCCGCTCCGTGCCGTGCGCACGACGCCGCTTGACTCGGCCATCTGGCGTTCGATCTCGGCGAGCGAGAGGCTGGTCGCCGCGACGGCGTGGGAGTCACCGCGCCAGCCCTCCGCGCCGATCGCCGTGGCGAGGTCGCGGGCGATGCTTGCGATCACCTGGGGCAGCTGGATCGAGCTCGTGATGTGGTTGATGAAGTAGATCAGCACGCCCATGTCGAGCACCAGCGCGAGCAGGGCGACGGTGATCGAGATGTTCGGCACGAACGGGCGGTGCGCGCTGTTGCCGATCGCGACCAACGCCAGGACGGCGTAGACGAATGTGGCGACGAAGGCCCCGAGCGTGTGCTGGGTGCCGCGATCGCGGATGAAGTTGCGCAGCATCCGCGGACCGAACTGCGTCGAGGCCAGCGTGAGCGCGACGATCGTGATCGAGAAGACGACGCCGACTACGGTGATCACGGCGGCAGCCATCGTCGTGAGGATCTGACGCGCGCCGTCGGCGTTGTTCTGGATGACGAACGAAGGCAGCGTGAAGTCGCCGTGGTAGGCGGCGCGATCGAGCGCGTAGGTCCCGGCGAACAGGAGCACCGCGAGCAGCACCTCCAGCGATGGCACCAGCCAGAGGTTCGTGCGCAGCGATTCCCGCCGCCAGACAGGGATCCGCGACGTCAACCGGCGCATGACTGAGGTGGGTGGCGTTTCATGGCAGCACGAGTTGTGCCGACCAGGCTTCCCGGCTCACCGCGCCGGAGCTTAACGGTTGCGGATAGCTCGCCGTCGGGCGAGAGCGGGCCGTCCGCGCGACTGCGACGGCGCGCCGCGGAGTGCCGCACCGTGCCGGCAACGCGCGGTGTGGAGGTATCGTTGCGCAGCCATGGCCGCTGCCGTCACGACGAAGGTCACCGAGCTGCCCGCGTCGCGCGTACGCGTCGAGGTCGAGGTACCCCCGGAGGAGGTATCGCGAGCACTCGACGCGGCTGCGTCGCGGATCGGCCGCGACCTCAAGCTGGCCGGCTTTCGCAAAGGCAAGGTGCCGGCGCCCGTGGTGATCGGCCGGATGGGTCGCGAGGCGGTCCTCGACGAGGCCGTCCGCGAGCGTCTTGGCCGCTGGTACTCGGCCGCGATCGGCGCCTCACGGATCGTCGCGATCGGCGAGCCCGAGCTGGAGCTCGGCGAGCTGCCCGCGGAGCACGAGCCATTCACGTTCTCGATCGAGATCGGCGTCCGGCCGGTGGCGTCGCTCGCGGACTGGCGCGGGATCGAGGCGCCGCGTCGAGAGCCGTCGGTCGACGAGCAGACGGTCGATCTTCAGATCGAGCAGGCGCGTGAGCGGCTCGCACGCCTGGACACGGTCGAGCGCCCCGCGGCCAGCGGCGACTTCGTCGTGATCGACTACGCCGGCACGATCGACGGCGAGCCGATCGAGGGCGGGCAGGCCCGAGCCCAGCTGGTCGAACTTGGTGCCGGCCGCCTGATTCCCGGATTCGAGGAGGGACTGCTCGGCGCGAGCGCCGGCGAGGAGCGCACGCTCGAGCTGCGCTTCCCGGACGAGTACGGCGCGGCGGAGCTGGCTGGGCGCGACGCGGTCTTCGCAGTCAGCGTGGCGGAGGTGCGGGAGAAGGTGCTGCCGGAGCTCGACGACGACTTCGCCGTCGACGCGGCCGGCTTCGACACGCTGGCCGAGCTGCGCGAGGACCTGCGTGCCCGGCTGCTCGAGGCCGACGCGAGCGCCGTCGAGCGCGAGTTTCGCGACGCCGTGCTGGACGCCGCGGCGGACGCCGCGACGATCAGCGTTCCCGACGCGCTGATCGAGGCGCGCGCGAAGGAGGCCTGGGAACGCCGGCTGCATACGCTCTCGCACCGCGGCATCAGCAAGGAGGCCTACCTGCAGGTCAGCGGCTCGAGCGAGGAGGAGGTGCTCGCCGCCGCACGCCCGAGCGCGGAGCGCTCGCTGCGCGCCGAGGCCGTGATCGCGGCGATCGTAGCGGCCGAGGCGATCGAGCCGACAGAGGAGGAGTTGCTCGCCGCGCTCGAGCGCAGCGTCGAGCCCGACGAGAACGGACGCGTCGCGGACCCCAAGAAGCTGCTGTCCCAGGTGCGTCGATCCGGCCGGCTCGAAGATCTCCGCGACGACGTGGCCGCCGAGCAGGCGCTGGAACGTCTCGTTGCGGCAGCGGTCGCGATCACCCCGGAGCGTGCGGCAGCCCGCGGCAAGCTCTGGACACCCGGGTCGTAGCGCACACCGAACATCGGGCCAACGTCCAGCACCGTCACGAGCGACGAAGAGCGGTTGGTAGACTCGGCTCGGAGGCGGTGCTGCTTTGCACTTGCCGGGAGGAATCGAGCCGGGCAAGCGAAACAAAGCGAGGACCATGAGCCCACTGATCCCGATGGTTGTTGAGCAGACCTCCCGTGGGGAGCGTGCGTTCGACATCTACAGTCGCCTGCTCAACGAGCGGATCATCTTCTTGGGCACTCCGATCGATGACCAGATCGCCAACCTGATCGTCGCGCAGCTGCTGCACCTCGAGAGCGAGGATCCGGAGAAGGACATCTCGCTGTACGTCAATTCGCCCGGCGGCTCGGTCTATGCCGGGCTGGCGATCTACGACACGATGCAGTTCGTCAAGCCCGACGTGCAGACGATCTGCGTCGGGATCGCGATGTCGATGGGGGCGCTGCTGCTCGCCGGCGGGGCCCATGGCAAGCGGATGGCGCTGCCGAACGCGAAGATCCTGATCCACCAGGTCAGCTCGAGCTTCCAGGGGCAGGCGACCGACATCGAGATCCATGCGCGGGAGATCATCGACGTGCGCCGCCGCCTCGACGAGATCATCGCGCTGCACACCGGCAAGTCCGTCGAGGAGGTCAAGACGGACACCGAACGCGATTACTTCATGAGCTCGGCGGAAGCAACCGAGTACGGCATCATCGATCGCGTGATCACGGAGCATTGAGTTAGGCACCATGGCCCGGCCGACCGATTCCAACGAGCAGCTGCTGTGCAGCTTCTGCGGTAAGTCCCAGCGCCAGGTCAAGAAGCTGATCGCCGGCCCCGGCGTCTATATCTGCGACGAGTGCATCGACCTCTGCAACGAGATCATCGACGAGGAGCTCGTCGCACCGCCCAGCTTCGACATCTCCGATCTGCCCAAGCCGCGCGAGATCTACAGCGTGCTGGACGAGTACGTGATCGGGCAGGAGAACGCCAAGCGCACACTCTCGGTGGCGGTCTACAACCACTACAAGCGCGTCCAGATGATGGCCGTCGACGACGCCGAGATCGAGTTGCAGAAGTCGAACATCCTGCTGCTCGGTCCGACCGGCTGCGGCAAGACGCTGCTCGCGCAGACGCTCGCGCGGATCCTCAACGTGCCGTTCGCGATTGCCGACGCCACCGCGCTGACCGAGGCGGGGTACGTCGGCGAGGACGTCGAGAACATCCTGCTGAAGCTGATCCAGGCCGCCGACTACGACGTCAAGAAGGCGGAGACCGGAATCATCTACATCGACGAGGTCGACAAGATCGCGCGCAAGGCCGACAACCCGTCGATCACGCGCGATGTCTCCGGGGAGGGGGTCCAGCAGGCGCTGCTGAAGATCCTCGAGGGAACGTCGGCCTCGGTGCCGCCCCAGGGTGGGCGCAAGCATCCCCACCAGGAGTTTCTGACGATCGACACGACCAACATCCTGTTCATCTGCGGCGGGGCGTTCGCCAACCTCGACCGTGTGATCGAACGCCGCATCGGCCACAAGGGGATCGGCTTCGGCGCGGCGATCGCCTCCCGCGAGCACAAGGACACCGGCGAGATCTTCGAGAACTGCCTGCCCGAGGATCTC
>Ga0209415_10003422_pt1 | contig 29497 bp, 31 predicted proteins | sample PeaSoiSIISIP2007_FD_187696 | JGI IMG/M metagenome (GOLD analysis project Ga0209415, IMG submission 187696) | Peat soil microbial communities from Weissenstadt, Germany - SII-SIP-2007 (SPAdes) (version 2) | ecosystem: Environmental > Terrestrial > Soil > Wetlands > Peat | place: Germany...
TGGGGGCGTGCGTCGTCGCCATCCTGGTCTGCATGACGGTCAGCTGTCTTGACACCGTTGCCTGGGCGGCCGCCAGCGTCACGATCCCAGCGGGATATCCACAGAACAACCAAGTCATCAACGTCACGGGAAGCGGGTTCCCCGTCCATCTCAAGGACCCGACCGGACTTGCGATTCTCGAGTGCGCTGACCCGGGCGGAACCGTCGCCAAGCTCCCGACCAGTGCCTTGACCTGTGACGGTTCCACGACGAGCCCGCTCCAGATCAACACGGACTCTCAGGGGAATTTCAAAGCGAAGTACCGGGTGTTCGCCCTGAGCGACGTCAAGGGGTCGAACATCAACTGCGACAAGACCCATTTCTGCGTCCTGTGGGTCGGCGTGGACTTCAACGGAGATTTCCTCGGGCCTCATGCCTTCTCGAGCGCTTTCGAGGTGGGAGCCACCGCGTCCGCAACAAGCGGGTCGAGTTCAACGCTCTTCATCGTGATCCCCATCATCGTGGTCGTCGTCGCCGGAGGAGCGTTCCTGCTGGCCCGCGCCCGCCGTCGCAGTCCGTCGCAGCAGTCCGCGTCGTCCTCTTGAGCTGACCAGATGCGCCGTCGGCCGCCAGCACCCGACATGCCGCGGCGCCGCCCGCCAATGAGGACCCACCTGCCCGCGGAGGGTGAGACAGCAACAAATGTCGATCCGCTACGGAACGTGGAGTCTTGACCATCCAACGTGAGATGTCGCTTGTTCTTGACGTCACCGTCGCGAACAGTTCATCTCGGACCTGGGCTTTCGCTGGACCTCGGGACCACCCGTAGAAGAGGATGCCACCATGGGCCACAGAGGGGGGTGCAGCGCGGACGCGCGGCCTGGGAGAGCGGTCTCAGTGAGGACGTTGCTCCGCAGAATGGTCTTCATCGGCCCCTCGACGACCACCAGGCGCGGTGTCGTTGCTCCACTCATCGCTTCATTCGTGACGATCGGAGCCATGACGCTTGTCCCCACGGTGGCCGAGGCCGCTTTTCCCGGGCAGAACGGTCCCATCGTCTTCGTGGGCAGCGGTTTCTGTCCGGGTAGTCACCACAATGGGTCCGAAGGCTGGTGGTCGACCGGAGGCCAGCTCTTGGAGCTACAGCCGGGGCACGAGAGACCGATCCAGTTGACCTGTACCCGGGGGCAGGATCAACACCCCTTCGTCTCGCCTGACGGGTCTCAAGTGGTGTTCTCCAGTACCCGCAATGGCGGCCCCGGGCAGCTGTTCACGCTTTCGCTGGGCTCGCCCCACCTGCCGGCGCAACCGACACTGGTGTCCGGCACGCCCGATGCCAGCGACGACTACCCCTCATGGTCCCCGGCGAACGACGGCACGATCGTCTTCCAGCGGTCCGAACCCGGCGGCCAGTCGCAGCTCTATACCGAGAACGTGGGTAGCCCTTCTTCGGCCACTCCGGTATTCCCGACACCAACGGGATTCAGCGACACCGAGCCGGTCTTCGACCCTTTCGACGCCAACATGCTCGCCTTCGTTCGCGATGTCAGCGGTCAGACGCACATATTCAGGTACGACACGGCGACCAAGACCCTCACGGACCTGTCGGCCCAGGGCAACAACGGTGGCACGGGCAATGACTCCAAACCCGATTACTCGCCATCGCCATCGGGTGGACAGATCGTCTTCGAGTCAGACCGTTCTTGCGGCAGGACGCAGCTCTACACGATGGCCGACGACGGAACACACCAGGTGCCGGTGTTCCAGACCCTGAACAAGGGAGTACCGACCGGCACCCAGATGTGCACCCCGACCTCGAGCGATCCGGTGTTCTCACCCCAGGGCGATGCCATCGCGTACGACCGACACGTCTGGGGTGGGATCTCGGAGTTGGCGGTGGTGACCCTCGATCCCCCGAGCGCGACCCCTGTTGCCGCCATTCACAACGGTAATGGCGACATCAACATCAAAGACGGTGATAGCGACGGCGACGGCGATGACGGGAACGGGAACGGGAACGGGAACGGGAACGGGAACGGGAACGGGAACGGGAACGGGAACGGGAACGGTGGTATCCACCAATTCGGGAGCCAGCCCAGCTGGGGCCCATCGCTTTCTCCCCCCTCAGTTGCACCGGAGAGCGCGATGCCGGTGGTCCTCCCGGTCATCGGGACGATCGTGGCAGGAGCGGTGTTGACCACGAGGCGACGTCGGGTCCGAGCGGCCCGAGGGTAGGTCGAATCCACATCGGTCGACACCTGGTCCGACGCCTACACAGGGACACCGGCCAGGGCCAGCAGTACCCCGACGGCTCCGGCGACGAGCAACCCGCTCACGACACCGCGGCGGGCGGCGAACAGCCACAACAGGGCCCCGGCCAACACCGGGATCTGCCACAGATGCCCGAATGTCAGGCCCAGTGAGACGGCGGATCCCGCGATGGCACCGATGACGGCCGACCCGGCTCCCGTGAAGAAGGACTGAACGGAGTGGTTCGTCCGGAGCCGCTGGAAACGCGGACCGCCGGCCAGCACGAAGAGGAACGACGGGGCGAAGGCCACGAGCGCGGCGAGGAGCCCTCCGCCGATCCCGCGGGCCGCGTACCCGACGACCGCCACGGTCTGGACAACCGGTCCGGGAGTCACCTGTCCGAGCGCCACGGCGTCGAGAAACTGGCCGCCGGTCATCCAGTGATAGCTGGAGACTGCGTCGTGCTGCATCAAGGGGACGATGACGAACCCACCTCCGTACGAGAGCGCGCCTACCTTGAACGCCACCCACACCAGCGCCCCCAACCCTCCGAGCGTGGCGACGTGTGCGCCTACTGCCACGATCCCAATGGTCGGGCCGCGTGGGTGCGGTCTTCCCCTGGAGCGGACCACGACCTCGGTCATGCCGCAGACCACCAGCACGACGACGAGGTACGGGCCGATCGTGGCGGCGGCGACCGCTCCGAGGGCGGCATAGACCATCCATCGCAACCTCGGCGCGTTCTTCGTTCCGGCACGCCTCCAACTGGTCGGGACCAAGCCCCAGGCCGCCTTCAACGCCACGGCCGGGACCGCTCCGCCCGCGCCCGCTGCCGCCCCCACGATCCATTGGGGTGGATGTGGCGCCAGGAAGACGGCCGAGAGGGCGAGGATGAGGACCAGACCCGGCACGATGAAGCACAGCCCCCCGACGACGGCCCCCGCGGTCCCCCGTAGGCGCCACGCGCACAGGATCGCCAACTGGGTGGAGGCCGGTCCCGGCAACAGGTTCGTCGCAGCCACGCTGTCCTCGAACTCCGCAGCCGGGATCCAGTGCTTGTCGTCGACACAGAGGCGACGAAGCAGGGTGATATGGGTCGGAGGACCTCCGAACCCGATGCACCCGATGCGTCCCCACTCCCGCACGATGGTCGGGAGAGACACCCCGGGTTCGTCTCCCACGGCCAGAGTCTGTCATCGACGGGTCGGAGCGTCGCGCTCCCACCCGGATCTCGACCTCTGCACCTCGTCGCGTCCCGGGTCATCGCGTATTGTCCCGGTCGATGCGACCTGCGGCTCGGCCAGGAGCACTTGTGGCGTGCTGCACCGTTGCGCTGAGCGCGCTTCTGACTCTCGGCACATCGGCCGGCGCGGCTACGACGGTCGCGCACCCCAAGAGGGTGACGACCGGGGTCACCGGTGGCCAGTCAGCTGCACCCGTCCGAGCATTGCCCAGTCCGCTCTACGGCGTGACCGTCGACGACGTGTCCAACCTGAGCGACATCGTGGCAAGCTCGGAGACCCTTGATCACAGGCCCGTTACCCGCGTCTACTTCGACGTCAAGCGGCCGGCGAGCTCCTACGCCGCCGCTGTGCACGCGATAGAGCCCGTGAGCTATGTCATGGGCGAACTGCTCGATTCCTCTGACTCACGCCACATCGGGACGGGGGCTTACAACAAGCGGGTGAAGTCGTACCTCGCCGTGCTCGGCCATTCGATCGACCTGTGGGAGATCGGCAACGAGGTGAACGGAAACTGGACGGGGAGGTACCCCAAGGTGGAGGCCAAGCTCACCGATGCCTACGACGACGTGAGCGCGGCAGGAGGACGCAGTGCGTTGACCCTCTTCTACAACGTCGGTTGCGGGGACGGCCCTCGCGAGCTCGATCCGGTCGCCTTCTCCCAGAGATACGTCCCCGCACCGGTGCGCAGCGGACTCGATTACGTCTTCCTGTCGTACTACGAGGGCGACTGCAACGGCATCCGACCCAGCGCCGCCTCGTGGATCGCATACTTCGCCCAACTCCACAGTCTCTATCCCCACGCTCTGCTGGGGTTCGGCGAGATCGGGATGGACCAGCCCGCCACGAGCGCCACCATGGGCACAGCGGCGTCGCTGATGACCTACTACTACGGACTCGAGATCGATCTCCCCTACTACGTCGGCGGCTACTTCTGGTGGTACTACGACGAAGACTGCCTGCCGCTCGCGGACAGACCACTTTGGTCGATCCTGCAGACGGCATTGACTTCGGAAGCCGCGGCGCTGTCCGGCTGAGGCCGCCACTAGTCTCTCGTTCGTGGCCGAAGCCCTCGCCCCACCGCCGCGCAAGCTCAGCTTGTCGGGGTGTGTCAACTTCCGCGACCTCGGGGGGTATCCGGGCGCCGACGGGTACAGCATCCGTTGGCGCCGACTCTTTCGCGCCGACGGCCTGACCCGACTTGACGAGACCGACTGCGCCCAACTGGCCGACCTGGGGCTGGCGACAGTCATCGACCTCCGTACCAATGGCGAGGTCGAAGAGCGCGGCCGGTTCCCCGAGAACGCGTTCGAGGTCGAATACCACCATCTCCCCCTCACCGACGTGTTGCCAGCAACCGAGGACCTCGGTCGCTACGACGAGCCGGCCTTCGTGACATCGCGGTACCGACAGCTGTTCTCCGAGGGGTCGAGCTCGCTGGCCCGGGCCGTTGAGGTACTGGCCGAACCCGGGGCCCTCCCGGCTGTGTTCCACTGCAGCGCCGGCAAGGACCGCACCGGAATCCTGGCGGCGCTCGTCCTCGGCTTCTTGGGCGTGCCGCGGGACGTCATCGTCGATGACTACGCCCTGAGTGCGGAGGCGATGATCGCGCTGTTCGATCGCCTGAAGAGCGAGTACCCGGACTCGGTGGAAGAGGTGGAGCGCTACGCCCCGGCCGTCATCTCAGTGGCCCCCGAGACGATGGCGGCATTCCTGGACGCACTCGAGGACGAGCACGGCAGCTTCGACGATCTGGCGAGATCGCTCGGTGTCGACGATGCGGTAACTCGCCTGCGGGCTTCGCTGCTCGAAGCGCCCTGAGTACGCCTACACCCCTACTCGCTCAGAGCGACCCACCGTCGGGAGACACTCGATCGGCGAGACGCCTGAACACGAGGAGGTCCGATCCATCGCGTTCGGTGACGGCATTGACGAGCTCCCACCCGTTCTCGGAGCGGGCACGCAGGACCTCGTCGACTTTGCCCTCGTCGCGCTCATCGTCGGGTCTCGATGCGCCCGGCAACAACGTCAGCCCGTACCGCCATGGCTCCACGGGGCAGACCCTATACAACGCGCCGCCGTTCAGCTCCCGGCATCCGTCGGCCTCCCGAGGCCGGTTGACAGAAAGATCCTGCTCACCCGGTCGGATGAACGTTGAGCAAACGTAGGGGAAACTCTTCGCGAACTCCAGGCGCGAATGTGCGTCGAGCGCTCAAAGTCCGGTCGTGATGGCGATAGAAGTCTCGACGTTCACCGTCGGGGCGACGGTGGCCAGGACGGGACAGTTCTTCCGGGCGAGCTCGAGGGGCTCGGTGCGCCGCCACCGGCTCGATATCGCCTGCAACCTCGAAGCGCAGCGAGATGTTGACGAACCGCCACGGCGCAACGTCCTCCTGCTCCGAGTCCACGACCACCTCCATGGCACGCAAGTCCTGGCGTTTCTTGCGCAATACCACCACGACGTCGTAGGAGAGGCAGGCGGCCAGCGACAGGGGGAGGAGGTCCGAGGGTCGCGTTCCCTCTTCCGCGGGATCGGCACTGATGAGGACACGATGCCCCTAGGAGTCCTCTCCCTCGAATGACAGGCTGCCGCGCCAGGGGAGCCGCTGGGCGCTCCGACCACCGGGCATCAGGGACGGTGGACCGGGAACCCGAACGCGGCCCGGCACCGGGAGGACCGGAGTTGGTGCGACACATGCCCGTTCTAGTCGGCGCGGTGCCGCGGCGTTTCGAAACGGCAAGACCTGACTCCGGCGGAGGTGGGCTCGGGGGCGCGACCGATGTGGCCCGATAGCGTCGAAAGGGATGCCCGACCCACGCTCACCGATCGCTGTTGGCGAGGGGTTGCAGCCGATGGCGCCCGACGGTCGGGTGACGACCCCTGACGGGACAGGGATCGCGTACTACGACCTCGGTGGGGACGGTCCACCGCTGCTTCTCATCCACGCCACCGGCTTCTGTGGCCCGGCCCTCGGTCCCATGGCCACGCACCTGCGGTCGCACTTCCATTGCATCGCTCTCGATGAGCGAGCGCACGGAGCTTCTGATCCTCCACCGAGAAACAACTTCGACTGGCATGGCTTTGCCGCAGACGTCCTTGCCGTCATCGACCACCTCGGGCTGGCGCGACCCTTCGGGTTCGGTCACTCGTGCGGGGGCGCCGCACTCCTGCTGGCCGAGGAAGCACGCCCTGGCACCTTCGACGGGCTCTACTGCTTCGAGCCCGTCGTCTACCCCGGCGACGATCCGCTGGCGCCGATGACCGAGGGGAACCCGCTGGCGGCCAGCGCGCTGCGGCGGCGCAGGGAATTCGGCTCGCGCCAACAGGCCATGGCCAACTTCGCGGGGAAAGCACCTTTTGACCGGCTCCATCCCGACGCGCTGGCCGCCTACGTCGACAACGGTTTCGCGCCCGCCCCGGGCGGCGGCATCCGGCTCCGATGCCTACCCGAGCACGAAGCGCAGGTGTACGCCCACGCTCTTTCCCACGACGCCTATGCGCATCTGACCGATGTGCACTGCCCGGTCATGCTGGCGTGCGGCTCGCAAACCGACAGCTTCGGCCCGGAGCTGCTCGAGGCACTCGCGCGCCGTCTCGACGCGCCGAGCATCGTCGTGCTCCCCGACATGGGTCACTTCGGACCCCTCGAAGACCCTGCCGCGGTGGCCCAATCGGTGCAGAGCCGCCTGGTCCCCGTGACCCACACACCCGGGGCGTAGCCTCGGCCCGTGGCCCTCGCACTTCCCCGATCCCTCTCCCCCTCCAAGCTCAGTGCCTTCAAGGACTGCCCGCTCGCCTTCCGCTTCGCCACCATCGACCGGCTCCCGGAGCCGCCGTCGCCCCACATGGTCAAGGGCACACTCGTCCACAGCGCCCTGGAGCGCCTCTTCTGGGATCATCCCCGCGGGGGGCGCACCCGGGAAACGGCCCGAGACGCGCTCGACCTCGCCTGGGAGTCACTCCGACAAGGGCCGGACGTCGCCTCCCTCGGGTTGACCGGCACGGAAGCTGAGACCTTTGTCTCCGATGCGGCCTCGCTCGTCGACGGGTACTTCAGACTCGAGGACCCCGACGATGTCGACGCGGTCGGCGTCGAGCTCACACTCGAAGCCGACGTGGCCGGTCTCCGTCTCCGGGGCATCATCGATCGCCTCGACGTCACCGCACAAGGCGAGTTGGAAGTCGTCGACTACAAGACCGGCCGGGTCCCATCGGTCAACCAGGAACAGCAGCGGCTCGGGGGGGTGCAGTTCTACGCATTGCTGTGCGAACAGGTCCTCGGGCGCAAGCCGAGCCGCGTGCGGCTCATGTACCTGCGCGAACCGCTCGTGATCGAGGCCGAACCGTCCGACCAAGCAGTGCGCGGCACCCGCCAGCGAACCACCGCGGTGTGGTCGGCGATCGAACGAGCCTGCGAGCAAGAGGACTTCAGGCCACGGCCTTCCGCTCTGTGTAATTGGTGCAGTTTCCGCTCTTTGTGCCCTGTCTATGGCGGCGACCCGGCTCGAGCGTCGGAATTCGCGGGGGGCCCCGAGGTACCCGTCGCCAAGGCCGGCTGACACCCTGGGGTTTGTCCATCTCGGCGAGCTCACCGGTCCGGTGATGGGTGGGATGGAATGCGTGGGTCCTCGGAGGGGTTGAACAGTTTATGAGCAGAGCTACTTTTTCGGTCAATTACGACTACCGCTGCCCCTTCGCGCGCAACGCTCACGAACATGTCGTGGCCGCCCTGCGAGGCGGAGCCGATTGGGACGTCGAATTCGTGCCGTTCTCCCTTTCCCAGGTACACGTCGAGGAAGGTGGAGTTCCGGTATGGGACGACCCGGCCAAGGCGGGCGACCTCCTTGCCATCGAGGCGGGGCTCGTGGTGCGCGATGGCTTCCCCGATCGGTTCTTCGACGTCCACATCGGCCTCTTCGCCGCTCGTCACGATCGCGGGCTCGACCTCCGGGACGAGTCGGTGATCCGGGATGTGCTGAGCACCGCAGGTGTCGAAAGCGACAAGGTGTTCGCCCTCCTCGCCGCGGTCGGTCCGCGCCACGCCTTCCGACAAGCACACGAAGCCGCAGTAGCAACGCATCAGATCTTCGGGGTCCCGACCTTCGTGATCGGCGACAGCGCGGTGTTCGCTCGCATCATGACCAGACCCGGCGACGATGCAGCCGATGCTCGCTCGACCATCGAGGGCGTTCTGACCCTCGTCGCGCAGCACCCCGAGCTCAACGAGTTCAAGCACACGAGCATCAAGCGCTGACGAGGGGACGAGCTCGGAGCGAAGCCGCCTCGCCGGCGCGCCGAGCGAGCGCTCTCGTACGCTCTGCGTGCCCGTGGCGGCAGGTACCGTTGGCGGGGTGCCCCTACGCGGTGACGAATACGACGCCCGGTTCGCCCAGTTCGAGGCCGAAGGGCTCTATCTCCATGGGGAGGCCGACCTCGTGGCCGGCCTCCTCGGTGACCCCCCCGCCACCGTCCTCGACGCCGGCTGTGGAACGGGGCGTGTCGCCATCGAGTTGTCCCGACGGGGCTACGAGGTCACGGGCATCGACGTCGAACCGGCCATGCTCGACACCGCTAGGACGAAGGCCCCCGAGCTCGGGTGGATCCTTGGCGATCTCGCGAGTGTTGCGCTTCCGTCGGACCACTTCGACCTCGTTGTGGCGGCGGGGAACGTGATGGTCTTCCTCGAGCTCGGTACCGAGGCCGCCGTCGTGTCGAACCTGGCCCGGACCGTCGTCCCCGGTGGCTTGGTTGTGGCGGGGTTCCAGATCGGTCGTCAGCTCACCCTGGACCGCTACGACGCACTGAGCACATCGGCGGGGCTCGAGCTCGTGGACCGCTGGGCGACATGGGAACGGGCACCGTACCGCGACGGTGACTACGCCGTTTCCGTCCATCGCCGCACGAGCACCTACTGACCGCACCCGCACCCGGTGTCCACCTCCGTGGGCGAGTGCAGGGCAGGGCAGAATGGCACCGGAGTGCCGGGCGCGGCCGGGCGCCGACCCGCGGTCATGACGACCAGGACGACAGGAGCACGATGAAGACGGTTGGCGTGGTGATGGGGAGCGCGTCCGACGCGCCCGTGATGGATGGTGCGATCGAGGCGCTACGTGAGTTCGGCGTCCCCGTCGAGGTCCGTGTGCTGTCGGCTCACCGCACGCCCGACGAGGCGTTGCAATTCGCCCGTGACGCCGTCGGTCGGGGATTCGGGGTCCTGATCGCAGGAGCGGGCAAGGCCGCGCACCTCGCCGGCGTGCTGGCCGCCGCCACGCCGTTGCCGGTGATCGCGGTGCCGATCGCCTCGGGTGGCCTGGGCGGGCTCGACGCGCTGCTCGCCATGGTGCAGATGCCCCCCGGTGTTCCCGTGGCGACCGTCGCGGTGGACGGTGCTCGCAACGCCGGGCTACTGGCCGTGCGCGTCCTGGCCCTCTCCGACGACGCGCTTGCCACCGCCCTCGAGGAGTCTCGGCGCACCATGGCGGCCAAGGTACGGGCCGCCGACGAGGAGATCAGGTCCCGCTACGGCGAGGGCGGAGGCTCCTGACCGCCCCACAGGTCGTCGTCGACCGAAGAGCGACCCGATCCCCCCGGACCATCCGGTCGCACCGGCCCCCCTGACCCACCCGTGCCGGCACCCGGAGCGGGAGGCCGAGGGGGTGGTGGTGGGATAACGGCAACCGGCGGTACGGATTCCGCAGCGGCTCGTCCGTGGGTGATGAAGCCCGTCAGAAGCTCGATGGGCACGGGGAACACGAGCGTCGAGTTGTGCTCGCTCGCCACTTCGGCCAGCGTCTGCAACGCGCGCAGCTGCAGAGCCCCGGGGGACTCGTAGAGCTTGGCGGCCGCCTCCGACAGCTCCTGGCTGGCCTCGAGTTCGCCCGTGGCCGCGATGACCTTGGCACGCCGCTCGCGCTCGGCTTCGGCTTGTCGAGCCATGGCGCGCAACAACTCCGGGGGGAGTGTGATGTCGCGCAGCTCGACCTGGCGCACCTCCACGCCCCAGTGTCCGGTGGATGCCGCGATCACCGTACGCAGTTCGTTGTTCACGTCCTCGCGATGGGCGAGCAGGTTGTCGAGCTCGTGGCGGCCGATGATCGACCGCAGACTGGTCATCGCGATCCGCTGGCTGGCGAAGCGGAAGTTGTCGACGCCGAGCACCGCCTGTACCGGATCGACGACCTGGAAGTAGACAACCGCATCGACCTGGATCGTGACGTTGTCCTTGGTGATGACCGCCTGCGGGGGGATGTCCACGACTTCGACCCGCAACGTCACCTTGACCAGGCGGTCCACGATCGGGAAACGGAAGATCACACCCGGCCCTTTGGCCTCGGGGCGGACGTGACCGAGACGGAAGAACACCGATCGCTCGTACTCGGTCACCACCTTGATGGCGGACGAGAGAAAGATGACGACGACGACCAAGGCGGCCAGCACGCCCACGACCAAGCCGACGATGGCCCCCGACGTCGCCACCACAGGCACCAGGGTCGCCTCCACACCCGCAGTGTCGCGCCTCGCACCCCGACGCGCTGGAGTACCGGTGGGCCTAACTTGGACGGCAGGCGCATAGGAACGAGGAGCTGGCATGCGGGTCGTCGTCTCGGGTTCGAGTGGGCTGATCGGCGCCTCTGTCGTGAAGGCGCTTCTCGCCCGCGGAGACGAGGTCACACCCCTCGTCCGACGGCCGCCGGTTCCCGGAAGCGGCGAGGCGAGATGGGACCCGTCCGACGGGTCGATCGACACCGGCGCCTTGGAGGGTGCCGACGCGGTCATCCACCTCGCCGGCGCGGGCCTCGGTGACAAGCGCTGGTCGACCTCGCGACGACGGGAGATCGTGTCGAGCCGGGTGCAGTCGACGTCCCTGCTGGCCCGGACCATGGCGGGCCTCGGTCGGTCCCCGGCTGTGATGGTGAGCGCGTCGGCTGTGGGCTTCTATGGCGACCGCGGCGAAGAGGAGCTCACCGAGGACAGCACCCCCGGCCGCGGCTTTCTCGCCGAACTGTGCCAGGCATGGGAGGACGCCACCGAGCCCGCGGCACAAGCCGGGGTCCGGGTGGTCCGGTTGCGGTCGGGGGTCGTGCTCTCAGCTCACGGTGGGGCCCTCCGCCGCCAGCTCCCCCTCTTCCGAATCGGGCTGGGGGGAAGGTTGGGAAACGGTCGGCAGTGGTTGAGTTGGATCTCGCTCCCCGACGAGGTGGGCGCCGTGCTCCACACCCTCGACAAAGCCGACTTGCATGGTCCTGTCAACGCCACCGCACCGTCGCCGACCACCAACCGTGACTTCACCCGTGCGTTGGGGCGCGTCTTGCACCGCCCTTCGGTGCTGGCCGTACCGGGCTTCGCCCTCCGGGTCGCCCTCGGCGCCGACCTGGCGTCGGAGATGGTGCTGGCGGGCCAGCGCGTGTTCCCGACCAGGCTGACCGCCACCGGCTATGTGTTCGATCACCCCGATCTCGATACCGCCCTCACCGCCGTGCTCGGAGGCGATTCGTAGGTCCCACCCGGAGATGGACCGGGATGGGTTCGCGCCTGCGGACCCTCAGACGCGGCCGGGAGCGAGGTTCGCCACCGCCGTGGCCAGGTCGTCGCCGCCCGGGAGCACGGCCAGGACCGGAACCGTCACGCCGTGGTCCACGTAGCGCTGCACATGGGCCCGACACGCCTCGGGCGAGCCGTGGACGATGAGGGCGTCGACCACCTCGTCGGGGATGGCGGCCAGCGCCGCCTTGCGGTCCCCATCCCGCCACGCGCTCCACATGGCCTGGAGCAGCGGCCCACGTCCCAACCACTCGTGGAAAGCGGCGTACACCGCCACGTTCAGGTACGCGGCGATGGCCACCCGGCCGACATGGCGGGCTCGATCGGAGTCGTCGGTCGGGCACACGAAGATGCGGGCCACGATGGCCTTGCCGGACCCCACCTCGGGGACCACCTTCGACACATCGTCGGCAGACAGCCAGTTGAGGATGGCACCGTCCGCCTCGCGCCCGGCCAGGCGCAGCATCCCGGGACGAAGCGCCGCAACGTAGATCGGAGGCGGTTGCTCGAGGCGCCGGCCCAGCCGGAAACCTCGCACGGTGAACGTCTCGTACTCGGCGTCGACCTTCTCTCCGGTCAGCGCCTGATGCAGGAACCGCACGGTGTCGCGCACGCGCTTGTACGGCTCGGCGAAGGGTGTTGCGTTCCACCGCTCCACGATCACATCTGAGGACGAACCGACCCCCAGGGCGAACCGGCCGGGGGCGAGCTCGGCCATCGTCGCCGCCTGCATCGCGAGCAGCCCGGGACCGCGCGTGTACACCGGTACCACAGCCGTTCCGAGTCGAAGCCGGCCACTGGCGAGGGCGGCCAACGCCAGCGGGGTGAAGCCATCGGCTCCGTTCGACTCCCCCGACCACACGTCGGTGTACCCGAGCTCGTCCAGTCGTTCGTACCAGGCTCCGTGCTCGGCCAGCGGCACTTCGTCAAAGGGGACGGTGATGCCGTATCGATCCACGCGCCGAAGCTACCGGATCCTCGCCCGTCACCCGGGACCTGAGCGAAAAACGGGAATCGGTGCGTTGAGCACGATCGAGACCGACGGCGAGTGCAATGAGCCGAGCCCCCACTCGCCTTCGATGGTGTAGGTGCCGGCCGGAACCGCGGTCTCGGGGCAATTCGGATTGGGCTCCCCCGGCGGGCTGTTCGACGCGGCGCAGTAGTCCTGGGTCCAGACAACTTGGCTCGTGATCGTCTCTCCACCTGCGATGGCCAGGTTCGACAAAGTGGCAGGACAACTGGTGGGCGTGTTGAACGGGCTCGCCCGCCACTGCCACACCACCTGGCCCGACTGATTCGTAATCGTCGCGCCGGGGCCACAACCCGTGGTAGCCGCGGTCGTGTCGGCACAACCGTAGGGCGAGGGGTTGCGGTAAGTGAGTGTGATCGAGACAGACGCCGCGCCGAGGGGGTAGGAGGTGTGATCGGTCGATGCTCTGAGCACGGGTTGGCAGGGGGCCAGAGCCGACGAGGCCGCGATCCCCGCCACGGGAGAGGCGAGACGATGGCCCGCCATCGACCCCAGGTAGGGCGCGTCCCCGAACGCGAAGACACCGCCGTCCGCGCCGACCAGCCAATACCCGCCGCCATCGGCGCTGGGTGCGACGCCGACCACCGGCCGGGCAGGCGTGACGCCGAGACTCGGAAGTGACCCCGCGAAGGGGGCATCGCCGAACGCAAAGACGCCACCGTCCGCGCCGACCAGCCAATACCCGCCTCCGTCGGGATCGGCGGCGATGCCGGTGATCGGGGCACGCAGGTGGGTACCGGCCAGAGACCCGAGGAATGGCGCGTCCCCCAGGGCGAACACACCGCCATCTGCGCCCACCAACCAGATCCCATTGCCTCCAGCGGGATCGAAGGCGATACCCACGATCGGTGCGTGCAGCTTCACCTGCGAGAGCCCGGAGTAGAAGCCGAAGGCGTTGCCGTAGGAGTAGACAGACCCATCGGCGTGGGCGATGACATATCCGTCCGCCCCGGGATCCGGTGCGACGCCGACGGCCGGTGCAGGGGTCGTCGCCGGCCGGAGGGCGGCGGCACACCCTGCTCCTCCGCACAAGCCCGGTTGGCCGTAGGCGTTGTACGAGCCGCCACTTCCCTCGAAGGGTGCGTCCCCGGTGGCGAAGACGCCCGCATCCCGCCCTACCAGCCAGTCGCCGCCGCCGTCGGGGGTCTCTCCGACACCGACGACCGGGGCGCTCAATTTCGTGTCAGCCATTGAGCCCCCGAACACCGAGCCGCCGAATGTGAACACTCCGCCGTCCCCCGACGCGAGTACATATCCGGCCGGATTCGGGGATACCTCGACCACCGAACCGGGAAAGGCGGATGCATCGGACCCCGGCAGCAGCACAAGAACGCCGAGCGCGATCAATGCCACAAAGGTGCCGAGGGCGGCGCGAGACGACAGTCGGGTCACATGTCGGGCGTGCCCAGGCCGGCTCCCGGATTGCACTGATTGCACAGTAATCGTCGACGGCGCGACCGGCACAGGGCCGTCGCTCGCGAGATTGAAGCCCCCGAGGTCTCATGAGGGATCGTTCCCCGGCTGGCGCCAAATCAAGACCGGCGTTGAAGAAGGCGTTGGCAAACGAGAGGTGACGACTTCGCGAACACTAGAGGTGGCCCGTTCTCACGCCCGGTGGCGCTGGTATCCTTCACAGTCGTGCGCCAGGCCACGGGGGGCGATGCCGAGGCTCAGTCCTTTCACCGTGCCCCGAGAGTGTTGGTCCTCGGGGTCCTGAGCGTGGGCCGAGATTCCCGCGCCGAGGGACGGCCTGGCTGACCGTGTCCACCACAACGACGTCGGCGACTGCGACCACCACGACTCCGCGGCTGGAGCTGCCCTTGGACCTGCGACGCCCGCAGGTGCCGCCGCTCACTCGGCCTGACGCTCCCGGTCCGATCACCGAGTCTCGGAAGAGACGATGGCTCAACGAGGGCCGAACCGTATGTCTGACCGTCGGTGCGCTGTATGCCGCGGTGGCGTGGGCACTCGACTTCAGGTACCACGTATACCCGCCGGATGCAGTCTCCAGGATGGCGAACGGTTTCTACGTTCTCTACTCGCGTCACCCCCATTTGGCTGCGATCGGTTTCGTCTGGAATCCCCTGCAGTCGATCTGCGACATGGTTCCGTTGCTGTTCTGGCATATCTGGCCTGCTGTCGCCACCCATGACGTCGCAGGCAGCCTTGTCAGCGTCGCGTGCATGATCGGCGCCGTCCACCAGGTGCGGGCGGGACTGGCGGAATACGGGGTCCGGCGTGGCGCACGGTTGCTGCTCACAGCCCTCTTCGCCCTGAACCCGATGATCCTGTACTACGCCGGCAACGGCATGAGCGAGGCTCTCTACCTGTTCACGGCTATGGCCACGTGTCGCTACCTGTCGAGGTGGTTCACCCGAAGAGACCTGCGTTCCCTCGTGTACTCCGCCTTTGCACTGGGCCTTTGTTATCTTGCCCGGAACGAGGCCGTTGCGATCGCGTTGACTGCGGGAGCACTGGTTGTGCTGACGACGTTCCGGCGCACACCGGGCGCCGCCAAGCAACGCGTCGGCATTTCACTCACCGACCTCACCATCTTCCTTGCGCCATTCATCGCTGCATTCACCGGCTGGGCGTTCGCGAGTTACGTCATCACCGGGCAGCCCTTTCAACAGTTCACCTCTCAATATGGCAACAGCAGTGAACTCGCACTGTTCGGAGGGCAGTACGGCAACCGGTCCGGCCACCAGTTCGCCCGGCTCACCCACGAAGCGACGGCCCTCGCCCACATGGCCCCGCTCTTGCCGCTTGCGCTCGTCGTGGCACTGCTTCTCGCGCTACGGCGGCGCGATGCGCAGGTACTCGTGCCACTGGCGGTCTTGGGCGGTGGACTTGCGTTCATCTTGCTCAGTTACTTCGAAAACCAGGTCTTCCCGTGGTACCGCTTCTACATCTTGTCGATTCCGCTCGAAGTCATGTTGGTGGGATCGATCCTCGCCCGGCCGTCGTCGGTCTCAGCGACATCGCCCTCGTCGCTCGGTGCTCGTGCGTCAGGGAGGGGGCATACCGACCCAGCCAGTCGCGGGCGGTTGCGAGCGGGAATGGCGGGGGTGCTCGGCGTCATCATCGTCTTGGTCATTGTCGGTCCCTCGATCCCCGGCACCGCGGCGGGAATGTTCAACACCAAGGTCGGAATCGAGGAGAGCTTTCAACTTGGCTTCCTGATCCATCAAGAGGGAGCCGAGACCGCCCAAGAACGCGCCGCCGCCGTGCCGATGCTTCCCTATATCGAACGGTTGGACCTACCCGATGGGAGCATTCTCACCGACGAGGATCTGCACGGCTGTGCGACGACAATGATCATACGGAGCACGAACCCCAAGGTGTTCGTGATCCCAAATGATGTCGACTTCATGCAGATCCTCGCGGATCCTTTTGCGTTCCACGTTCCGTACATTCTCGTCCCCCAGCCGGTCGGGTTCGACACGGTGGACGCTGTCGTGAAGGCGTACCCGAGCCTCTACGCCAATGGGGCGGGCTTTGCTCGGCTCGTACGATCGTTCCCCGCGTCGACGGGACTCTGCCCCCCGTACCGGCTCTACCGGGTCTTCAGTCACCCACCGGGGTTGTACTGATCTCGTACGTCAAGGCCGCGCGTGCAGATCGAAGGTGTCGAATGCGGCCCGGGAAGCGACCTGGGCATCGTAGGAGCCACTTTGTCCACCGTCGTCGGCCCGCCTGAGGTCGTCTCTGTTGTTCTCGCCTGTGACGGCGGCCTCGATCCTCACAGGAGCATGGGTCGGAGCTTCGTCCGGAGGCTCGTCGAATGCCTCGGTGGTGCCGTCGCGGACGAGCTTCGTGGGTACGCCCTGCGACAGCCAGCGGGCTTCATGGCGTCCGTAGGGATCGGTGAACCACCCCTCCTCGGATTCCTTGTCCACGACGCCACTCCTCTCCCTGCTGACCGCGGCAACCATCGAGCGTACGGCTCGAGGGCGACGCTCGAGGCCGAGGCTCGTTGGCGTCGGCCGTGGAGACGGGCTCCGGTCGCCCCACCCGTTGTTACACCTTGGTGCGACGATGGCTGGCGTGGAGAACCAACTGCAGCTACCTCTCGTGGGCGACACGGTTGGCCGCCAGGCATCGCCTCGAGCCGACAGCGACTGGCGGATCGACGAATCGACCCGCCGCGCCGGCCGTCGGGGTCTCGCAGCGGCCCGTGCCGCCCTGGCCCGGACCTCCACCCTCGAGGATCAGGCCGACGCGGCCTGATCACCCGGCTCGGTGGGACCGGCGCGGGCCGCCAGGGCGCTACCGTCGGATGCGTGGCATCCCTCGCCCAGCGACTCGGCTATACCGAGGACGCCAAACTGCTGATCCTCAATTGCGACGACCTCGGCTTCTGCCATGCGGCGAACCTGGGCGTGTACCAGGCCCTGCGAGACGGGCTCGGGAGCAGCGCCAGCTTGATGGTCCCCTGTCCGTGGGCGCGTGGCGCCGCCGCCGGCTACCGGGGTGACGACGTCGGTGTCCACCTCACGGTCAACGCCGAGTTCGACCTCTACCGCTGGGGGCCGATCACCCACGCCCCGTCGCTCCTCGACGGCGACGGAGGTTTCCCGCGTACGGTCGAGGACGTGTGGGACCACGCCGATCTCGACGAGGTGCGGCGGGAGTGCCGGGCGCAGATCGAACGGGCCATCTTGTGGGGATTCGACGTCAGCCATCTCGACGCGCATATGGGCACGATGCAGATCAAGTCGGAGTTCTTCGACGTCTACCTCGACCTCGCGGTGGAGTTCAAGCTGCCGCTGCGCCTCTCGGGTGCCGACACCGAGGGTCTCATCGGGTTCCCGTTCCGCACCTTGGCCGCCGAGGAGGGCGTGCTGTTCCCCGACGACTTCGTGTACGTGCCCGGGGTCGGTAGCCGCCAGATCCTCCTCGACGCCATCCCCGGAATGAAACCAGGTGTGACCGAGGCCTATCTGCACCCCGCGGTGGACAGCCCCGAGCTCGAAGCGATGGCCACTGATTGGGAGGCCCGGGTGGACGACTACCGGCTGCTCGTGCACGACCGTGAGCTGCGCGCCGCCATCGAAGACGCCGGGATCACCGTGATCGGCTACCGGCCGCTGCGTGACCTCATGCGGGCGGGGTCCTGATCGGTCCCGGATCCGAGAGATCCCGAAGTTCGACGACCCCGGAGATCAGAACTCGGTGATCGCCGCGATCTCGGTCTGCAGCTGCTTGTACTCGGGCGAGTTGGTGATGGGCAGCAGCGACATGACCTTGGCCATGTTCCCGGTCACCTTGACCTTGCCCTGCATGAACGCGGCGTTGGCGTCGAGCTCACCCTTCTGGATCTTGAGAGCGTCGGGGTAGGCCGTCGTCAGCGTCACCTCGGCGTCGTCGAGGCGGCCCAGCTGGCTCTCGGTGATCTTGCCGCTCTCGAGGACCCAGTAGTAGTCGATGTCCCCGTCGGGGGCCCCAGTGACCACGTACTGCATGCGGGCTGACGCACCAGGGCGCTCGGGTTGGCCTTCGGCCATCTTCCTCGTTTCGTCGAGCCACTCCTGGCTGAGCCACTTCGACATGTCGTCCTCCCTGGTTCGTCGGCGTCCGACGCGGCCGGCAAATGGGCTGGCCACCCGCATCGTCGGGGCATGTTACCGAGTGGCGAGGTCCCGCACACCAGCGAAGAGGTCGTCCTCGGTCACCCCGTCCCCGGTGGGGCCCACCCGGCTGGCGGCGAGGATGTACTCGTCGAAGGGATGGATGGTTCGGGCCACCTCGGGGGGAAGCCCGAACCAGAACGGGGACGTCGGATCGACCTGCGTGGCGTGCGCCAGCAAGGCCTCACGGCGGACATCGGCGTAGCCCGAGATGTCGACGGCCGTGGTATAGGTGCGGACCATCTTGCTGGCCCGCTCCCGCCAGGCCTCGTCGAAAGGCGACTCCAGGTCGAGCTCGACGAACTTCTCGTGCATGGCCATGACCCGGGCTGCCGACCAGCCGACGTAATACAGCTTCAGGGGGGCAAACGCGTCGCCCGCCTCGGGGTAGGCGGCGGGATCTCCGGCAGCCTCGAACGCCGCCACCGAGATCTCGTGATCACGCAGGTGGTCGGGGTGGGGATAGCCCTGCTGGTCGTCTTCGTAGGTGACCACGACCTGGGGACGCACGCGGCGGATCTCGGCCACGAGCTTGCCCACCGCCTCGTGCAGGGGAGCCTGGGCGAAGGAGTCGGGGTGAGCATTGGCGGGCGTGTCCTTCATCCCCGAGTCGCGGTACCCGAGCATGACCACCTCGTCGTATCCGATCAGCGCCGCGGCGAGCTCGAGCTCGCGGCGGCGGATGCCCGCCAGGTCGGCGCGCACCTCGGGCGTGTCCATGGCGGGATTCAGGATGTCACCCTCCTCACCTCCGGTGCAGCAGACGAGGACGGTGTGAACTCCTTCGGCGTGATAGCGCGCCACGGTGGCCGCCCCCTTCGACGCTTCGTCGTCGGGGTGGGCATGGACGGTCAGCAGACACAAGCGCGTGCTCATCCTCCTCACGGTACCCGCCGGCTGTGGTCGCCCGAACGCCCACGACCCCACCGCCACGGGCCTGGACGGGCTTCCCCGGACCCCATCCGGGCCGGGTGCACCCCGCCCGACCAGGTTCTCGGCGCGGCGTCGAAACGATGGCCCTCCCCTACACTGATGGGTGCGATGGGGTTCTTCCAGCGGTTCCTGAACATCTTCCGGGCGAAGACCAACAAGCTGCTCGACCGCGTCGAGGACCCTCGCGACACGCTCGACCTGTCCTACGAAAAGCAGCTCGAGAACGTCCAGAAGATGCGCCGGAGCGTCGCCGAGGTGGCCACCGCCAAGAAGCGGGTCGAGATCCAGGCCGACCAGCTCCAGCAGCAGGCGTCGAAGCTCCAGGAACAGGCCCGCCTCGCGCTCGGCCAAGGCCGTGAGGACCTGGCCCGCGAGGCCCTCACCCGGCGGGCGACCATCGCGGAGGAGCTCACCGAGCTCGAGAGCCAGCACTCCCAGATCGCCGCCCAGCAGGACAAGCTCGTCGAGACCTCCGAACGTCTCCAGGTCCAGGTGGCCGCTTTCCGGACCCGGAAGGAGACCCTCAAGGCCACGTACAGCGCGGCGGAGGCACAGTCCCGCATCGGCGAAGCCGTGGCCGGCATCTCGGGATCCATGAACGACGCCGGCACCACCATGCAGCGTGCCGAGGAGAAGATCTCCCAGATGCAGGCGCGCGCAGGCGCCATCGACGAGCTCCTGGCCTCGGGCGCCCTGACCGACCTCAGCTCGAGCACCGACGACATCCAGGCCAAGTTGAACAAGGTGAGCGCCACCTCGCAGGTCGATCGCGAGCTCGCCGCGTTGAAGACCGAGATGGCGGTCGCCCCCGCCGCCATGCTGCCCCCGCCCGGGCCGAGCCCGTCGGGCACCGATCCGGCCCTCGGCGCGCCGGCCGAGAGCGCCTCTTCCCCCACCATCCACCCAGAAACACAAACAGAGGTGAATCCCTGATGGCGACCAACCGCCGTATCCCTGCCGACCGGGGCCTCAGTTTCCGGATGTTCATCACCGGACTGCTGATGGTCGTTCTCTACGCCCTCGTCATCGGCATCCTTTTCTCCGTCTTCCACAACATCGCTGTGATCCTGGTGCTCGCGGCGGGGTTCCTGTTCTGCCAGTACTGGTTCTCCGACAAGATCGCCCTCTTCGGCATGCACGGGCGAATCGTGACCCCCGAGCAGGAGCCGGAGCTGCACGGCATCATCGACCGGCTCTGCGCGCTGGCCGACATGAAAAAGCCGCGTGTGGCCATCGCCGATGTCGACATGCCCAACGCCTTCGCTACGGGACGCAACCCATCCAACGCCGTGGTGTGTGCCACCCGCGGCATCATGCGCCGACTGGACGAACCAGAGCTGGAGGCGGTTCTGGCCCACGAGCTGTCCCACGTGGCGCACCGCGACGTGGCCATCATGACCATCGCCAGCTTCCTCGGGATGGTGGCAGGGCTCATCACGCGCTTCACGATCTACGCCGGGATCTTCGGAGGCTTCGGGGGAGGCGGCAACGATCGGGGCGGGGCCGGACAGGCCGCCATGGTCGAGCTGGCCGTGATCGTGGTGTCGGCCCTCATCTACGCCATCAGCTTCCTGCTCACCATGGCCCTGTCGCGTTACCGCGAACTGGCCGCCGACCGATCGGGCGCGATCCTGATCGGCCGGCCCTCACTCCTGGCTTCGGCCCTGGTGAAAGTCACCGGGGAGATGTCGCGCATCCCCACCAGGGACCTGCGCTCGGCCGAGCATTTCAACGCCTTCTACTTCACCCCGGCCCTTGCCCAGGGCACCAGCCTCTCCACGCTGTTCTCGACGCACCCGCCGCTCCAGAAGCGCCTCGACCAGCTGGCCAAGCTCGAAGCCGAGATGAACCAGCCCGGATGAGACCTGTCGTAGAAAGAGCAGCCGGACCCTCGCGGGCGCTGCGGTAGCCCGTGGGCCTGTTCGACACATTGCTGGGGCGGACCAAGCCCGTCCGGGCCAACCTCGACGCGCTGTTCTCGTTACCGTCTGCCGCCGTCACGTTGCAGGTGACCGCAGGGCTGGTGCCGACGGGACGTGCCGGCGTGTGTTTCAAACCGCCGGCGGGCCAACCCTTCGCCGACATGCAGGCCGAGCTCGAACAGCTGCTGGCCACTCCCGATGATCCCCCCGCCACGGCGACCGCCCCCGCTACCGCGCCCGCAACCCCGACGCCGGCCCCGACGACGACCCCCACAGCCGCGACCACACCGAACCCGACACCCACCACACCGTTGGTGCGTCACGTGGGTGACAAGTTCGGGTACCGGTGGATCATCGTCGAAGCCGATGCGGTCGACGATCTCGTGACTCGCGTGCACATGGTGCACTCCTCGCTCCAAGACGCCGGATGGAGCACGCAGCTGCTGTGCTCGGTCTTCGGCTTCGCACCCGGCCCCGCCGGGGCGGCTGCACCTGAAGCCGACTCCGGGGCCCCAGACGCGAGCGGGGCCAGTGCCGACACCATTACCCGGCCGTTGTACCTCGTGTACCTGGCCAAGCAGGGGACGTTCTATCCCTTCGCACCGACAGGTGCCGAGCAACGCGACACCGAGCTCGAGCTCCGGCTGCGAAGCATGCTCGCCGACGACCTGCCGATAGAACCCGACCTCTCGCGGTGGTTCCCGATGTGGGACCTCCCCATCGCCTAGCCCGGCGAGTTCAGCCCCGCGGTGGCCCCATGGCGTAGGGGTCCCAGGCCGGCGGTCCAGCGTCGAGGCGATCGAGGCCCCGGCACACCATCTCCACGACGTCCTCAGGATCGAGCGTGCTCACCCCCCCGGGGGCGAGATGCAGCGCGCCCGTGATGGCCCCGGCGCCGTCGAAGGTCCAGCGGGCCCCGCCCGTCTCGGCCCGTGTGAGGTCGGTGGCGACGCCGGAGAGGTCCACCCGCAGCCGGGGCCGCCGGCTCACCAGGCGGACCCACGACTCGTAGCGGTACCGCAGTTCCACGCGACCATCGGCGATGGTGAGCACCCGGAGCCGATCGGTGGCCGAGTGGACGGCGGCTCGGTGCAGGGCCATGCCCTCCCAGCGAGCCCCCGACGCGTCGGGATGGGCACCGTCGACTCGCACGATCGCCACATCGTGCTGCAGACGCTCCTCGATGCTGGCCCACCCTTCGGCCACAGCACGCGACGACGCGTCGAACGCCTCGGCCTCATCGCGCCACAAGGCGCGATGAGAGTCGGGGTCCGCGGCGAGGGCGGGCACGATCCGTAGGGCCTCGGTGGCCGCCCACGCGACGGGGTCGGTGTCATGAGCACCGTCCCCCGCTACGCCCAGCGCCGCGGCAGCGCGCTCTGTGTCGGCCAACGCGCCAAGCCCGAACGCCACCAGGGCGGCACGACGATCGCGCACCACGTCGAAGTCGCCCACCCGGGCCGCCTCGACGAGGAAGTCCCCGAGCTCGGCCGCCAGTCCTTCGACACACAGCAAGGCAAGGGCGATGACACCGTCGGTGTCGTAGTGGTCGATGGTGGCGATGTCGACCCCGTCGGCGATCGCGTCCGGGCTCTGCAGGGCGCGAAGCACGATCCCGGCCGAGACGTCGTGCCACAGCTCCTCGGGAGTCGGGGTGCCGGGCCAGTGCGACAACGTGCACACCGTCCCGGGGCGCGGCGCACCGTCCACCATGACGTGATCCCGGCCAGCGAGGAACCTCGGCGCCACGAACCGCAGCGGCGCTCGACCTGTGCGGCGGTGCTCAGGCACGCGGCGCCGAAAGGGCGTCGATCCGTCCTGCCAGGTCGAGATCCTTGCGCGTGATGCCGCCGTCGGAATGCGTCGTCAGGCGAAGCGTGACGACGTTCCAGCGGATGTCGATGTCGGGGTGGTGGTCCATCTCCTCGGCCAGCGCTCCGACGGCGACGACGTAGGAGAGCGAATCGGCGAAGTCGCGGCCCCGACGGCTCTTCACGAGCTCGTCGCCGTGCCGTTCCCACGCCACGCCTGCGCTCAGGGCGGCATCGACGGCGTCGTGATCGAGCACTTCCACGGGCAGGGACCTACGCGTCGTGGACTGCGGTCACGGTTTTGTCATGTCCTCGGGGCGCACCGCCGCGTCGAACTCCTCACCGGTGAGGTGCCCCAGTGCCAGGACGGCCTCGCGCAGCGTGGTGCCCTCGGTGTGCGCCTTCTTGGCCACCTCGGCCGCCTTGTCGTACCCGATGAGGGGGTTCAGGGCGGTGACGAGCATCAACGAGTTTTCGAGGTGCCGGAGAATCTGGGCCCGATCGGGTTCGAGGCCCTCGACCGCGAATTGGCGGAAGGCGCGGCACGCGTCGGAGAGCAAGGTGATCGAATGCAAGAGGTTGTGGATGATCACGGGCTTGCACACGTTGAGCTCGAGATTGCCGCGACTGCCGGCCACGGCAACCGCCGTATCGTTCCCCATGACCTGAATGCAGACCATGATCATGGCCTCGCACTGGGTCGGGTTGACCTTGCCCGGCATGATCGACGAGCCGGGCTCGTTGGGGGGAAGCACCAGCTCGCCGAGCCCGCTGCGGGGGCCGGATCCGAGCCAGCGGATGTCATCCGCGATCTTGATGAGCGATACCGAAAGAGTGCGCAACGAGGCACTCGCCTGCACCAGGGCGTCATGCGCGGCGAGCGCCGCGAACTTGTTGGGCGCGGAAACGAAGGGGAGGCCGGTGATCTCGGCGATGCGCGCCGCGCCACGTTCGCCGAACTGCGGAAGGGTGTTCAGCCCCGTCCCGACCGCGGTGCCACCGAGGGCCAGTTCGTACAGATCTGGAAGACACGCCTCGATCCGCTTGATGTCCGCGTCGAGCTGGGCCACGTAACCCGAGAATTCCTGGCCCAGGGTGAGCGGCACGGCATCCATGAGATGCGTGCGGCCGATCTTCACGATCTCCGCGAACGCCTCCGTCTTGTAGTCCAGAGCGTCACGAAGGGCACGCACCGACGGCAACAAGGCGTGGGTGATCTGCTCGACCGCGGCGATATGCATCGCGGTCGGGAAGGTGTCGTTCGACGACTGCGACATGTTGACGTCGTCGTTGGGGTGGACCGGGTCCTTCGATCCCAGAGCGCCCCCGGCCAGCTCGATGGCGCGGTTGGCAATCACCTCGTTGGCGTTCATGTTCGTCTGGGTCCCACTGCCCGTCTGCCACACGCGCAGCGGGAAGTTGTCGTCGAGGGCCCCCTCGGTCACCTCCGCCGCCGCCTGCGCGATCAACTCGGCCAACTTGGGATCGAGCACGCCTAGCTCCGCGTTCACGAGCGCGGCCGCTTCCTTGAGGATCCCGAAGGCCCGGATCACCGCTCGGGGCATCGTGTCGGCACCGATGGAGAAGTGCACCAGCGACCGCGCCGTCTGGGCACCCCAGTAGCGATCGGCAGGTACCTCGATGGGGCCCATCGAGTCGGTCTCGGTTCTGGTGGCCGTCACGTGATCACCTCCATCCCGAAACTACCCCCACTCCAAGTGCGCCCGGATCGTGGCGCCGTCATCACTGAGCCAGCCCTTGGACCGGGCGTAGTCGAGCATGGCGGTGAAATCGCCCTCCCACGTGTCACCCACCGAGCCGGTCGCCAGGCGCCGCACGGCATCCACGTGCACCAGGGCCTCGCCGTCGCCGTCGATCTCGCCCACGGCGTTGTTCCGGAGGGCCTGGTCGACCTCGCCGGCGTCACCGTTTCCCCGCACCGCCACGTGGAACCGCCCACAGTTCGCAGGCTCCTCGAGCGCGACCGTCGCCGGTCCGTTGTTCATGTCCACCACGACCTGCATGGCTCCTCCTCTCCGAACCCCTCCGAACCTCTCCGGACCCGTCCGACCCTCTCCGACCCTCTCCGGACCCTTGGGCCCGGCCCACTCACCATGGCATCGCCACCCCCCCGTTGGGGCGCAGGATCTGCCCCGTGACGAAACGAGATGCGTCCGAGGCCAGGTACAGCACGGCGTGGGCGATGTCCTCGGGCCGGCCGACGATGCGGAGCGGGGTCGAGCGCGCCACGGCCTCGAGGACGGCCTGGCGATGCGCCTCGTCGACGGTGCCGTCGCCCGCGGTGAAGCGCCGGCCGGTCATCGCCGTCTCCACGAAGCCCGGTGCCACGGCGTTGACCCGAACCCCGTGGGGACCCATCTCGGTGGCGAGCACCCGCGTGAGTTGCACCACGGCCGCCTTGGCCATTCCGTATCCGGCCAGTCCGGGCGAGGGGGTGTCGATGGCGGCCGACGCCATGTTCACGATCGATCCCGAGCCCTGCGTGCTCATCACCCGGGCGGCGGCGCGACTGCCGCGGAACACCCCTTTCAGGTTGACGGCCAGGATGCGGTCCAGCGCGTCGTCGTCGAACTCCACCACCGGTGCCTGGACGATGATCCCGGCGATGTTGGCCATGACGTCGAGTCGGCCCAGGACCGACACGGCCTCCTCCACCAGTGCATCGAGCGCGCCCGGTTCGGTCACGTCGACGTGGCGCGGCAGGGCGCGGGCCCCGGTCTCTTCGAGCTGCGCCGCGGTGGCATCGGCTCCCTCGGCATTGACGTCCGCGCACACCACGGCCGCGCCCGCCGCGCCCAGCAACACGGCCGAGGCCCGGCCGATCCCCGACGCCGCGCCGGTCACGACGGCCACCCGCCCGCCGAGTTCGAACGCCTTCAGCGCCTCGACGTTCATGCCGGGGCGCTACCGTGGATGGACCGTGTGACGCGCCCGGTCGCGTCGAGCAGGGCATCGCCGTAGCGGGGGATCTCCTCCCCCGTCAGCTTCTCGGGCAGCCCCACCACCGTAAGCGCCAGCGCCACGGCGCCGTCGGACCCGAACACGGGAGCCGAGATCTGGCTGAGCCGGTAGGTCGCGGCCTCCTCGAGCTCCTGCAAGAGGTACTCCTCATGCGCCAGGTCCTCCACCGCCACGGCCATCGCCCGGCGCCGGCTGTCGCGTCCCGACAGGGCGCGACTGAGCTTCAGGTTGGCGACAGCCTCCAGGTTGAGCGCGTAACCGCGTCGGCGGATGACCGCCAGAGCCGAGCGCAGGCGATTCTTGTCGTCGAGCGTCGCACCCGGTCCGAGGCGGTCCAGCCACTGCTCGACGGCCTCGGGTCCGGCCCACGCCAGGAAGACGGTGCCGAGGGGCGGCGCCAGGGGGACGCGCTGACCGACGGTGAAGGCGAGCCACATGGGTCCGGGGCGCCCCGCCGTGGCCAGGAGCACCATCTCGTCTCCGACCGTGCTCGAGGCCACTACCTGGGCGGCGAGCTTTCCGGCCAGCTCTTCCATCACGGGCCGGGCGTGATCGACGAGGTCGAGTTGCCGCGCCCCGGCCGCGTGCCCCGCCGCGATGAGCGCCGGACCCAGCGTGTAGGTCTTGTCCACGGGGTGGCGCAACAACCAGCCCGACTCGGTCAACGTCATACACAACCCGTGGGCGGTCGCCTTGGACATCCCCAGGGAGCGCGCCAGCTCCGAAAGACCGAATGACTGGCCCGGACGCGACGCCAGGAAGTCGATGACCGTCACCACGCGTTCCACCGACGGCGACCCGGTCATGGAACCACACCCGGCTCGGCGCTTCGGCTACCCGCCTCGTGACCGCCGGCCGCCGCCGCGGCTGCGGCCACAGCGGCGCCCAGGACCTCGGCGAGGCGACGGTGCCCCGAGTCACCGGGGTGGATGCCGTCGGCCAGCAACGTCGCGTCGAGCACCTCGGCCCCGGGAACGAGCACGATGTTGTCGTCGCCCGCGTCGACACGGTCGTGCACCGCCTCCTCCATCGCGGCGCGCAGATGGGCGAGCGTCGCACCCAGACGGTTGGGAGTGGTCTCGGCATCGGGGCGCAGGACGGGGCTCGCCACCACGATGGGCGTATCGGGGTGCCCCTGGCGCACGATGTCGAGGAAGGCCCGGGTCGTCTCGAGCATCATCCCCGCGCTGTGCGGGGTGCGCGTCCAGCAATTGGTTCCGTGGGAGATCGAGATCACGTCCGCCGCCAATCCGGCGACAGCCTCGGCGCACGGGATCTCACCGCGCGCCGAGCCCGCGTAGCCCAGGTTGACGAGGTCGAGCCCGTGACGCCGGGCGGCGACGGCCCCCCAGGCCAGCGCCGGAGCGCTGGCCACCCACCCCTCGAGGAGCGAATCGCCGTAGGCGACCCAGCGTGGGCCCCGCGGGGCGGGTTCGAGCGCTCCCCCCGATGGTCGCAGGGCGAGAACCTCGGGGCGCATGCCCTCGGGGAGGTACACCACCGCGGGCGCGTCGGAGGGGCCGCCGAGATCGAGTGTCACCGACCCGTGGCCCAGCACGGCGGCATGTTCGTCGACCTGGCGCCCTCCGCGCCACAGAGCGAACGTCGTGCCTGCTCCCGCGCCGCGATAACCGAGATCGTCGGTCGCCGTCGAGTAGTCGAGCTCCAACGCGACCGCGTCGCCAACGAGCTCGAGCCGTACGCCGGCCGGGATCTGCGCGCACTGCCAGGTGTCGGCCGGCAGCCGCGTCGCGTCGCGGGGATCGAAGCGCGGATACGGAATACCGGATACGGCGCGCCACGCACAGCCCCGCAGGAACGGCTCCACCTCCGCCGACCGACCCGGCGCCTTGCCGGTACCCGGTTGTCCCGCGCCCGCCATCCCCGCAGATGGTTGCTCGGTCACCGCGAACCGGTCACAGGTTGTCGGGCACGGGATAGGGGAACTTCACCCCCACCCCGCCGTCGACCGACAGCACCTGTCCGTTGACATACGCGGAGAGGTCCGAGGCGAGGAACACGATGGAGGCCGCGATGTCCTGGGGCAATGCCACCCTGTCGAGCGGGGAGTTCGCCGCGTTGATGGCCTTGCCCTTGTCGCCCAGGTATCCCGACACGCGCGGCGTCCACACGATGCCCGGCGCGACCGCGTTCACCCGGATGCCGAGCGGTCCCAACTCCACCGCGGCGGAGCGCACCAGTCCGATGAGACCCGCCTTGGCCGCGCCGTACGCGGCATGGCGCGGCGCGGCGGTCAGCCCCGACGCCGAAGCCACGAACACCATGACGCCGCCACCGGCATCGCGCAGAGCCCGCCCCCCCACCGACACGGCCAGATAAGCGTGACGGAGCACGATGTCGTGATGCCAGTCCCACAAGTCGTCGTCCATGTCCAGCAGGCTCCGGTACTGGGCCATGCCCACGATGTCGACGATCCCGCCGAAACCCGACGCGTCCAGACCGGCAAGGAGGCCGGGGGCCTCGGCGAAGAGACGCTCTGCGTCAGCCCGGACCGTGGCGTTGCCGACCCAGGCCGCCCCTCCGACCTCCGCCGCGATGTCATGGGCCAGGTCGGGGTCGAGATCGACACAGCACACCTTGGCCCCCGCCTGGGCCAGAGCATGGGTCGCCTGGCGGCCGATCCCCTGCCCCGCACCGATGACGACCACACCGCGGCCGTCCATGCGCAGCATCCCGAGGTAGTCGGGGACCGGGCTGTCGTCAGAACGCGTCATCGGTCGTCCACCGTTTCGTGATGGGTGCGACGCTCGGGTCGCTGCGCCGTGTTGTCGGAGACCGGCGTCAGCCGCTGACGGTGACCGAGGTCTCGATGTCGCGCTTCTCGAGCTCGGGGATCACCTTCGTGCCGAGCAGCTCGATGGTGCGCATGATCGACTCGTGGCTCAGGTAGCCGAATTGGACGTAGCAGATGAGCTGGTCCACGCCGAGCTCGGCATACTTCACCATCTTCTCGACGCACGTCTCGGGGTCGCCGACGATGATCATGTCGGCCTCGGAGAACCACTTGGGGTCGAACTTGCCCTCGATCTGACGCTTGAGCAAGGGGAACATCCTCTCCTTCTCTTCGTCGGAGAGATGGGGCACCTCCCACTCCAAGATGAACTCGGCCAGGTTCTTGTACCACCACCACACCGAGTCCCAGATGCCGTTGGCCTC
>Ga0209415_10003423_pt1 | contig 29496 bp, 28 predicted proteins | sample PeaSoiSIISIP2007_FD_187696 | JGI IMG/M metagenome (GOLD analysis project Ga0209415, IMG submission 187696) | Peat soil microbial communities from Weissenstadt, Germany - SII-SIP-2007 (SPAdes) (version 2) | ecosystem: Environmental > Terrestrial > Soil > Wetlands > Peat | place: Germany...
CTCGGTGCGCAGGCATACGCAGCCGTGTTCGGGCACTGCATCGACAGGTGGCGGCAACCGGCCGTCATGGTGCAGATTTCCGTCGGATACGGGCATTGCGGCTGGTTGCGGGTGGCGATCGGACGCACGGCTGCCGCCGCTTCCATCGCGACCGGCGTCACCGGCTGATGCCAGGCCGCGGCGCCACCCGCCTGGATCGCGCCGGCGAAGTAGTGTGCCAGCGCCTGTGCGGCCGGCGCCATCTTGTAGGTCAGCGCGGCGTCCTTCTTCACCCAGACGGTGACGCCTCCATAGGAATCCTGCTGCGGCGTTGCCGGCGCGCGGTGCAGGATGGCCGACATCGGGATTTCGACGTAGTTGGACAGGTCGAGGCTGAGATACAGTCGCTCGCACTTCTCTTCCGACGACGCGCCAATATAGCCGTACAGCAACTGAACGTCCGGCACTGTCTTCGGATCAGAGATGATGGCGGCCACAAAGTCGGTTGGTGCCGCGTCGGGCTCTCGCGATTCGTTTGCCATAACAACCCCCTGTGGATTTTCCACTCTGCGGCCAACGGCTGCGTGCTTCCGTGCCGCCATGGGGCGGGCTATCCGCCCCCTCGCATTTTGCCGCTTCGCACCTTTGGACCGGTCGGGCGCAACGGTCATTGATCTACGTCAACTCGCGATGGCGATTTTGCCGCTCGCTGATTCGCCCACCAGGACGCATATCCCGGCAAATGCGAGTCTTTGCTTTATTGATGCGCGGTATTGACGCGCGGTCCTTGGATCTCGGAAGCCGAGCAAGAGTGGCAATGCGCGTCGCGATGTCGGTCACGACATCGCGCGAACTGACTGGCTGGTTCTTGGGCATCGCGACCCGGAAGCGGATCGGCAGAAAACCACCCAAAGCAGCGATAACAGTGTCCACTGGCACGAACCGCTGCATCCGACCCTTTGTACCCATTCGAACTGACCCACTACCCTTCAGGGAAGGCGGCGAGCCGGGGGGCCGGCGGCAACTCGCAGGCGAGCGGCTGAATGCTGCGCGCCACACCGCCCGTGCTGCTGTCCCGACGCTAATGCGGCACGACCGCCGGCAAGGCGCAGCACAAAGACACCAAGACACGAAGATCTTCGTTGCACTGGCCCAACATCACCCACGCAGGCCGGGCCATGGGACCGTGCCAGATCTTCACGACCGCCGTTGCGCGGGCGCGGCCGAGATCGGACCCGGCACCCCGCCACGCCGGTGGCGAAACGGGGGGGCCGGCGAAGTTGGGTTAGCGCCGAGGGTGAGGGTGATCGGGTCGGCACGGCCTGCTGGCTTCGGAGCGACCCGATCACCCGCGCCGCTGTGCTCCGCGCGTCGGTCCGCTTCGCGGCCCAACCCCGCCGCAGGCGGGAGAGGTTACTGTTGCTACGCTGTCACCTTCAGTTCCGGCGACACGGTGAACGCAGCTTCCGTCTTCGAGCGGATCTCCGCCACTGTCACCTCGGGCGCGATGTCCACCAGTGTCAGCCCGCGCTCGCCGACCTCGAACACCCCCAGGTCGGTGATCACCAGGTCAACCACGCCTGCCCCGGTCAGCGGCAGATTGCACCGGTGCAACAGCTTGGGCTTGCCACCGGCCATATGCTCCATCAGCACCACGACGCGCTTCACCCCGGCCACCAGGTCCATGGCGCCGCCCATCCCCTTCACCATCTTGCCGGGGATCATCCAGTTGGCCAGGTCGCCGTTCTCCGCCACCTGCAAGGCGCCGAGGATGGAGATGTCGATGTGCCCGCCGCGCACCATCGCGAAGCTGCCGGCGGAATCGAAGAAGCTGGTGGTCGGCAGTTCGGTGACCGTCTGCTTGCCGGCGTTGATCATGTCGGCGTCCTCCTCGCCCTCGAACGGGAAGGGGCCCATGCCCAGCATGCCGTTCTCGGAGTGCAACTGGATCGACATGCCTTCCGGAATATGGTTCGCCACCAGGGTCGGGATGCCGATCCCCAGATTGACGTAGAACCCGTCATGCAGCTCGCGCGCCGCGCGTGCCGCCATCTGATCGCGCGTCCAGGCCATCGCCCGCCCTCCTCAGTACCGCTTGCGCACGGTGCGCTGCTCGATCCGCTTGTCCACGGTCTCGAGCGGCACGACGCGGTTGACGAAAATCCCCGGGGTGATGACGTGGTCCGGGTCGATCTGGCCGTTGGCCACCAGGTCCTCGACCTCGGCCACAACGACCTCGGCCGCGGTTGCCATGATCGGATTGAAGTTCCGCGCGGTCTTTCGGTAGATCAGGTTGCCTTCGTGGTCCGCCTTCCAGGCGTGGACGATCGCCAGGTCGGCGCGCAGCCCGCGCTCCATCACATAGGTGCGTCCGTCGAACACCTTGGTGTCCTTGCCTTCGGCGATCTGCGTGCCGGCGCCGGTGGCGGTGTAGAAGGCCGGGATGCCCGCCCCGCCGGCGCGGATGCGCTCGGCCAGCGTGCCTTGCGGGTTGAATTCTATCTCCAGCTCGCCGGCGAGGTATTGCTGCGCGAAGGTCGCGTTCTCGCCGACATAGGAGCTGATCATCTTGCGCACCTGCCGCGTCTGCAGCAGCACACCCAGCCCGACTTCGTCGATGCCGGCGTTGTTCGAGACGATGGTCAGGTCCTTCGCGCCGCTTTCCCGCACCGCCTCGATCAGTGCGCTGGGTATGCCGCACAGCCCGAATCCGCCGGACATGATCACCATGCCGTCGTGCAGCAAGCCCGCCAATGCCGCCGCCGCATCGGGATAGATCTTGTTGACCGCCATGCACACCCCCGCCGTGACGGGCGCAAACTGCCGCGTGGGCGCGCGGGAGGCAAGCATGGTCCGGCGAGGTGCAGGGCAATCGCTTGCATGGCCGCGGTCGCGCCGCGGAACGTCGCCACGGGCATGCTTGCCTCCCGCAATCCAACAGGCTCCGCATATCACCACCACCGACCTGATCCCGGCCGGGATGGCCAACAGCCGGGTGCCGCGGCTGGGTTGACCCGGGCGCTGGCCTGACCGCCACAGCCGGCCGGCCAATCAGAGACGATTGATTTAGATCATGGAGCACCCGCCCGGTGCCCGCGTAATGACGATGTCCCGCGCTGTCGCCGGCCTGCGGGTGCGCAACAACGAGGAAACCGTGCGATGGCCCGGACCACGCCGTCCGTCCCCAACGGGACCCGGATCGCGCCCGCCACCCCGGCGGTGGAGCCGTTCGAGCGGGAGACCGTCATCCGGCCGTGCACGACGAGGAGAAAGCGAACATGGATGTAAGTGCGTCAACGCTGCACAAAATCGAGCCGATCGAGCGAGAAACCATCAAGCGGGTGACGTGGCGGCTGATGCCGGTGCTCATGCTCGGTTATTTCTGTGCCTACCTGGACCGGTCGAACGTGGGCATGGCTGCGACGACCATGGTCAAGTATCTTGGGTTCACCAACGCGGTGTTCGGTTTCGGCGCCGGACTTTTCTTCCTGGGCTACTTCATCGGCGAGATTCCGAGCAATCTGATCCTCAACAAGGTGGGGGCGCGGCGCTGGATCGCCCGCATCCTGATCACCTGGGGCATCATCGCCGCCCTCACCGGCTTCGTGTGGAGCGAGTCGAGCTTCTACATCAACCGCGTCCTGCTCGGGCTCGCGGAGGCCGGGTTCTATCCGGGCGTGCTGCTGTATATGACCTGGTGGTTCCCTTCCTACTATCGCACCCGGATGATGGGCATTTTCCAGTCGGCCAGCGTGGTCTCGCTGTTCCTCGGGCCGCCGATCGGCGGGCTGTTGCTGATGCTGCAAGGGTGGATGGGCCTGCAGGGCTGGCAATGGCTGTTCATCATCGAGGGACTGCCGCCGATCATCATGTGCGTCGTGACGTGGAAGCTGCTGACCGACCGGCCGAAAGACGCGGCGTGGCTGCGGCCGGAACAGCGGACCTGGCTGCAGGACCGGCTGGACTCCGAGCGTGCGCAGAAGGAGGCCGTCCGGAAGTACTCGCTCGGCCAGGCGTTCAGCAACCCGAAGCTATGGCTGCTGACGCTGGCCTATGTTGGCCAGAACGGCTCGGGCTACGGGCTGGTGTTCTTCCTGCCCCTGATCGTCAAGGGGCTCGGGGTCTCGACCGGCTGGATCGGGCTGGTCAGCGCGCTGCCCTACATGTGCGCTTTCGTGGCGATGATCTACTGGGGTTACCATTCCGACCTTCACGGCGAGCGGACCTGGCACGTGGCGAGTGCAGCTTTGGTCGCCGCGGGCGGGCTGGCGGTTTGCGTCCTCATCGGCGCCGGCCACCCGGTCATCACGATGATCGCGCTATGCATCGCGATGATGGGGCAGCAATCCCTGGTGCCGACCTTCTGGTCGCTCCCCAGCGCCATGCTGACCGGCGTGGCGGCGGCAGGCGGCTTGGCCATGATCAACGCCGTCGGCAATCTGGGCGGGTGGCTCGGGCCATCCGTCTACGGGTTAGTGAAGGATGCGTCCGGCAGCGCCGATATCGGGCTGCTTTGCCTGGCGATAGGGCCGCTACTGACTGCCATCTGTGTGGTGTTGGCTGGCCACGATCGCCGTCTGGAACGCCTAATGGTGCATCCGCAAAGGACGTGATCGCCGTCAGCGTGCTGGCCGCTGCGCCGGTGGTCTGTATGGCGGTTCTGTTGGCGCTCGGGTAGTATCGGCGGCTGGAGCGGATCCCGTTCGAGGTTGACTGAAGCGCCGGTTGCAGGTGGACGCGGGGGGCGCGGGGCGCGATTGGGCGCCCCGCGCCTCTTGAATTTTACTCCGCCAATGGCATAGTGGTATGGCAATCTGGCGAAGGCAGGACGTCTGCATCTCCTTGGATGGCGAGAGGACCGATCATCCTATCGCCACCATCACGATTGATACGCCCTCCGGGCGATTGTTTGCGATGGCAGAGGTTGTGACGACCGGGCGCCTCCTCCAGTTGGTCGGACTGCATGCGCATGGTGATCGGACGGCCGCCAATCACGTTGGAACCGGAAACCTGCTCGTGGTGGTCCAGGTTTTCATGGAGATGATGAATGTCGACGAACTCGTGGTTACCGGAGGGCTTCGAACGACTGGAGCGAATCCCGGGCAGGCCCCGCGTCGAGTCCGGTTCACCCGTCGGCCTGCTGATTGAAATGACACGCCCGCTTCGAGAGACCAAGACGATTTTCGCCATTGGCGCCTTGGCCCACCGCGGCATGAACCTGTTGCGCGCCAAGCGCGCGGTCGAGGCGATGATGTACGACGGTAAGGCATTCGTTCATGTGCCGAAGGTCGAGTCGCTCGACGCGCTAACGCAGGAGTTGGCCGACGCTGGCGTCAAGGCGACTGCCTTGCCGAACGCCGGGATCGACGTGCGCGCGATCCGCGAGAAGCTCGACTTCACCCAGGAGCAATTCGCCGTACGCTACGGCCTGGATGTTGATGCGGTGCGGAATTGGGAGACCGGCCGCCGCACACCGGACACCGCGGCGCAAAGCTACCTGCGGGCGATCCGCGCCAACCCCGAGGCGGTGGAGGCGGCGCTATGGTCCGACGCTGCGGAAGCCGAGGACCGCGTCACCCCGTCCGCCGCTTGATCGCCGCCGCGCGCGCAAGCACGTTCTGCGCGCGCTGCACCACCGGCACGTCGATCATCGCGCCCTCGAATTGCACCGCGCCCAGCCCCTGCGCGAACGCGGCGTCATAGGCGGCGACCATGCGTTCGGCACGTTCAACCTCCGCCGGCGAAACGCCGAATTCCTCGTTCAGCACGGGCACCTGCAGCGGATGGATCGCGCTCGCCCCCATAAAGCCCAGCCGCCTGGAGCGGCGCACGATGGCGCGGAACGCCTCCTGGTCGCGGAAATCGGCGATCGAGCCGACGAAGCCCATCGGCAGAATCCCCGCCGCCCGCGCGGCGAACAGCGTGTGCTGCTTCGGATAAAAGAGCGCCTCCGGGTCCGGCAGCATGCCGACATCGGCGGTGAAATCCTCGGTTCCCAGGCTGATCGCCACCACGCGCGGATGCGATTTGGCGATCGCCTCGATGCGAAAGAAGCCGGCCGCCGTCTCCACCAGCACGACGAACTTCAGCGCACCGACGGGCAGGCCGCGCTCGGCCTCCAGTTCGGCGACGATTCCGGCACAGGCGCAGACGTGTTCCGCGCTGTCCACCTTGGTCAGCATCAGCGCCATCACGCCGGGAATCACCGCCGCCTCCAGGTCGCGCACCAGCAGCCGCCAGGGGCGATTGACGCGCACCAGCACATCCCCCCCGTTGCGCGCCACTTGCGGGATGGCGTCGGCGATCAGCGTGCGGGCATGCGCCTTCTGCGACGGCGCGACCGCGTCCTCCAGGTCGAGGATGACACCGTCCGCGCCGCGATCAGCGCCAGTACGAACGAATTTCTCCGCGGTCACCGGTACGAACAGTAACGAACGCCAGACGGGAAGATCGTCGCGCATGGTTCAGGCTTCCTTGATGATGCCGTCGGCAACGAGCGCGGCCAGCCGTGCCGCGTCGCAGCCGATCGAGGTCAGGATTTCGTTGGTGTGCTGTCCGAGCGACGGCGCCGGGAAGCGCAGCCGGCCGGGCGTCTCCGACAAGCGCGGGATGACGTTGTGCATCAGCACCGAGCCGGCTTCCTCGTCCGGTACTTCGACGATGACGCCGCGTTCCTGCACATGCGGGTCGTCCAGCAACTGGTCGATCTCGTACACCGGATTGGCGGTAACTTCCGCCTTTTCGAAGATCGCCATGTTCTCCGCCAGGCTGCGCGCCGCGATGAAGTCCGCCACCGCGCCGTCGCATTCGTCGATGTTGCGTACACGGTCGGTGTTGGTGCGGAACCGTGGATCGTCGATCATCTCCGGCTTGCCGATGGCGCGGAACACCCGCTCCGCCATCACCTGCATCGACGCCGAGATCGCGATGAAGCGCCCATCGGCGGTGCGATACACATTGCGCGGCGAGGTGGTCAGCGAGCGGCTGCCAGTGCGCTGCGGCTTGTCCCCGGTGACCCGATAGATCGCCGCGTCCGGCCCCAGCACCGACACCACCGGCTCAAGCAGCGGCAGATCAATGACTTGCCCCGGTCCGCCGTGCTCGACGACCCGCAGCGCGACCATCACCGCATAGGCGCCGTACAGGCCGGACACCATGTCGGCCATCGCCAGCGGCGGCAGCACCGGTGGACGATCGTCGAAGCCATTTTTCGAGGCGAAGCCGGACATCGCCTCCACCAGCGTGCCGAACCCCGGTCGATCGCGATACGGTCCGTCCTGGCCGAAACCGGTGATGCGCACGATGATCAGCTTCGGATTGCGTGCGAACAGCACGTCTGGCCCGAGTCCCATCTGCTCCAGCGTGCCCGGCCGGTAGTTCTCGATCAGCACCTGCGCCGTCGCCAGCAGGTCGAGCAATACGTCGCGCCCGGCCTGCGGCCGCAGGTTCAGCGCGAGACTCTTTTTGTTGCGCCCATAGACCTTCCAATACAGGCTCTGGCCCTTCCAGCGCCAGGCGCGCAGCGGATCGCCGACCTTGGGATCCTCGATCTTGATGACTTCGGCGCCCTGGTCGGCGAGTTGCAGGCTGACCATGTTGCCGGCGACCAGGCGCGACAGGTCCACCACGCGGATGCCGGACAGCGGCACCGCGGCGTCAGGGGCGAACTCGATACGTTGCAGCATTGCGATCTCTCTTGAATGCGCTAGTCTCCTGCCAGACGCCGGTGGCCCGCAAGGGCTGAAACGGGAAAGCGAAAAGCTGCTGCCCCCGCAACTGTGCGCGGTGCGCTCCGGACCTCGTCCGGGGCAGGCCCTCCCCACAAAGCCATTCGCCGCAAGGCGGAGAAGGCGGGGCTGGCAATAGCCCGCGAGCCAGGAGACCGGCCGGTGTCGAGACTGCGCGCGCGCATCCGGGCGGGGTGTACCGATGCAACGGGGAGAAACCCGCAGGCGGGCCGTCGATCCTTGGATTGATGGAGGCTCCGCGTGCGCCCGTTTCCCGCGCTGCTGGCAATAGCGTTCTGCACCCCAGCCCTGGCCGACGAACCCGACCAGTCGCTGTCGCCGGTCGTTGTGACCGCGACCCGCGTTCCGACCCCGGAGATCGACATCCCTGCCGGCGTCTCCGTGGTTGACCGGCAGACCATCGAGATCCGCGACTACAACACGCTGGTCGATGCGTTGCAGGCGATACCCGGGATTCGGGTCAGCCCGTCCGGTGGCCCCGGCGGCAACGCCAGTTTGTTTGTTCGTGGCACCAATTCCGACCACGTGCTGGTGCTGCGCGACGGCATGCCGATCAACGACGCTGCCGACGCTTCCGGCGCCTTCAACTTCGGGGTGGATACCTTGGCCGATGTTGAACGCATCGAGATCATCCGCGGTCCCATGGCGGCGCTGTACGGCTCAGGCGCGATCGGCGGCGTGATCAACCTGATCACACGTCACGGCACCGAGCCTGGCGTGCACTGGGAAGCCGACCTGTCCGGCGGCTATCCGGCGCAGGTCCGCGGCAGCCTCGTGGCGTCGGGCGTGGAGGGCCCGGCTGACTACGCACTGATCTTCGAGTCGCAGTCGCAGCGCGGCTACGACACCACACCGCAACGCGAGTCGATCTATACCGGCGTCCCGCAGGGCTTCCGCGACCGCGTTGCCACGCTGAACCTTGGCTACACCATCGTGCCCGGCACGCGGGTGTCGTTGCTGCTGCGTGCGCGGGAATCGATGTTCGGGTTTAACGAACTCGGCGACCCCACCTTCGACGACGCCAACGCCACCGGCACCGACGCCTCCCTGCTCGGCCGCGTCGGGATCACGTCAGCACTGTTCGACGGCACGTACCAGACCGGTGTGTTCCTCGGACGACAGCAGGACGATCGGCACTATTATGAGCCGCTGAATCTTGCGGATCCCAATCTGACGACGGTCGATGACCGCTACCACAGCTATCGCACCGACCTTCAATGGAACAATACAGTGCACCTGAACGACTTCTTCAAGTCCGCCGTGCTATCCGCCACGGACCTGACGTTCGGATACGAATATACCGCCGACACCGCGCATGTGCGGACCAGCGACAACTTCGCCGGTTTTCCGTTTGCGCAGGGCGCCAATGCGTCAATGGTCGATAACGCGCTGTATCTCGGCCTGCAAAGCATGTTGTGGCAACGCCTGACGGTGACCGGCCAAATCCGGCGGGATTGGATAGAACCGAATGCGCCGACCACCTGGCGGCTCGGGGCGGTGTTCGATGCCTCGGAGATTGACACGCATTTCAAGGCGGCCTACGGCACGGCGTTCCGTGCGCCTTCGCTATTCGATCGCTTCGGCGTGGATTCGTTCGGCTATGTCGGAAACCCGAACCTGTTGCCGGAGAGCGCACAAGGCTGGGAGGCCGGGTTCACCACCACCCTGCCGGCCTGGCATCGGCCTGACTTCATCACCTTTGGCGCGACCTATTTCAATGAGCAGATCAATAACTTGATTGTGGCAGTGGACACGGCGACCGAGGATACGGCGGAGAATATCGGTTCGGCACATATCCAGGGCGTGGAGGCCCAACTGACACTGCATCCAGCACACTGGTTCACGCTGCAGGCGACCTGGACCTACACCGACGCGGTGGATGCCGACACCGGCTCGGCGCTGTTGCGCCGGCCAATGCACTCGGCATCACTGAACGCGACGATCACGCCGGTGCCTGGCCTGACCATTGCGCCGGAGCTGCTGTTCACCGGCGCGTTCCATGACTACCTGGTGGACGACAACGGCTTCAGTACCGCTGACATCGTCGGCTCGCCGCACGGCCTGATCGCCAATATCACCGTGACCTACGACGTCGCGCCGCACGTGCAGCTCTATGCCAATGGCACCAACGTCTTCGATTCAAAGTTCGAGCCGGTGAACGGGTACCAGATCCCCGGACCGACTTTCGTGGCGGGGGTGCGGCTGCGGCTGTAGCGGCACCCTCACCCGGCGCGTCGCGCCGCGTCGATCCGCTTCGCGGCCTCGGTCCACGTCGTGGCCCAGGCCCGCGAGGCGGGAGAGGTATACCGCGCACCGCATCCATTGCGCCGTCAGCCGCGTATATGCTGGTGTGGCCTTCGGATCAGACTCATGTCGGATAACCCATCCCTCGGCATCGCCGCTCGCGGCGACGACACGGCGCTGCTGCTGCGGCGCTGTGCGGCTGGCGATCGCGGTGCGTTCCGCATGCTTTACGATCGCTGGGGCGGCCGGCTGCACGGCATCGCGCTGCGCATCACGCGGCAGACGTCGCTCGCGGCAGACGCGACGCAGGATGCCTTCGTGCAGATCTGGCAGCAGGCCCATCGCTTCGACCCGGACCGCGGCAGCGCCGAAGCGTTCCTGGTCAGCCTGGTGCGGTATCGCGCCCTGGACCTGATGCGCCGCCATTCACGCGAGGTGCCGGGCTACGAGCCCGACGAACGCGAGGACGAAACGCCCGACGCGCTCTCCCGCCTCGTCACCACGGCCGAGGGCGCGGCGCTGCATCGCTGCCTCGGCACGCTGGACGCGGAGCGGCGGCGGCTGGTGGTGCTGGCCTTTGTCGAGGGTCTCTCGCACAGCGAGTTGGCCCAACGGCTGCGGGTACCGCTGGGCACGGTGAAGTCCTGGATCCGTCGCAGTCTGCTGTCGCTCCGGGAGTGCCTGGCGTCATGAGCGGTGCACCGGACCGGGACCTGCTGGCGGCCGAACATGTTCTGGGCACGCTGGAAGGCGACGAGGCACGGGAAGCCGCGCGCCTGCTGCGCGATGATCCGGCATTTGCCGCCGCGGTGCGCGTGTGGGAAGCGCGTCTGGCGCCGCTCGCGGACATCGTGGCGCCGGTCGCGCCGCCGCCCGAATTGTGGGACCGCATCGTGGCGGCAACCGGCAGCGCGACCGTGGTGCCCCTGTCGTTGCGGCGGCGCCTGCGCATCTGGCAGGCGAGCACTGGCATCGCATTGGCCATCGCGGCGTCACTCGCCGCGTTCGTCGTGCTGCGCCCGGTGCCGGCGCCGCGCGTTGCGGTACTGGCGCCGCTATCCGGTGGCGTGCCGGTTCTGCTGGCTACCGCCGAGCCCAACGGCACATTGAGCGTGCGCCCGAACGGGACCATCGCGGTCCCCGGCGACCGCGACCTGGAGCTGTGGGCCTTGGCAGCGGGAGAAACGAGGCCGCGCTCGCTCGGCGTGCTGCCGGCGACCGGACGGCAGTTGGTCGCTGCGTTGCCGCCGGGCACGCAATTGCTGGTGAGTTTGGAGCCTCGCGGCGGGTCGCCGACCGGGCAGCCGACGGGACCGGTGCTGTACGGCGGGCGGTTGACGGCGACGGATTGATGCCGTCAGCCGGGGATGACGCTACGGCGTGGCCCATGACACAGGAGGGATGACCAAAAAGGTCGTCGCCGGTATCGCATCAAACGCCGACGTGCCACCTCACCCTGTCATACCAACTGCCCCGAAGATTCACCCCCGGACGGCGCCCGCACCGTCATGCCGACGCAGGTCGGCATGACGGATGGCGGCAATCGTGCCCCACACCCCATGGACCGAAGCGTCAGGTTCACAACACTAGTACCTCGGCACAGAGGTTTTGACAGGTTGCCGGAGCGTTCTTCCTGGCCGCCCGAGGCCACAACCGCCCAGTTTCGGTGAGGAGGATCGGCTTACTGCCGAAGGACCGCTATGGGTGGGGAGCGGTCGTTCTCCACCCGCGGGCATGGCGTCTTGCCGTCGCTGGCCGCTGCCATGGCTCTCGCGCGCCGGGTCTGCGGCGGTCAGACGGCGCGCCAGGTTGCCGAACCACACGTGCACGCCGGACGCCGCCACCATGCCGCCGCCCGAGAGTTGTCAGGATTCTTTACACTCCCTCACGGTCTCGTGATTGAGACGGCAATAACACGCTGATTCCACTCAAATTCAGCCTGTGGCATGAAGTTTGCGTAAATTTTTGTGTTTATCCCACGCCAAGGAACACGCAAATGAAAAAACTCCTCGCCTCACTTATGCTGGTTGGAGCTGTAGTAGCTGGCGGTGCGAATGCCGCACCCGCTGGTACTCCAGCTGTGACCTTCGATAACACCACAGCCCAAACCCTGGTCAACCCGCCCTTTGTCCTGGGTTGGCAGTTTACCACCTCGCAGACAATCCACGTGACCGCCCTCGGTTTCTTCGACGACAGCCAAGATGGGTTGGCCGAAAGCCACGACGTGGGCATCTACGGCGGGGGCAGTTTGTTGGTGTCGGCGACAGTGGCCAGCGGGACGACTGATCCGCTGGTCAACCAGTTCCGCTACGTGTCCGCCTCGGCCACGCTGGCGCCGGGTTCTTATGACATCGGGGCGGTCTTTGCGACCGGCAACGACAACGTCTGGTTCCCGGGCTTTTCTCTCACCAACTTCGCAACCGCGGCCGCCATCAAGTACGTGGGCGCCAGTTATGAGGGTGGAGCAAGCCTGAGTGATCCGAACCTTCCGGATTCATCACCCGGCTTTTTCGGCCCGAACTTCCTGTTCGCGGTGCCCGAGCCCGCCTCCATGGCGCTGCTCGGTGTGGGTCTCGCCGGTCTTGGCCTGATCCGCCGCAAGCGCACCTGACACCGGCTGTCGGGATTCTTTACAGGGGGCGGCGCCGTATGGTGCCGTCCTTTCTGTCCCAGCGATTCATCCACAGCGTGCCGGAACTGCGATTGTTGCCATGATGGCACTGGCCTGACCGCGCCCTGAATTCTCCCCCAACACGCTCAGCGCTGTTGCCCTGAACGCGGCGAGGACTGTGCGTAAGTTTGGCGCAAACCGACCTTGCTCCCTTGAGGTCTTGCAGCGGACGAAAGACCGCTTTGGGTCGATTGCGGCCATCCGCCCCGGGGCCCATCCCGACTGACGGTCGGTCCGGAACACGGAGACCGCCTCGCCCCGCAATCTGTCAAAATCTCTGTGCCGAGGTACTAGTATCAGATGCCGCTGAACCAGTTGTAGCCGTAATCCTCCCAGAACCCGCCGGGAAATGTATTGGTCACTTCGATCGCCGTGATGTGCTTCGGGTTCTTGAATCCCAGCTTGGTCGGCACGCGCAGCTTCACCGGGAAGCCGTATTTCGGCGGCAGCGGCGCGCCTCGGAAGGTCAGCGCCAGCAGGGTCTGCGGATGCAGCGCCGTCGCCATGTCGATGCTGCTGCGGTAGCCATCGGCGCAGTGGAACGCGACGTAGCGGGCACGGCTGTCCGCGCCGATCCGCCGCAGGAAATCGTGGAACGGAACGCCGCCCCACTGGCCGATCGCGCTCCAGCCCTCGATGCAGATGTGCCGCGTGATCTGCGACTCCGCCGGCAGTGCGCGCAATTCCGCCAGCGTCCAGGGGCGGCGTTCGGCCACTGCACCGGACACCTCCAATCGCCATGTCTCGCCGTCCACATTTCGAACCTGCGCGATCGGGTAGTACGCGTTGAACGGGAATGGGTCGGTGATATCGCTCTCGCGGAACTCCGGCGCGAGGCGGGTGCGGCTGAACAGAGCCGCCTGCACCGCGTCGTTCCAGCGCGACATCGCCGACAGCACGCGGTCCACCGCGTCGTCGTCTTCCAGGTTGCAGCCGGTCAGCAGCGTCAACGCGCCGACCGACAGGCTGCCGCGCAGCAGCGCCCGGCGCGGCAAGCGGCTCAGGGCGGTGCGGTGATTGGCCAGCATGATACGGGTCATCGTGGCGCCCCCGCGCGGCCGGTGATCATCGGCGGCACGGTGCGCGGCACGACCGCGACCAGGCTGAGATGCACCAGGATGAACAGCACCAGCCCGCTCATCGCGGCGAAATGCACGCGTCTGGCGATCTCGTAGCCGCCGAGCAACGCGGTCAGCGGCGCGAGCTGCACCGGCTTCCAGATCGCCATCCCGGAGACAATCGCGCCGGCGATGCCAAGACCGGCGAGCATGTAAAGCAATCGCTGCACGGCATTGTACTCGCTGCCGGCATGCGGCAGCCGGAAGCGCAGCGCCTGCCACAAATCGTGCACGACGTCTCGCGGCCGCAGCGGCAACAGGCGGCGCCGGACATGACCGGACAGCAGACCATACAGCAGATAGAAAACGAAATTCCCCGCCAGCAGCCACATCGCCGCGAAGTGCCACGCCAGCGCGCCGCCCAGCCAGTCGCCCAGTGTCATCCAGGCCGGAATCTCAAATGCGAACAGCGGTGACGCGTTATAGATCCGCCAGCCGCTCATGATCATCACCGTCATGGCGACAGCATTCACCCAGTGCGTCAGGCGCACCGGCAAGGGGTGCACACGCATCGGATTCTCCGGTTCGCAAGAGAAGGAGAGGCGCGGGCAGCGGTGGGGAGCGCCGCTGCCCGCGCGGCGCATCAGCCAGGCAGCAGCACGTGGTCGACCACCTGGATCACGCCGTTCGACTGGCGCACGTCGGCGATGGTGATGTCCGCGACATCGCCCTTCTCATCCTTGACCGTGATGTTGGACGAGCCGTTCATCATCAGCCAAAGCTTGCCGCCCTCCACGGTGGTCAGCGTGGCGGTGCCGTTGCCGGCCAGGATCATGGCGCGCAGCTTGGTGGTGTCGTAGTCGCCGGCAACGACGTGATAGGTCAGCACCTTGGTCAGCGTCGCCTTGTTCTCCGGCTTGATCAGATTGTCCACGGTGCCGGAGGGCAACATGCCGAACGCCTCATTGGTCGGTGCGAATACGGTGAACGGGCCTTTGCCGTTCAGCGTATCGACCAGGCCCGCCGCCTTCACCGCGGCGACCAGGGTGGTGTGGTCGGCCGAATTCACCGCGTTGGCGACGATGGTCTTCGACGGAAACATCGCCTGGCCGCCGACGCGGACGGTCGGGTCGGACATGGATTGCGCGAAGGCGGGGGCGGCCGCCAGCAACACGGCGGCGAACAGGACGGTGCGCTTCATCGGTATGGTCTCCTCGCTTGGGTTGCGCGGCCAGATCGCCGACCGCTGCCCTCTTTCGTCGCGAGGCGGGCAATCGGATGCAGGCCGGCGCGATTTTTTTCGTCCGCCAGGGACCGTGCGCCGCGGACCGTGCGTCGCAGGTTGACGAACCGCCCGGTCTTTCGGGCATACTCACCGGTATCGCCTGCATCACCCCCAGGATCGGATCCCGCCATGAAACTGCTCTGGTTCCACCTGATGCCCTACACCGAGCTGCCCGACGACTTCCGCGACCAGCACCATTCGGTCTGGGTCGACATCCACTCGACGCTGTTCGATCCCAAGCGCGCCCATCTCATGTACAACGACTTCATGGACGAGATGGAATATGCGGCCGATTGCGGTTTCGATGCGGTGTGCTGCAACGAGCATCACTCCAACGGCTATGGGTTGATGCCATCGCCCAACCTGATCGCCTCGGCATTGTCGCGCCGCACGCGCGACACGATGATCTGCGTGATGGGCAACTCGCTGGCGTTGTACAATCCGCCGACCCGCGTCGCCGAAGAGTTCGCCATGATCGACGTGATCTCGGGCGGACGGCTGATCGCGGGATTCCCGGTCGGCACGCCGATGGACACCTGCTACGCCTATGGGCAGAACCCGTCGCTGCTGCGCGAGCGCTATCTGGAAGCGCACGACCTGGTTATGCGCGCCTGGCAGGAGCCGGACACGTTCGCTTTCAACGGCCGCTATAACCAGCAGCGCTATGTGAATATCTGGCCGCGGCCGATCCAGCGCCCGCATCCGCCAGTGTGGATTCCCGGCGGCGGCTCGATCGAGACCTGGCAGTGGTGCGCGCGCATGGATTACGTGTACGCCTACCTGTCCTATTTCGGCTACAAGGACGGCAAGGCGACGATGGACGGGTTCTGGGGCGAGATGGCGCGGCTCGGCAAGGACCGCAATCCGCATCGCGCCGGCTTCCTGCAGTTCGTCGGCGTGGCGGAAACGCGCGAGAAGGCGTGGGAGATGTATCGCGAACCCGCCGAGTATTTCTATGGGCGTTGCCTGCACGTCGATCCGATGTGGGCGACGCCGCCAGGCTACATCACCGAAGCGACGCAACGCGCCGGCATCGAGAGCCAGGTCGGCCGCGCCGCCGCGAGCGGTGCTCGGGCGCGGATGCGGGCGACCGAGATGAAGGACATCGTCGATCTCGGCTACGTGATTATCGGTTCGCCGGACGAGGTGGTAGCGCAACTCACCGAAGTGGCGACCGAGTTGAATGTCGGCCACCTGATGCTGCTGCTGCAGTTCGGCAACATGGGCAAGGACCTGGCGAAGTACAACACCAAACTGTTCGCGGAGCAGGTGATGCCGAAGCTGCAACCGCTGTTCGGTGAGTGGGAGGACAAATGGTGGCCGCAGCCGATGCCCAGCACCGAGCGCGCCGAGGTGGCGGCGTTCGTGCCCGGCATGGCGGCGGAGTAGGGCACGGCCGGCAGGCCGGATCCGAGGGCCTTCAGCCGAGGCCAGACGTCCGATAAGCAATTCGCAATGGAATGTGAAATCCGATCGACTCCAGGACCAGTTCGCCGTCGGCCGTGATCTGCTCTGATTGCTCTGGCCAGGAACCATCCGGGCGGCGCCGCAAAGTCTCCGCGGCGATCGAGGTCGAGCGCACCAGCACGATCTCGGTCACCGATGGGATCGTCACATACGCCCAAACGTTGGCGCGGGTCTCGCGTTCGATGGTCGGGGAGAGAACCTCGATCAGCACGACCGGATCAGGCATCGCCGTCCCCCCTCGGGCCGGTGTGCAGGTCACGCCAATGTCGGGGATCAGGTAGTTGTCCGCCGATCTGACCCTCGGAATCACCCCCGGCGTGATGACCGCGCGACATGGACTGTCACGCGCCACAAGATGGTTGGTGATCAGCCGGGAAAGCTCATTCTGAATAGAGCCATGCGCATCCGAGGCGGGCGCCATCAGCTCCGGTTCGCCGTCGCGCAGTTGCCACAGCGCGCCAGAGCCATCGCCCGAGTCCCAGGCCAGGAACTCGACAACGGTCATCTGCGGAACGGGCTCGCGCAGAGCGACCACCCACCCAGCATACACGGCCTGGCGATAACCGGGTAGGCTGTGTGGCGAACCAGTGGGAACCGGTCAATGCTCCATATCAAGAAAGGCTTCAAGCAACTCCTGGCAGAGGCCAACGCCGAAATCCAGACGCTGACCCCGGCGGACGCCGTCACCCTATACGGGCGCGACGACGTGGTGTTCGTGGACCTGCGCGATCCGCGCGAACTGGAGCGCGAGGGCAAGATGCCCGGCGCGTTCCCCTGCACGCGCGGCATGCTGGAATTCTGGATCGATCCGGAAAGCCCCTATCACAAGCCGGTCTTCGCCGAAGACAAGCGCTTCGTCTTCTTTTGCGCCGGCGGCTGGCGCTCGGCCCTCGCCGCGAAGACCGCGCAGGACATGGGGCTGGAGAACGTTGCGCATATCGAAGGCGGCTTTGGCGCCTGGCGCAACGCCGGCGGCCCGGTGGAACCGCCGAAACCGCGCACCTGAACGATGCGCAAAGTGGCGCCGGCCGCCAGCGGATAAGACCGGCAGAGCAGGGCCGCGTGTGGCGCCGGTTGTCATGCCCGCCCCTCGATGAGATGAGAACAGCATGCCTTCCGACGGCCCTGCCCTCCGGCCCGCGCCTGCCGGCCGCCAACACATATCCGCCGACGCCATCCGGACGCCGCACGTCGCAGCGCGCCGTTCGTTGGTACTGGCCGCCTGCATCATGGCCACGTTCATGGCGGCGGTGGAGAGCACCATCGTCGCCACCGCCATGCCGACCATCGTTGCTGAGCTGGGCGGGTTCAATTTGTTTAGTTGGGTATTCGCGATCTACCTGCTGAGCCAGGCCGTCAGTATCCCGGTCTATGGCCGGCTCGCCGACATCTATGGCCGCAAGAGAGTTTTCCACGTCGGCGCCGGGCTTTTCCTGATCGGCTCGACGTTGTGCGGCTTCGCCCCCAACATGGTCTGGCTGGTGCTGTTCCGCGCCCTGCAAGGGTTCGGCGCCGGCGGCGTGCAGCCGATCGCCATGACGATCTGCGGCGACATCTATACGCCCTCCGAGCGAGCGCGCGTGCAAGGGCTGATCTCCTCGGTGTTCGGGGTCGCCGCGGTGACTGGCCCGTCGCTCGGCGCATTCCTGGTGGAACATGTCGGCTGGCCAACGGTGTTCTGGGTGAACCTGCCGGTCGGGGCGGCGGCGATCCTGATGATCTCGCTGTTCCTGCACGAGCGCATCGAACCGCGCGCGCACCAGGTGGACTATCTCGGTTCATTGCTGATGATGCTGGGGATCGGCACGTTGATGCTGGTGCTGGTGCAAGGCAGCTTCCTGCCGTCCGGCATCGTATGGGCCGCCACGGCAACAGGTTTGCTCTTGCTGGCGGCGTTGATCGTGTATGAAGCGCACGCGCGGGAGCCGATGCTGCCGCTGGAACTGTGGCGCGACCGGGTGATCGTGATTGGCAGCCTGGGCGGGGGCCTCGCCGGGGCGATCATGATGGGCGTGTCGGCGTTTCTGCCGACCTATGTGCAGGGGGCGCTGGGCCGTACGCCGCTAACGGCGGGGCTGGTGCTGGGCTACATGTCGGTCACCTGGGCGTTCGCCAGCATCTTCGGCGGGCGCTTCATGGTGCGCACCACGTATCGGCTGACCGCGACGCTCGGCGCGTTGTCCCTGCTGCTGGCCAGCGTCGTGCTGGTGCTGTTGACTCCGGAACAGGGCATGCTCTTGGCCAGTGTCGGCTCGCTGGTCATGGGCGTCGGCATGGGCCTGTGCAACACCGCGTTCATCGTGTCGATCCAGGCGGCGGTGCCCTGGGCGAAGCGCGGCGCGGCCACGTCCTCCTGTCTGTTCCTGCGATTTATCGGCCAGGCATTGGGCGCCGCATCGTTCGGCGCGGTGCTGAATGCCACCATCCAGCATCGTGCGCCCGAGGCGGCGCACCTGGTAACCCGGCTGTTGGAGCCGACATCGCGCCGGACGCTGGACGCAGCGACGCAGGCGCGATTGACCGAACTGGTGACGGCCGGACTGCACAATGCCTACTGGCTGGCGGTCGTCATGTCCGTGGCGACTCTCTTGCTGGTGCTGCGGCTGCCGGCGAGGCTCAGCCCGTCGCAGCAGACGCTGCGTTAGCGTGCGGCTGTCATTGCGAGGCGCGTAGAGACGAAGCAATTTCCCCCGCCCGGGGAGCCGCAGCTCGTCAGGCGTGGGATTGCTTCGGCGCTTCGCGCCTCGCAATAAACAAACTGCCCCTCCCCTTGTGGGAGGGGGAGCCTTCTTGTCCCGGGCAGCATCCGCGGTTTCATCCAGGGCGGGTCGGCCGCCGACGGCCGGTGGTCAACTCGCGATGACAGCGGGGTCGCCAGTCAGATCGCGCGCCACAGCGGCCGTGTCAGCGCCAGCGCGAGCAATCCCGTGACGCCGGTCGCCACGGTCGCCCAGTGGGCGCCGATCGCGTCGGCCAGCAGCCCCAGGCCGACGAATCCCACCGGTCCCACGCCAATGCAAAGCGACAACACACCCAGCAGCCGGCTGCGCATGTCGGGCGGCGCGGCGAGATAGACCAGCGTCGCCTGCATGATGCTGAAGCCCGCGCCACCCAGGCCGGTGAACAGCAGCGCGGCGCCGGCGATCAGCGGATTCGTCACCAGGCCGAACACGCTCAGCATCACCATGTACAGCGTTACGCCACCGAGATAGACGCGGCCGTACCAGGCGGGGCGCAGAAACATCGCGGCCAGCATGGCGCCGCAAAACGCGCCGACGCCGTCCATGCTCGCCAACAGGCCGACGCCGCTGGGGTCGAGGCCGAGGCGGTCGTGGCCGATCACCGGCACCATGCTGGTGAACGGCCAGCCGAACACGTTGAAGATGATGGTCACGATCAGCGTGCCGCGTAGCCGCTTGTCGCTACGCACCAGGGCGAAACCGTCGAACATGCGCGCCAGCACGGCGCCCGAGCCGACCGGAAGCGACGCATTGCGGTAGCGCACCCGGAAAGCGGTGAGCAATGCCGCGATGTAAAGCAGGACGCTCAGCGTGAAGGCGCCGTCGATGCCGATGGTGACAAGCAGCAGCCCGCCGATGGTTGGGCCGATCATGCGGCTGGCATTGTTGGAGCCGACATCGATCGACATCGCCGTGCTCATCTGGTCGGCGCCGACGACCTCGCCGATCATGACGCGGCGTACCGGGTTGTCGGTTGCCCACGCAACGCCGTTGAGGAAGCTGGCGAGTGCCAGGTGCCAGACCGCAAGCCTGCCTGTGTAGGCAAGGATCGCCAGGGTGAACGAGGTCGATCCCATCAGGATGACAACCGCGATCAAGGCGGTGCGGCGCTCGATGCGTTCCGCCAGGGCTCCGATGAAGGCGCCGAACAGGCCCATCGGCAGCAGGCGCAGCATGGTCATCATGGCGACCAGGAATGCCGACCCGGTGCGCTGATACACCACAATGCCGACGGCAATGGTCTCCAGCCAGCGCACCACAAACACGACAAGGCCGACGAACCAGAGCCGCCAGAAATCGTCACGGCCCGAGAGCGACAGCCGGCGTAAAGGCGAGTCGCGAGTCCGTGTGACCGCGGCCGGCAGGCTGGTATTATTCACGGCGACGGCTTCCCCCTGGGCGGGTAGAATGCCCCATGCGATTATGCCGGGCGAGGGGGAGCCGCCTTCTACCGCGCGACCGGCGCGGTTTCATCGGTGGCGGGCCGGCTGCCGCCGGCCGGTGGTTAACTCGAAACGACACCTGCTCGCTCGCCGACCCACAACGGAAGTCACAAGGTTCGATGTATCTCAACAACTTTGCCGAGACCACCTCACCCCTCGACCTCGCGTCATCGGACGAGTTCGGTTCGCTGCTCGCCAGTGCCGCCGACCTTGGCATTCCGCATGCGCCGGCGACGCCGTACTGCTCTCGCAACATCGTGCTGCGGCGACTGCGCTTCCACTACCTGGAATGGGGCGCGCCGGATGCGCCGCCGATCGTGCTGCTGCATGGCGGCCATCAATCGGCGCATTCCTGGGACCTGGTAAGCCTCTATCTCGCGCAACGCTACCGGGTGCTGGCGTTCGATCAGCGCGGCCACGGTGACAGCGAATGGCCGCGCGACGCCGAGTATTCCAACCACGCGATGTCGCTGGACGCGGAGGCATTCATCACCGCGCTCGGCCTGCGGCGTCCCATTCTGATGGGCCACTCGATGGGTGGACGCAACGCGCTGCTGCTGACCAACCGCGACCCGTCAAGCCTCCGCGCGCTGGTGGTGGTGGATGTGGGACCCGAGGTATCGCCTCGCGGACGCGAGGTGATCGCCGGTTTCGTGCAGGCCAACCAGGAGTTTGACGACCTCGAGCATTTCGTCAGCAACGTGCGGAAATATGATCCTTACCGCAGCCCCGAACACATAGAACGCACCGTCAAATACAACATGCTGCAACGCGCCGACGGCAAATACGTCAGCAAGTGCGACGCCACGCCGCGTCGTCTCGGACTGGTGCGCGGCATTGGGCCGCTGGAGAACATCACATTGGACGAAGCCCGGGCTTTCAACCTGCCCGTGCTGCTGGTGCGCGGCGCGAATTCACGCATCCTGACGCCGGAGGGCGCCGAGCATTTTCGCGACGCATTGCCGCACGGCACGCTGGTGACGGTGCCCGATTGCGGGCACAACGTGCACGGACAAAACACCAAGGGCTTCATCGAGGCGTTGGAGGGGTTCCTGGCGGGGCTTGGGTAGGGCGGAAAACCGAAGCGCATGCCGCCGCCCCAGCGCCGCCCTACTCCGGCGGGCCCGGTGGCCAAAGCGCTTTCTGCAGCGCCGCCCCCATCATGTCGATCGCCACATCCGCGGCGCGGATGATACGGCCCATGCTCATGAAGCCGTGGATCTGGTCCGAGTAATGCAGATGCGTCACTCGCACGCCCTCACGCTCCAGGCGACGTGCGTAAGCGATCCCCTCGTCGCACAGCGGATCGCACGCACAGGTCAGCACCAGCGCTTGTGCCGCGCCGGACAGATCGGCTGCGCGCAGCGGCGAGGCACGCCAGTCGCGTTCGTCGGTGGTATCGCGCATGTAGTGATCGATGAACCAGCGCATCGTCTTCGACGTCAGCGGCACGCCATCGGTGATCGTCTGCGAGGAGACTGTGGTCATCATCATGTCCGTCGCGGGATAGATCAGCAATTGGAACGTCAGCGGCGGCAATGCGCCATCGCGGGCAAGGAGTGCCATGACCGCGGCCAGGTTGCCTCCGGCGGAATCGCCGCCGACCGCGACGCGTGCCGGATCGATTCCCAGCGCCCCGGCCTGCGCCACAGTCCACTGTGTGGCTGCTATGCAATCGTCCACCGCCGCGGGGAATTTGTGTTCCGGCGCCATGCGGTAATCCACCGACACGACGCAGCAGCGTGCCGCATTGGCAAAGCGGCGGCAGACGCCGTCATGCGAGTCGAGATCGCCGAGCAGCCATCCGCCGCCGTGGTAGTAGACCAGCACTGGCAGTTGGTCGGCGGACGTGGTGCCACTGGCTCGATAGACGCGCAGCTTGATGTCGCTCGCCGGCCCGGGCGCCGTGAGATCGCGGATTTCGGCGACGCTCTCCGGCGGCGGCTGCAACACCTTGCGGCTGTTGATATAGGCCAGGCGGGCCTCGTCCGGCGTGAGGGTCTCGAATGGCGGCCGGCCGGCCAGGCGGATCATCTCAAGGACCAGTTGGGCGTCGGGATCAAGCGGCATGGCAGTCTCCGGCCGGATGGTTCCAATATTCCCTCCCCCTTGTGGGGGAGGGTTAGGGTGGGGGGATGCTGCGGAACGCATCGCTCCCCACCCTGGCCCTCCCCCACAAGGGGGGAGGGAATATCCTACTACTGCCCTACCGCGTAAAATCCAGAATCGCCCGCGCGACCTCCGCGGGCTTGTCCAGTTCGGCCAGATGCCCGGCGCCGTCGATCACGCGTATTTCGGTTGTTCCGGTGATTCCTTTGGCAAAACGCTCCGCGTAACCGCGCGGCATGATCCGATCCTGCGCGCCCCACAACAGCAGCGTCGGCGCGGTGATCAACCGCAACCGCTTCTCGATCTTCGTATTTCCCAATGGCCAGAAAATCCGCGCCGCCGCTTCATTCGCGCGCACCTGCTCGATCGGCCACTCGATCGAGTTGGCCCCTGCCGGCGCGGTCTTCATTGCAGTCCAGATCGCCGGATCGGCGCACATCAGGCCGGGCACCGCATCGCCGCGCTGCGCCCACGGATCGGTCGGTGGGTCCGCCTCGTCGAACAGCCCGAACGGAGCGATCAACGCCAGCCGCCGCACCGATTGCGGCCACAACGCAGCCACCTCCGCCACCAGTGATCCACCGACCGAACTGCCCGCCAGGTCGGCGCCGCCCAGTTCCGCCTTCTCCAGCAGCCCATGCACCGCGAGCAACCAGTCGAGATGCGTGTCGAGCACGGTATGGCCGCGGTCGCCGCCGGGGAAACCGGGCAGCGACGGCACGATCACCGTGCGGTGCTGCGCCAGTTCGTCGAGGAACGGCACCCAGCGCGGCAACCCGCCGAACCCGGCCAGGAAGCCGAGCTTCGGACCGCTGCCCTTGCGCCAGATGCGGGTGGAAAAGCCGTTGACATCGACGGTCAACGTCTCTGGTTCGCTCACGACACACTCCGTTGCAGAAATGATTATTCCGCTGCCAGCTTCGGCATGTAGGCCGGCACCGTAGCGCGTTGCGCCGACGCCATCGGCTGCGGCCACCAGCGATCCTCCCATTCGGAGAACAGGCCTTGCAGCTTCGGCATCACGTTTTGCGCGAACATCTGCGTGTTGTAACGGCACAGATCCTTGCGCATATTGCCGAATTGCAGGAGCAACATCAGGTGGCCGACATTCAGGTTCACCGCGACCTCGCGCAATTGCTCTGCCACCTCGTCGGCCGAGCCGATGATCACGTAGCCCTTGTCCACGATCGCGTCCATCTCGCGCGCCACCGAGGCGAAGCGCTCGCCGGTGGATTTGCCGCGCACACTGGCATCCGCCGCCTGCTTGATCTGCGATTCGATGCCGGCGCGCTGGCTGCCCTCGCTGGTATAGCCGGGCGGCGTCGCCCAGCGCGCATCGACATGCAGACAGCGGCCGTAGAAATACTCCGCCGCCTCGCTGTAGAGATCGAAGGCGTGCTGGCGGGATTCGCCCACGCCGACGAATTGCAGGAAGCCGGCGTGATACGGATTGGGTTCCTTGCCGAGCCGCGCCATCTCCGCCCAGAATCCGTCCATCGTCGCGCGGCCGGCCTTGTAGCCGTAGTAGGACAGGTAGCAGTAGACGTAGTCCATCTCGGCGCACCACTGCCAGGTTTCCACCGAGCCGCCGCCGGGAATCCAGATCGGCGGATGCGGCCGCTGCACCGGGCGCGGCCAGATGTTCACATAGCGCTGCTGGTTGAACCGCCCATTGAACGCAAACGTGTCCTGCTCGGTCCACGCGCGCAGCACCAGGTCATGCGCTTCGTGGTAGCGCTGACGAAGCTGGCTCGGGTTGGTGCCGTAGGCGTAGCAGGTATCCATCGGCGTGCCGACCGGGAAGCCGGCGATCAGCCGCCCGCCGGAGATCACGTCGATCATGGCAAACTCTTCGGCGACCCGCGTCGGCGGATTGTACAACGCCAGCGAGTTGCCCATCACGCAGATCGCGGTGTCGGTGGTGCGGCGCGCCAGCGACGCCGCGATCAGGTTGGGCGATGGCATCAGGCCGTAGCCATTGGAGTGGTGCTCGTTGACGCACACCGCATCGAAGCCGCAGGTCGCCGCGTATTCCAGTTCGTCCATGAAGTCATTGTACATGTGATGAGCGCGCTTGGAGTCGAACAGCGACGAGTGGATGTCCACCCACACCGAGGGGTTCGCGTCGCGGAAATCGTCCGGCAACTCGGTGTACGGCATCAGGTGGAACCACATCAGCTTCATGGATATCCTCCGGCTTCGGACGATCATCGAGTCGCACCAACGGGCGCCGCGCAAGATTGCAGCGGCGGTGTGGCGCTCTTATACTGGCGAGTATGACGGACGCCCGGTCGGTATGTCAACCGCGCGGTCGTCGGCAGACGCGGCGATCGGAGTGGCCGTTCGATCCAATCAACAAATGTGCCGGTTTTCGTCGCCTGCGCTCAGGCAAAGCAGGACGCCGCGAGACGCTCTTCCGACAACAATGCCGTCCGGATGCACATCGCCGATGCGGTGATGAAACAGTATGCCCGGGAGTTGCTGACGCTCGACGGCACGCCGCGCCCGGTCTTGTCCGCCAGCCGCCGAACGTCCGGTCAGGAGATCGGCGCGTAGGGATGCGGGGTCAATAGTTTGTTCCAGCTGGCGATGAAACCGCTCACTGTCCCAGCCCCTAGCGGCGTGTTGTAGTACAGCTTCCAATAGGCCGCGATATCGCGCGGACTGGTCGGAATCGACGCTGGCACGCGCATGTAACGGACCCGCGCCATCGCCGCGGCATATTTCGGGTCGGTTTCCATGTCCGTCGCCTGCGGCGGGCCGGAGGCGGTGCGGATCGCAAGGACCTTGGCTCTCAGGCTGGCGCGGAAGTTGAGGTAATTGGTCCAGCAATCGTCATGCGTCGCCGGCTCCATCTGGAAATAGCCCAGTGCCGGCCCACCGATCTGGTGGGTGTAGATCAACTGGCTCTCCTGCGCGGCGGTGCCCATCAGGAGCATCTCCGACGCTTCGGTCCAGTTTCCCATCGCGACCAGGACCGGTTTCACGATCGTTGTCTGAAAGACCACGGCATCCATGATATGTCTCCCTGTCAGGGCGGCCTGATCAATGGGGTGAGGCAGGCTCGACGAAGAACAGATTGCATTGGGTCAACAGCAGCGCGCCGCCCGGGCCGCGTTTGCCATAGGGGCCGGCAAAGACCTCGGCATGCAGGGATTCGCCTTTGTCATAGGCAGCGAGCAGTTGATCGAAATACTGGCGCTTTCGCGCTACTGCCGCCTGGGTCGCCGGATCGGAGCCGATCGACACCGAGGCGGGCATGCGGATCAGCAGATAGTCGCTTTTGCAGTCAGGCGCCTGGATCTGGGTGGCGGATTTGCGGACCAATACCTCGAACTGACCTTCGTTGCTGGGGTGGGCCAGTCGGGTAGACCAATCGGTGCGAGCGATATCGTCGCCCATCACGACGGCCTGGCGCGGCACGTCAAGCGTAGTGCGCGTCGGATCGGACTTGGATTGGGCGAACGCGCCCGGGGCGGTGAGGCCCTGGGAGACAAACAGAACAACCGCGAGTATCGGACCTGCACGCATGTTTGCTTCGTCGCTACGCTTTTCATGATAGCAGGTAAACTCTGCCGCGTCAGGGCTGCCCCTGGCGAGAGGTCGCGGACGCTCCGGTCAGCGGCACGAATGCGACCGACAGCACCCATCGCGACGTAACGTTCCCCGCCGCATCCTTGCGCAGCAATCGCAGTTCCTGTTCGCCATGCGGCTCGCCCACCGGGATCACCATCCGCCCGCCCGGACGAAGCTGCTCCAGCAACGCCGGCGGCACCTCACGCGCCGCCGCGGTGACGATGATCGCGTCGAACGGAGCGCGTTCGGGCCAGCCCAACGCTCCGTCACCGGTGCGTAATGCCACCCTTCCGTAGCCCTCCGCCGCCAGCACTTTCGCCGCGCGTGTCGCAAGCGCCGGGATGACTTCGATAGAGCATACCGTGTCGGCGAGCTCTGCCAGAACCGCGGCCTGGTAGCCGGAGCCGGTGCCCACTTCCAGCACGTGGTCCTCCGGGCGCAGATCCAGCAACTCGGTCATCAGCGCGACAATGAACGGCTGCGAAATGGTCTGGCCGCAGCCGATCGGCAGCGGCGCGTTGACATAGGCATGGGAAACCTCTGCCTTCGGCACGAAGGCCTCGCGCCGCACCGTGCGCAACGCCTGCAGCACGCGCGGATCGAACCGGTCACGTCCGGTCCAGCGTGCGGTCTGGCTCGCCTCAAGCTCGATTTCCTCAACCAGTTCCTGCTGCTTGGTCATGTCGGCCTCCCTGAAGCGCGCCCATCCCACCCCGCGGCGGCACGAGCAGCTTTGCGCCTGGCCTTCGCCTGGTTGTAACTTGGCCGAATCACGTGCCGGAGGAAACCGAAATGGACATGCAGCACCAAGGGGAGGCCGACACGGCGGACGACCCCATCGCCCGCGCCCGCGCCTTGATCCCGCTGCTGCAACAAGCCGCGCCCCGCATCGACGCGGCGCGCGAGTTGCCGCCGGACGTGCTGGACGCGATGTTCGCGGCGGGGATGTTCCGCCTGCTGGTGCCGCGTTCCTGCGGCGGCGCGGAGCTGGACCCGGCCGCCTACGTGCAATGCGTCGAGGCGATCGCCATGGGCGACGCCAGCGCCGCCTGGTGCATGAACCAGGGCTCGGTGAGCATGATGTCCGCCGCTTATCTCGGCCTGGATGCCGCGCGCGAGGCGTTCGGTGGCGAGCGCGATGTGCTGGCCTGGGGCTACGGCCCGAACGGCCGCGCGGTGCGCGTCGAGGGCGGCTGGCGTGTCACCGGCACATGGGCGTTTGCCAGCGGCAGCCGCCATGCAACCTGGCTCGGCGCGCATTGCCTCTGCGTGGAGCCGGACGGCACGCCACTGCGCGGTCCCAGCGGCAAGCCCTGGGAACGCACCGCCCTGTTCCGCCGCGAGCAAGCCAGCATCGACGACACCTGGTTCGTGCTGGGGCTGCGCGGCACCGGCAGCGATACCTACTCGGTGCGGGACCTGTTCGTGGACGATGCGCACATCATCACCCGCGACTATGCGGGCGAGCGCCGCGAGCCGGGGACCTTGTATCGCTTCCACATGATGCAGCTCTACGCGGCAGGGTTCGCCTGCGTCGCGCTCGGGATCGCGCGGCAGATGCTCGACACGTTCATCGGACTGGCCGGCAGCAAGGCACCGGCGCAGTCGCCGACCCTGCTGCGCGACAACCACGCCATCCAGGGCATCATCGGCCATTCGGATGCCAGGCTGAAGGCGGCGCGCGCCTGGCTGCTGCGGCTGCTGGAGGAAACCTATGCGGAGCTCGGACGCACCGGGGAATTGACCGTCGACCAGCGCATGGCGATCCGCCAGGCGACCACCTACGCGATCCACGAGGCACGCGATGTCGTCACCGCGATCTATCACGAGGCCGGATCGACCGCGATCTTCGACGACCAGCCGTTCGAGCGGCGGCTGCGCGACATCAACAGCGTTTCGCAGCAGCTTCAAGGGCGGCGCGCGCATTTCGAGACGGTCGGGCAGCATATGCTTGGCCTGGAGACCAACCTGCGCAACGTTTAGCGAGAAACCGCTCCCGCGCGCCGGGCTACAGGAGTCCGGTAACTGCGGAACGATTGGCCAGCAAGTAACCTTCGATCATGGCATCGAGTTTTTTCAGGCCCCGCGCCATGATCTTGGGTGCGGGCGGCTTGTACCCCCCGGACGAATATCCGGGATTGACGCGGAACGAAAGCGGGCCGAACCGCGCTCGATTGCAGGTCCTGACTCGACAGGCGTTAAACTTGTCGGGCAGGACTCACGGAAATCGATTCGCGGTTACCAGCCGCCGTAGCCCGCAAGGGGAGCGGGGTTTCCTCACGCGTTACCCCATCGCCTTTTGCAGATTCTCGTCCAGCTTCGCCAGGAACGCCTGCGTGTTCATCCACGGCGCGTCCGGCGCGATCAGCACCGACAGGTCGCGCGTCATGTACCCGGCCTCCACCGTCTCGACGCACACCTTCTCCAGCGTCTCGGCGAACTTCGTCACCTCAGGCGTGTTGTCGAACCGGCCGCGATAGAACAGCCCGCGCGTCCAGGCGAAGATCGAGGCGATCGGGTTGGTGGACGTCTCCTTGCCCTGCTGGTACTGGCGATAGTGCCGCGTGACGGTGCCGTGCGCCGCCTCGGCCTCCACCGACTTGCCGTCCGGCGACAGCAGCACGGATGTCATCAGCCCGAGCGACCCGAAGCCCTGCGCCACCGTGTCGCTCTGCACGTCGCCGTCGTAATTCTTGCACGCCCAAACATAGCCGCCGTTCCACTTCAGCGCGCAGGCCACCATGTCGTCGATCAGCCGGTGCTCATAGGTCAGCCCGGCCTTGTCGAACGCCGCCTTGAACTCGTTGTTGTAGACTTCCTCGAAGATGTCCTTGAAGTAGCCGTCATAGGCCTTGAGGATGGTGTTCTTGGTGGAGAAATACAGCGGCCAGCCGCGCTGCAGCGAGTAGTTGAACGACGCGCGCGCGAAGCCCAGGATCGAATCGTGGGTGTTGTGCATCGCCATCGCCGCGCCGCCGTTGTCGTTGAACTCGTGCACCTCCAGCGTCTGCGGCGGGCCGCCGTTGGCCGGCTGGTAGGTCATCGTCACCTTGCCGGCGCCGGGGATTTTCATTTCCGTGGCGCGATAGATGTCGCCATACGCGTGACGCCCGATGACCAGCGGCTTGGTCCAGTGCGGCACCAGCCGCGGCACGTTGTTGCAGATGATCGGCTCC
>Ga0209415_10003424_pt1 | contig 29490 bp, 30 predicted proteins | sample PeaSoiSIISIP2007_FD_187696 | JGI IMG/M metagenome (GOLD analysis project Ga0209415, IMG submission 187696) | Peat soil microbial communities from Weissenstadt, Germany - SII-SIP-2007 (SPAdes) (version 2) | ecosystem: Environmental > Terrestrial > Soil > Wetlands > Peat | place: Germany...
GTTGAACATCAGGTTCTTGCCGCCGCCCGAGCCTTTCCAACGGCCAACTACGTTGGCGCGCCCGTCCTCGACTTCCTGCCATGTAACATCGAGGCCTATCTTCTGCAGCGCGAATTGCATGTACTGCGCCATCTGCAGTTCTTCGCCGGTGGGACTCGGGATGTTGATCACATCGGAGGACATGGCAACGATTTCGTCTTCGCGAACTTCGGCGAGAATGCGCTCGATTAGTTTGGGATCAAGGAGCTTGGGATCAAGCCTGGAAGCGGGTTTGATGTTCGTTTGAGTCACGTCGTCGTTCGCTATTCGCTGTTCACTAACTTCATATTGCCAGCGCGACTTCTTGCCAGACGGAAATCGTCTGGGTCGGTACACATTTTCTCGCTGCCAGACTCGGTGATCAGAAAATTGTCTTCCAGGCGCAGACCTCCGCCCCCGGGCCAGTAAATGCCGGGTTCGATCGCCAGCACCATTCCTTTTTTTATTGTGCCCGTGCCAGCCTGATGCGCATAGGGCCATTCGTGGGCACGAGCGCCCACGCCGTGGCAGATGGGGTGGGAAGGCTGCCCCGGATAACCACCTTCGGAAATGCGGGCGCGAATCAGCTTATCGAGTTCAGGAAAGCTGGCTCCGGCGCGCGCGAAAGAAATGGCGTCGCTGAAAACTTTCAGTAGAAGGTCGAGCAGTTTGTGATATTCGGGCTTTAGTTCGCCGGGGCAAGCATTCTTGGTGAGGTCGGTCCAATAGCCGTCGGCGCAGACCCAGATTTCGAACAGCGTTGGCTCATTTTCCTGGATCGGGCGGTCGCCGGTGGCCGTGAATGTGGCGATTCCCTTGCCCGACCACACCAGCGTGAAGGCACGCGCCATCTCGACTTTGCTCTTATAGCCAACGCCGATCCCGTGCACGAAGCCTTCATACATCGCGCCGACTTCGCTTTCTTTCATGCCGGGGCGCATGTGCTCGCGCGTGTATTCCATCGCGAGGGCTGCGAGTTCGTTGGCTAGACGCATGCGCTCGACTTCCTGATCGGTCTTGATGGAGCGGGCTTCGTTGAGGAGCGGAGTTGCGTCCACGACCTCGCCACAAAACCTCTTGAACGATTCGAAATAGGACAGCATAAAGGTAGTCGGTTCACCTACCATGCGGTCGGCCGACTGCGTCCCCATGTTGAGTTCGATGGCCACTTTGTCGGTAAGGCCCCGTTGCTTTAGGACTTCGTAGACACGGTCCCAGGCGCGGAACTGCGGCGGCCGAGGGTCGTGTTCGTCGTAGCCTTTGAAATAGAGAATGTCTTTTGTCCACGAATTGCGCTCGGCGTCAGCTTGCTGCGGTTCGAGAGCTATGAGCGTAGGCTCGCCATGGCGCGGGAACACGACGGCGTCGTATCCCTTCATGCACCAGTAGTTGGTGAGATAAAGAACGTTGTCGGGGGCGCGGCAGACCAGGCCGGAGAGGTCCTGATCGTTCATCAGGGCGCGGACACGATCGAGCTTTACTTTGTCTGCAGGCCAGGCCATAGCCATTTCACATCGCAATCTCAATGCACGGTTACGGGCTTATTCTCGTCCTGAAAATTCCATGCTGCTTCTTTGCCCTTGATAAGCCGGTAAACCGCGGTATGCAGCGGCGCGGGTACACCAACGCGCTCGGCTTCGCGCGCGATGGCGCCCGAGAGAAAATCGATTTCCGTCGCCAACCTGTGCCGGACATCGTGAAGCATGGAAGGCGGGTGATTCGTCATGGCGCCGACCCGGTTCATCTCCCACGGATCCTCGTGCAGCCGAACGCCGGCTGCCTCGGCCACTCGCTTACCCTCGTCGATTAGGGCGTGCAGCAGATGACCGAGGTCCGAGAATTTTCCCTCGTCGGAAAAGTGTGGCGAGTGCGGCAGGCCGGTCAGCGCGGACACGCCATTCACGGAGGAATTAAAAATCAGCTTCGACCACTGGGCGGGGCGCGCGTCTTCGAGGGCCTCAGCTTTGAGCCCGGCGGCGACGATAAGATCGGCAGTCTCTTTGACTACAGAGAACGGCGTGCCTGTCGGTTCGAAGGGCCCCATCCACGTTGGCGTGTCGAGTTCATACTGCACGTGAGTGTCGCTGTGGCGCGTGCCACTCATGAAAGTGGTGGCGCGGATGACGTAGCCGCGTGTGAGGGTGGCGATGATTTCTTCGCTGCCAACTCCGTTTTGGGCGGAGAGGACTGCTCCCTTCTCGAAGCGGCGGCCCACCAGGCGAAATGATTCTTTGACTTGCGTCGCTTTCGTGGCGACAATGCCGAGATCGCATTCCGGTAGATCTTTGGGGTTGGTGGTGGCCTTCAGCGGGACAGCGAAATTGTGCGTTCCGGTAACGCGCAGGCCTTTCTGGTTGAGCGCGGCGGCGTGATCTTCGCGGCGCACGAACGCCCAGACTTCGGCGACACGCGCCAGGTGGGCAGCATAGAGACTGCCGATTGCGCCACAACCGATAACGCAGACCTTTTTCATATTGTCCTAGACGCGCTTCTCCAGCTTTACTAACTGCGCGAGTTGTCCGCCTTCGCGCTGCTTTAGCGCGCGGAAGATGCTGTCGGCGTTGTTGAAGGAATCATTGATGAAGATGCCTTGCGAAAACAATGCGTCTTGCAGCGCCGCTGAAATCGTATGCACCGGGGCCGCGCCGCCTTCACCCATGCCTTTGGCGCCACTGTAGCTATGGGGAGAAGGCGTTGTCGTGTGGCCGTATTTAATCTTCGGAATGTTCATGGAGGTGATTGGAGCGTAATCGCTGAAAGTACTGGTCAGCATGTTGCCGACGGCGTCATAGACACAGGTTTCCATCAGCGCCGCGCCGATGCCGTGCGCAGTCGCTCCATAAACTTGGCCTTCGACGATTGGCGGATTGATGACCGTGCCGCAATCGTCGACGGCCACGTAGTCGAGAATCTTCGGGACAAAGGTTTGGCGGTCCACTTCGACGACTGCGATATGCAATTGCGCGGCGTAGGTCAGCGTGAGGCTGCCGTACTTTGCTTTTGTGTCCGGAACCTTGAACGGGGCGCGCCATACATAGCGGCAGTTGAGCGTGACATCGTACAGTTCCGGCGGTAGCACGGCGCTGTTCACATTCACAATGTTGGCAAGACCCCAGTAGTTGATGGATTTCCCGCTGCTCTTGGCCTTGATCTCGGGGCCCTGCTGGCCCACTCCGAATTCGAGATCGTCTTCCTTGGTTGCGAGAACAAAGGCAGCAAGGCGCTTCATTTCAGATTTAAGTTTTTGCGCCGCCCCGTGAACCGCCGACAGACCGGACACCGCAAATTGGCTGGCGTAGGTTCCCGAGAATCCGGTGTGCACGTTACGCTCAGTGTCGAAGCCAGTACGCACGGTGATCATGTCGGGGTGAATATTGAGGACATCGGCCACAACTTGTGCCGAGGTGGTTTCGTGTCCCTGGCCTTGCGGACACGAACCGACGGACACAACCACTTCACCATAGATATCGAGTTTGCAGTTTGCGCCCTGCGAGTTGCCGGAAAAAGGCGCGTAGGGATTGATGATCTGCGACTGGCCGAAGTTGTTTGTACCGGAATCGAGGGTAGTACCGATGCCAATCCCGATCAAGGGCTCTTTCCGGCGTGCCTCGGCTTGCTTTTGCTTCCAATCATCCCATCCGATCAGGTCTTTCGCCACTTCAAGCATTTTCGGATAGTTGCCGGAATCGTACACGCAGCCGTTCGGTGTGGTGTAGGGAAACTCTTCTGGGCGGATGTAGTTGCGCAGACGCATTTCGTCGGGTGCGATGCCGATTTCGTGAGCGCAGATATCGACGACGCGCTCAAGGAACCAGAGATGCTGCATGCGCGAGTATCCGCGATTGGGGCCGACAGGACATTTGTTGGTGACCGCCTGCCAGAAATCGATGCGCGCATTCTTGAAGCGATAAACGCCGCAGAAAACCTGCGACCAGATCACGCAGCCGAGCGGCTCATAGCGCGGGTAGGCGCCGCAGTCGTCGATGTGGCGCGAGTCGATGGCGGTAATGACGCCGTTCTTGTCGAGGGCGACGCGCGTATTGCGGAAGGTGCGCTCGTTGCCATGGGCGCTCGAAACCATGTGCTCCGAGCGGGTCTCCACCCACTTAACCGGCCGCCCGCCAGCCTTTTTCGAGGCCAGAGCGCACACCGCCATCTGGGGATAGTTGGTGATTTTTATGCCGAAACTGCCCCCGATGTCAAAAGTCTGTGCCCGGATCTTGTCGATATGAATGTTCAGGTGCGCGGCCAGGAATTGAATCGCGAATGACGGGAATGAGTTATTGCACCAATAGTAGATGCGGTCGTCCTTGGGATTCCACTCGGCAATCACGACGTTATTTTCGAGCGGCGTCGAGGAAAAGCGATGGAAGTGCAGACGGTCGATATCGACGATATAAGCGGCATCCTTGAAGGCGCGCTCCACGTCGCCGTATTCCCACACGCCGTTCCAAACCCGATTCGTGCCGGCTTCTTCGTGGAGAATGCTGTGATCGGTAAGAGCCACCTCGGCCTCGACGACCGGCTCCAGGGGTTCGTACTCCACCTGGACAAGTTCCGCAGCGTCGTCGGCGAGGCTCGGCGTTTCCGCAACCACCGCGGCAACTGGCTCTCCCTGGTAAAGGACTTTGGCCACGGCCATGGGAAAGTCGCGAATTTTCTGCGCGTGGTCCGGACCGATCTCTATGAACGGCTGCGTTTGTGCGGCAACTTCTTTTCCCGAAATCGCGCATACCACGCCGGGCAAAGCCTCGGCCGCTGACGTATCGACGCTGACGATGCGCGCGTGCGCAAAGGGAGAACGAACGAAGCGGAGGTAGAGCATTTCGCGCAGTTTGATGTCGTCGGCGAACTTGCCTCGGCCGCGCAACAGACGGTCCTCTTCTTTGCGGGGAAGCGCGGCCCCTACCCAGGGTCCGCTGCCGTTCTTTTTTTCGTCAGCCACTTTCTTCAGCCTCGTAGAACCCGCGCACTTTGTCTCTTCGCACACATTTCGCGGGCGAGGGCGCCTTCAACTTCGCTCAGGGCGGGCCCCCGCCACACAAGCTATTTCAGCGCCGCCTGCAATCCGTCTATCAGTTTTTGAATCTGTTTCTTGCCCAACGGTTCGAGCATGCCGCCGGCTACGGACGCCAGTTGCCCAAAGATCTGAGCCTCCCCCTGCCAGTTCACTTTGGTGGCGAGCACGGTCTCGAGTACGACGCCGTCGGCGCCTCCATTCGCGATTGGCAGCAAGTCAAATGCTGCGACCACGGTGACATTTCCTCCAGCGACCGCTCCCTGTCCTTTATATTGCGCGCGCCGCGGGCGGTCGGACTCCGACAACTCGATCTTCACGTCTGCGCTGCCCTTGATGTAAGAAATGCCGACGTTCACCTTGAGCGTGAAGTGTGTCGCGTCCTGCACGATCAGATTTTGGAAATCCGGGAGCAGCGATGCAAATCGCTTGGGGTCAGTGAGGAAGTCGTAAACTTCTTCCGGATTCTTCTTCACCTCGAATTCGCCGGAAAACTTGATGGCCATCTCAGGCTCCCGTCATGTTCCGGCCCGCAAGCTGGATGGCCTTGAAGATGTTCATATATCCGGTGCAGCGGCAGGTGTTGCCGGCGATGGCTTTGCGAATTTCCTTTTCGCTCGGCTCGGGATTCTCGGACAGCAATTGATGGGCCGAGAGCATCAGGCCGGGCGTGCAGTATCCGCACTGCAAGCCGTACGCATCGCCAAAAGCTTTTTGAATGGGATGAAGCTTGCCGTCTTTCTCGAGACCCTCGACTGTAGTGATCTCAGACCCGTCCGCCTGCACCGCAAACATCGTGCAGGACTTTACCGCCAGTCCATTCATGAGCACCGTACATGCGCCGCAGTACGTTGTGTCGCAACCAACGTGGGTGCCGGTAAGGTCACACGCCTCACGCAGAAACTCGACCAGCAGCATGCGCGGTTCGACCTGGTGCGAGTAGGACTTGCCATTCACTTTGATCCCAACGGCAATTTTTTCCATGGTTACAGTTTCAAACGCGCGTTCAGGCATAGAGATGAGCCCCTTCCATCTCTTCTCCGCGAGCGCGGCGGGCAGCAATCCGAATCGCGCGTCCCACCAGGGCGACGACGAGTTGGCGCTTATATTCGGCAGATCCGCGCATGTCGGGCTGGGGATCGGCGGCGGCGCGAGCGCCCTCGGCAGCGGCGTCAATCGTCGTGTCATTCAGAATTCTTCCTCGAAGGGCCGTCTCCGCCTCGGTGGCGCGAACCGCCGTCAGTCCGACGCAGCCGAGCGCGATGGCGGCATCCTGGCAGACATCGCCTGCCAAAGTGAGCTGCACGGCAGCGCTGGCGGTGGGGTAAACGGGGGCACTCCGCTTGAAGGCAAGATAGGCTCCGCCGCTCCCTTGAGCCGGAATCTTCACTTCCACTTCGGTTACAAGTTCGTCGTGAGCCAGGGCAGTTGTGTAAGCATCTTTAACAAAATCTTTCAGGGGGATGGTGCGCGCGCCAGCCGTCCCCAGGCAGTGCACCGTGGTGTCGAGCGCGATCAAGGCGGTGGCCCAATCGCCGCTGGGATCGGCTTCCGCGAGCGAGCCGCCGATGGTGCCGCGGTTTCGCACTTGCACGTCGGCAATGCCGGCGGCGCAATCGTGCAAAAGCGGAATCTTCCTCGCCAGCGCGGAGTGCTCGATCTCGGCGTGACGGGTCATTGCCCCCAAGCGAAGCGAGCCCGAAGCTTCTTTAATAAACGAGGTGCCCGAAATGAAATTCAAGTCCACCAGGTGCTCGGGGCTGGCGAAGCGAAGTTTAAGCAATGGAATCAGACTCTGCCCGCCCGCGAGAAATTTCGCGGCCTCGCCTAGTTGACCGAGCATGGAGACCGCTTCTTGCAGGGATCCCGCTCGATGATAGTGAAATGCCCGCGGATACATCGCGCCGTCGTCTTTCCCCTTCTGTCCAAAAGATCAGTCTTGCGGTGTTTCTATGTCGCGGTACTGGCTGCGAAAATACAATAGAGGTTCTCCCTCCCGGACCACAACCTCTTCCACCTCCGCGATGAAGATGGTATGGTCGCCCGCGGCCTGCGTCGAGTGCAACCGGCACTCGAGGTACGCCAGAGCTCCTTGCAGTACAGGCGTGCCTTGCGCGGTGCGATCGAAGCGGGCGCCGGCCGCTTCCGGATGCTGATGGGTTTCGGCGGACCGTGCGTAATATTCCGAGATGGACTGTTGATCGTTGCACAGGACGTTCACTCCGAACCGCTTCCGGGCGTGGAGGTGAGCATGCGTTCGGGCCCGATGATCGACGCAAACCAGAACCAGCACCGGGTCCAGTGAGACTGCGGTGAAAGCATTCGCCGTCATGCCGTGGACTTCGCCGCCTTGGTCCACCGTGATCACCGTGACGCCGGTTGCGAAACATCCCATGGCTTTGCGGAAATCACTAGTATTGACGCTCATACCTAAACCAGCGGATCCTCGCGAATGGCCGTGTTCCGAGCTCCTAACCAATTCGATCTCGACGCATCGTCCCATCAGTTGGCGCTGAATCTAGGACGAGCAAACCAACGCAGCTCATCGGACAAGGGACTACGCTACCACAGTTGCCGGTCGCGAGCGGCCCCTGCCGGTCTGTTTTTTCGGGTAGGATGAAACAGGTTTCGAAGCAAGGACGTATGGCGACATTTCCCCCAAGTGCGTTGTCCGCGGCCGCCGGCGAGGAGCCGATCTCTCGTGATGAGGCTTGCCGGCTGCTGCGAGCGGACGACAACTCGTTGCCTTCGCTGCTCTCGGCGGCGCAACTTGCCCGTGCGAAATTCAAATCGAGGGTGATCACTTATTCCCGTAAGGTGTTCCTTCCCCTGACCAATCTTTGTCGCGACTACTGCGGCTACTGCACCTTCCGGCGCGATCCCGGCGAGGCCGGTGCGCACACCATGACGCCCGACGAAGTGATAGAGGTGGTGCGGGCGGGCGAGCGCCTGGGATGTACCGAAGCACTGTTCAGCCTGGGAGATAAGCCGGAGCTGCTTTTTCCCCAGATGCGCGACACGTTGCGGCGCTTCGGATATAAATCCACGCTCCATTATCTGGAGGCGATGTGCGAGAAGGTGCTGCGCGAATCGAGTTTGCTGCCGCATCCCAATCCCGGACTGATGAGCGCGGAGTGGCTGGAACGGCTGTCCCGCGTGGCTCCCAGCATGGGCCTCATGCTGGAAACGACCAGTATGCGGCTGCTCTCCAAGGGCGCCGCGCATGACAACGCTCCCGACAAAGATCCTGCGAAGCGCCTGCGCGTGATTGAAGAAGCGGGGCAGAAGAAGATTCCTTTTACCACCGGAATTCTGATTGGGATTGGCGAGACGCGGGAAGAGCGCGTGGATGCGCTGATCGCGATCCGTGATTTACATGAGAAGCATGGGCACATCCAGGAAGTGATCGTGCAAAACTTCCGCGCCAAAAGCAATACGCCGATGGCACACTGGCCGGAACCGGGTCGCGCGGAAATGCTGCGCACGGTAGCCGTGGCGCGGCTTCTGCTGCCAACGATGAATATTCAAGCGCCGCCGAATCTTTCCGATCCGCACTATGCCGACCTGCTTGATGGCGGCATCAACGACTGGGGAGGAATTTCGCCACTGACGCCCGATTTCATCAATCCGGAAAAACCGTGGCCCCATTTGGAAGACCTGCGCCGGCGGACGGAAGCGAAGGGATTTGAGTTGCGCCAGAGGTTACCCGTTTATCCAGAATTCGTGAGACAGTTCGGAGGGCAAGCGGCGGTCCATAGCCTTCTGCTGGCGGACCGCCTGCGCTTTGCTGCCGATGCTGCAGGCTACGCTCGGAGGGCGGCATGATCACGGTTCTGACCGGCGGCACGGGCGGCGCCAAGTTCGTGGACGGACTGCGGCAAATCGTTTCTCCGGAGGAACTGACGATCATCGTAAATACGGGCGACGACATGCGATGGTGGGGATTGTACGTTTCACCCGATCTGGATTCCATCACTTACATGCTGGCGGGCAAATTGAGCCCGGAGCGTGGCTGGGGCGTGAAGGGCGACACGTTTTATTGTCTGCAAGCGATGGGGCAGATGGGACAACCAACTTGGTTTAACGCCGGCGACCGCGATCTGGCCACGCACATTTTTCGCTCCATGCTGCTGGCCGATGGCAGGACGCTCAGCGAGGCCACGTCCGAGATTGCGCGCAGGCTTGGAATCAAGACGCGAATCCTGCCCATGAGCAATTCGCGCGTGGAGACGCGGGTTTTGACTGCGGCGGGTGAGCTGAGCTTTGAAGAATATTTTGTTCAGCGCCACTACCAGGATCAGGTGAAATCAGTTCGGTTTGCCGGCACCTCGGATGCGGTGCCAGCGCCCGGAGTGATCGAGGCGATTCGCTCGGCAGGAATTGTACTGCTCGCGCCGAGTAATCCGGTCACCAGCATTGCTCCCATTCTCGCCGTGCCGGGAATTCGCGACGAACTCCGCGAGAACCACGCCAGGATTGTTGCTGTCAGTCCAATCGTGGGAGGAGCCGCCGTCACTGGGCCCGCGGCAACACTCATGGCGGCGCAAGGATTCGCACCTTCGATTGCCGGTGTTGCCGGCTACTATCGCGACTTTCTCGATCTGCTGGTCGTCGATTCCGAGGATGCGGTGGCCGCCGACGAGTTGCGCAAGACCGGTCTGCGCGTGTATTGCACGCCAACCATCATGCGCAAGCATGAAGACAGAATCGCGTTGGCAAAGAGCGTACTGGAGGCGGCGAGGCAAGCTCGGTCCGCTCGCGCCGCATTGGAGAGCGCATGATTCTGGTTCCGGTAAAAAACCTAGTCGATGCCAAGCAGCGGCTGTCTTTTATTTTGAGTCCGGAAGAGCGTTTTGCGCTGGCGCAGGCGATGTGCGAGGACGTGTTGCAGACACTGGCGCTCTGGCAGAACCGGCCTGCTGTTGCGGTGGTGACCAACGATTCGTTCGCCCGCGATTTGGCAACGCGTTTTTATTTTGAGGTGGTTGCCGACGACAATTCCGGAGAGACCAGCGCCATCGAAATGGCGACGGCCGTGTGCAAAAAGCGCGGAGCGGGCAACACCTTGGTGATTCCAGCAGATATTCCTTTGATCGACAGTTCCGAACTGCAGAAGATTGTGGATAGTGCGCCTCATCTTCAAGGCGGTGCGGTGCTGGTGCCGGACACCGCGGGCCGCGGCACGAATGCCGCCTGGCGATCTCCGGGCGATCTGTTTCCGCTTCGCTTCGGCAACGACAGTTTCTTGCCGCACTTGGCCGCCGCAAGGGCAACGGGCCTGCCTTGTGTTGTGCTCAGACTGCCGGGGATCGCGCGCGATGTGGATCGTCCCGAAGATCTCCGCGCACTGGCGGCTGCCAGCGGAGAAAGGCGATCGCAGAAGCTGGTGCGTAGCTGGAACCTTGGCAGCCGGAATCAGCTCGAAGATCGTCAGGAACAAGACCGTCGGGAAGTGGATCGTCGGCAGGAAGATCGTCGGGAAAAAGATGCCGTCCAGCACCGGTAGAGGCGCGCCTGGGGAAGTTCGCGTTCTCCCCATTGCAGTCAGCGTAGAAATCCGCGCCGGAGAATCGCTGTGCGCGACGTTGTTGGCGGCGGCGCGAAACTTGAAACTGCGGTTTCAGGATGGCGACATCCTGGTGGTGAAGCACAAAGTTGTTTCGAAGGCAGAGGGCGCGCTCGTCGCTCTGGATGAAATCCGGCCCTCGAAGGCTTCGCGGGTTTGGGCTCGGCGGTACGGGCTTGATCCCCGCGTCAGTGAATTGGCGTTGCGCGAGAGCCGGCGAATCGTGCGCCGGAAACGCGGGGTCATAATCACAGAGACCAAACACGGACTGGTTTGTGCCAACAGCGGCGTGGATGTTTCGAACGTGGATGGCGGTCGGCACGCGGTCTTGCTGCCGGCAAACCCTGATCGTTCGGCGGCGAAGTTGCGCCGGCAGTTGAAGAAGCAGCTTGGAATCGAGATCGCGGTTATTGTCAGCGATAGTTTCGGTCGTCCATGGCGGGAGGGCTTGGCCGAAGTGGCGATCGGCGTCGCCGGAATGCGGCCGTTGGTTGACTACCGCGGACGGCGCGATCCGCATGGCTATCCCCTGCACGCGACGGTAGACGCGGTGGCGGACGAACTCGCTGGCGCGGCGGGACTGGTGTGCGGCAAACTGGCAGGCACTCCCGCATGCATCATTCGAGGTTATGCTTATCGTCGCGGAAACGGTAGGGCGCGGGAACTGATTCGACCCGCAAAGAACGATCTGTTTCGGTAGAAATTCTCGTGAATTTTGGTGAAGTTGTAGGCCGCTTCTTAGCTGCGGGTCGATAGGAGAATGCGATGGCAATGCAGGCCGTAGAACTCGAGCAATTCCCCGCGCTGACGTGGGACGACATCGCTCCGCGAGCTTCCTCGCAGATTCGCAGCGTCCTGGAACGCGTCCTGGAAACGCAAGACGGAGCATGTCTGCGTGACGAGGAACGCTACGCCCTGGCTAATTGCGATGGCGAGAGTTGTAATGGCGCGGATTTGCTCGCGCTGCTCGTAGCAGCCGATACGCTTCGTCGGGACCTGGCCGGCAACATCGTCAGTTACGTGGTGAACCGCAATATCAATTTCACCAATATCTGCTTTGTGGGATGCAAGTTTTGCGCCTTCAGCCGTGGGCCGCGCGAGGCCGACTCCTATTTTCATTCGCTGGAAGACATGGGGCGCAAGAGTAAAGAAGGGTGGGAACTGGGCGCCACCGAAGTCTGCATTCAAGGCGGTCTGCCCCACGGTCTGCCTCCTTTTTATTATCGCGATATTCTGCGAGCCGTGAAGAATGCGGCGCCGGGCATGCACATCCACGCGTTTTCCCCGATGGAGATTGTGTATGGTGTGGAATTGACCGGCATGACGCTGCGCGACTATCTCATGATGCTGCGCGAGAACGGACTGGACACGCTGCCGGGCACGGCGGCCGAAATTCTGGATGACGAAGTGCGTCACATACTGTCGCGCAACAAGCTCTCATCCGCACAATGGCAAGAGGTAATCCGCACGGCTCACCAGTGCGGAATCCGGAGCACTTCAACGTTAATGTATGGACACATGGAAACACCGGACCATTGGGTGCGGCAATTGTCGCTGTTCCGGCAGATTCAGTCGGAGACCGGCGGCTTTACCGAGTTCGTGCCGCTAGGCTTTGTGCACCAGAACACGCTGCTATTTCAGCAAGGACTGGCGCGCTCCGGACCGACGCTCGCCGAACATCTCAAAATTCATGCGCTCGCCAGAATCCTTCTCGCCGGCTCGATTCACAACATTCAGGTCTCGTGGGTGAAGCTGAACCGCAAGCTTTCGCAGCTTTGCCTGCATGCCGGCGCCAACGATTACGGCGGGACACTGATGGAGGAGAATATTTCGCGTGAGGCGGGAGCGACCGCGGGCCAGTACACCAGTCCCGAAGATTTCCAGACTTTGATTCTGGAGATCGGGCGCATTCCGGCGGAGCGTAACACGACGTATTCGCGGATGAAAATCAAGCTGCCCGTGGAGTCGATTTCATCCGAGGTCTCCTCTGACGCACTCGCGACGGACTTCGCATGAGCCGCACCATCGCCATCATCGGAGGCACCGGCCCTGCGGGCATGGGCCTCGCGCTCCGCTGGGCACGCGCCGGTGAGACTGTCATCATCGGCTCGCGCGATGCTGCCCGTGCGCAACAAACAGCAGAGGCTATTCGCAAACGCGCGGGCGCAAATGCTCAAGTTTCCGGACTGGAAAATTCGGCCGCCTGCGCCGCCTGCGATCTGCTGGTGCTCACCGTGCCGTTCGAGGGACAGGCAGCGCTGCTAAAGCAGTTGAAACCTGCGATCCGTCCAGGCAGCGTGCTGATTGATGCCACCGTTCCGCTGGCCGCGAGCGTGGGCGGACGCGCCAGCCGCACCATCGGCGTTTGGCAAGGCTCGGCGGCGCAGCAGACGGCGGAGCTTGTGCCGAAGGGAGTTTCGGTCGTGGCGGCATTCCAGAATGTCTCGGCGGAAGTCCTCAACGGCGACAACAATGATGATGTCGATTGCGATGTTATCGTATGCAGCGACGATCCGAATGCCACGCAGACCGCAATGGAACTCGCGGCCAAGATCGCGCGCGTGCGAGCAATCGATGGCGGCAAGCTTGAGAACGCGCGCATTGTCGAGCAGATAACGGCCCTGCTCATCGGACTCAACATCCGCCACAAAGGGCACGGTGGCATACGGATCACAGGCTTGCCAGACGCCGCATACAAGACGGGGGTAGTCATACGTTAGAGTTCGTGGAGCGCCGGGCGTCCACGCCCGGCCTTCTATGCTCCAGAGGGTACAAACAAGTCGGGCGAGAACGCCCGTCGCTCCATCTATGACATGACTGCTCCTCCCAGCCCCGCGCTCGCCACCGAAAGTCCGGCCATCGAGTTTGATCATGCTTCCTTTCAGTTGAACCGACGCCCGCTGCTTCAGGACTTGGTGCTCTCCGTGAAGCAGGGCGAAACCGTGGTGCTACTGGGGAGAAGCGGCTCAGGAAAATCTACAAGCCTAAGATTAATCAATCGCTTGCTGTTGCCGACCGCGGGCGACGTGCGGGTGAACGGGCGCCGAACCGCGGAATGGGATCCGATCCGGCTGCGGCGAAGCATCGGATACGTCATTCAGGACGGCGGATTGTTCCCGCACTTCACCGTCGAGCGCAACATAGCGCTGGTGCCGCGGATTGAGAACTGGCCGCAGGCGCGCGTGCAGGAGCGGGTGCGCGAGTTGTTGGCCACGGTTGGGCTGAGTGACGACCTGGCTTCCCGTTATCCCAGCCAACTCTCCGGAGGCCAGCGGCAACGAGTAGGTGTGGCGCGAGCTCTGGCCGCGGATCCTCCCATTCTGATTCTTGACGAAGCTTTCGGCGCGCTCGATCCCATCACCAGATCGGAGATGCAGAAAGAATTTCGCGCCTTGCAGAGGCGGATGGGGAAGGCGGTGATCTTTGTTACCCACGATCTGCGGGAGGCCTTGCTGCTGGCCGATCGCATCGCGCTGCTGGAAGAAGGCCGCCTGATCGTGGACCTTCCAGTGGCGGAGTTTTCGCGTTCGCAGAATCCGCTGGTGCGGGCCTACGTGGAAGCGTTCTCCGGACTGTAGAATCCTGGATCGCCGGATCCAGATTCGGGCACGATGTAATCGCGAGGTGATCGGCATGAATTTCCTGCAGTTCATGATGGCGAACCGCCAGCAGGTGCTTGACCTGACACTCGAGCACATCACACTGGCAGGCGTGGCAACGCTTCTTGCTGCGCTCATCGGGATTCCTCTTGGCATTTTGATCACACGCGTTCCGCAACTCAGCAAACCCGTGCTCGGTGGCGCGAACATAATCCAGACGATTCCCAGCTTGGCTCTGTTCGGTTTTCTTCTTCCAGCGCCTTGGATTGGGGAACGCGCCGGGCGGCTTGCGATCCTGGCATTGGCGCTCTACGCGCTGTTGCCGCTGATTCGCAACACCTATGCGGGCATCCGCAGCGTCGATCCCGCGGTGGTCGAGGCAGGACGCGCCATGGGATTGACCGACCGGCAATTGCTTTTTCAGGTGGAGTTGCCGCTGGCTTCGGGAGTCATCGTAGCCGGGCTGCGAATCGCCACGGTAGTCTCTATCGGGCTCGCGACCATCGCAGCCGCGATCGGCGCGGGCGGACTGGGAGAATTCATTTTTCGCGGACTGGCCATGGTCAACAATGAAGTGATTTTGGCGGGCGCCGTTCCGGCCGCACTGCTGGCGCTCTTCGCCGACTTCGCGCTCGGGCGGCTGGAGCGGCGACTGGGGTCGCTGCATTCGAAATCATGAATCGAGATCATGGTTTTAAATCCTTCACCTGGCGGCAACACATCGCCTGCAAATTGCTATTGCTGTTTCTTGTCTGCGTGTTCCTCATTCCGGTCATCGGTTGCCAACGTCATGCGAATCGGATTGTGGTTGGATCCAAAAACTTTACCGAGCAGCTCATCCTGGGAGAACTATTTGCCCAAATCATCGAAGCTCGCGCGCATCTGGTGGTGGAACGCCGCTTCTATCTGGCGGGAACATTCATCTGCCAGCAGGCGATTCTTGCCGGACGAATCGACATCTATCCGGAATATACGGGCACGGCGCTCACAGCGGTTCTCAAACAGCAACCGAATCGAGATCAATCGAACAAAGATCAAGCCGGTGGCGACAAGCAGGAAGTTTATCAACGCGTGAAGCAGGACTATAAAAGCAAATTCGGCCTCAGCGTCGGACCTCCGCTTGGCTTCGACGACAGTTTCGCCATGGTGATCCGCGGCGAGGATGCGCGCCGGCTGCACCTGCGGACGCTGTCGCAGGCGGCTGCGTTCACTCCACAGTGGCGCGCCGGATTCGGATATGAATTCATGGAGCGTCCGGATGGATACAAAGGCTTGGTAGCAAGCTACGGTCTGCGCTTCGCGGAAGCGCCGCGCATCATGGATCTGGGATTGATTACGCGCGCCCTCAAAGAGCATCAGGTGGACATCATTGCCGGGAACAACACTGATGGCCTGATTCCGGCGCTGGATTTTGTTGTGCTGGAAGACGACCATCATTACTTTCCTCCGTACGAAGCAGTGGCGGTGATGCGCGGAGAAATGCTGCGTCAACATCCTGAGGTTGGTGCGGCGTTGGACGCGCTGGCGGGAACGATCTCCGATGAAGACATGCGGCGGATGAATTATGCGGTGGATGGACAACATCGCGACGCGGCGGCGGTGGTTCGAGAGTTTCTGCAACGGCGGAAACTGGTCAATTAGAAGTTCCAGCCTCCTCCACCGGTTGCGCGTTCAGTTCCTGTTCGGGTTCACCTCCGGCCAGGCCCTGGGCGATGATTAGGCGGCGGGTTTCGATTCGCAGGTCTGGGAGTACGCGTCCGAACCAGATCGCGCCGATTACGCAGGCCACGCCTCCCGCAGCAACTGTGACGGGCGCACCTATGTGGTGGGCCAGCGCTCCTCCGAAGAACGCTCCGAAGGGGGCCATGCCCATGAACATCATCGAATAGAGCGACATGACGCGGCCGCGCAGCTGGTCGGGGACAATGGTCTGGACGAGCGTGTTCGAGCAGGCCATCTGCAGCATCATCGAATAACCGGCGGGTAGCAGGAGCGCGACTGACAACCAGAATGAACGCGAGAACGAAAAAAGAAACAGGCTGATGCCGAAGCTTCCACAGGCGAATGCCACCCAGCGGCCCAGGCCTTTCACTCCGGTTTTAGCGGCCAGCGTCAGGGCTCCGAAGAGAGCGCCTACGCCGGTGGCGCCCATCAGGACGCCTAGGCCGAGCGCGCCGCCGTGCAGGATTTGGTCCGCGAAGATGGGCATCAGTACGGTGTAGGGCATCCCTACCAGGCTCACCAGGCCGAGCAGCAACAGCAGCGCACGGATGATGCGCGTCTGGTTGGCCCAGCGAAAACCTTCCACGATGTCTTCAATCGGCGAATGCTTGCTGGCGCGCGGCGCGGAGTGCACGCGCATCAGCAAAAGGCCGACGATCACGGCGATGTAGCTGATGGAGTTGGCGGCAAAGCACCAGCCTTCGCCGATCTTCGCCACTAGAACTCCGGCTATGGCTGGTCCGATGACGCGCGCGCCGTTGAACATCGAGGAATTCAGCGCGATGGCGTTCATCAGGTCCTCTTTGCCCACCATGTCGACTAGGAAGGACTGCCGGCCGGGAATGTCAAACGCGTTCACCACTCCCAGCAAACCCGCCAGCACGAAGATGTGCCACACGTGGACATGTCCGCTCAGGGTCAGCGCAGCCAGAATTCCGGCGAGGATCATGGATGCGGTCTGGGTGGCGATCACCAGGCGTTGACGATTCACGCGGTCGGCGGTAATCCCTCCGAAAGGGGCGACGAGGAAGACCGGAATCTGGCTGGCAAAGCCGACGCTGCCCAGCAACAGGGCAGACTTGGTCATGCGATAAACGAGCCATGCTTGGGCCACGGTCTGCATCCAGGTGCCGATCAGCGAGATCAGTTGCCCGCTGAAGAAGAGCTGGAAGTTGCGATGGCGCAAGGCTCGCAGGGTGGTCGCCAATCGGGACAGCGCAGCGGCGGAATTTTTGCCGTCAGTCAATCTTTTTTAGTCACTCTTTTAGTCACTCTTCTTAGTCACTTTAGACTTTTTCACATCTTCCGATGGGACAGCAAGGATGTGACGGCAAGAGATGACGGCAATCGGCGGGGCGTTTTGCGGCTGTTTACTTTGGTTGTTTACTTTCGGTACGGATTTCCACAGGTGGTTCAGGTAACCGCCTTGCAACTTCCCTGACGGTTCGATCCGCGATAGAGTTTAGATCCACCGCAGCCGAGATCGGAAGGATGACCATGAGCACAGATCCCAATCGTCTTGAAAATTGTCTGGAACGGCGAGCGGCGCAGCGTTTCGAGGTGCATCAGTCGTCGGCATTGGCGGTTCATTTCGAGGGACGCACTGTACCCGGATTTATCCAGAACTTGAGCGGCCGTGGAATATTTTTTTACGCCGAGACGGCGCTTCCCGAAGGAGCGGTCGTGGAATTGACTTTTACCATGCCCTCCGAAATCACTTTGGCGGAAAGTATGCCGGTGCGCTGCCGTGGGCGGGTGCTGCGGGCCTCGGCTTCTCCGGCTGATCGTTTCGAGGCGGGTCATTCTCAAGCAGATCAGTCTCAAACGGATCATTCTCAGGCAAGGCATTCTCAGACAGGACAGCGAACTGGAATCGCCGTGCGATTCGATTCCTACCAATATTTGCCGCCCGACGAGCAAATTTTCGTGCGCGTTTCGGCGGCAACTGCGGGCGCAGCGGCCTCCGGGCTGGCGCATCGCTGAACACTGCGCCGTGCCCACCGCCAGTCCTGGGTTAAGGAACTCCTTGCCAATCGTTGCCATTCTAACGGGGGGCAGGGGCGTTGGGATTTGGTTGTCCTTGCTGCGCGGCTGAACAGGCTGCGGGAAAAATCATGCTTCGCGCGGCAGTTAGACCTCGGCGGCTAAAGAGTTTGATGGAAAAACTCGATTTTGGGTGGCGCAGCGCTTTTAGCGCTGCGATAAAACCTCTCTTTTTCTTTCGAGGCTTTAGCTGCTGAGGTCCCAAAACCGCGTTTTTCAGCAAACTCTAAAGCCGATTCCGGCAACAAACCACTTGCCGCAGCGGTGAACCGCCGCGCCACCCAAAATCTGCGCCACCATGATCGTGGGCAAAACCCAGCCCTTTGGGCATCTTTTCAAGCGCTGGACTTTGCCTTACAATTGGAGAACCCAGCAGCTGACGGGATTTCTCCTCCGATTCACCCGCCCGCGACCTGCCGCTTCGTTTCTGGCCCGATCCTTCGATTACGAAGGTCATTTGGCCTGGACGCTGGAAGTTCGTAGCATGGCAATGAACACTGAGAAACGAGTCATGCCCGGGATCGCCGTCGCCATCCTGACCGAGGACCGCGAACAATCCGTTTTATTGCAGAGCCGCGTGGAAAGCACCAATCTGGCCCGAACCGTGTTGAGCCATGTCGGGTTCCCGACGGGAGCGAGCGACGCGGTGCTGCGGCAATTGGAAGACCAGCGGGCGGAGGTGGTGCTGGTGGATATCGATCCGCACAATCCTACCCGCGCCATCCGAACAATTGAATTGATCCACGCCAACACTCCCGAGGTCACGATATTTGCGGTGGGCGAAATGAATGCGCCCGCAAATATTGTTTCCGCCATGCGGGCCGGGGCGCGCGAGTTTCTGGATCACACGGCCAGCCGTGAGGCTCTGATCGAGGCTTTCACCCGCTTCTCTACCACGCTTAGCCGGTCGCAGCGCAGTTCCAGCAAGGCCCGCGTCTTTACTTTTCTGAACGCCAAGGGCGGAGCGGGCGCCACCACCGCGGCGGTGAATACCGCCGTCGCTTTGCAGGAGACGCATGGACGCGTGGTGCTGGTGGATTTCGCCCCTATCGGACACGCTGCCCTGCAACTGAATCTGCGCCCTCAATTCACGATCATCGACGCTTTGCAAAACCTGCATCGCATGGATGGGTCGTTGCTGGATGGGCTGATGACGCCTTATCGCAATGGACTGCATCTGCTGGCCGGCGCGCAACAACCGCACAGCGGAGTTCCGACCGGATCGGAATTGGCTCGCCTGTTTGATTTGCTGGTGGGGCAGTATCACTTTGTCGTGCTGGATTGCTCGGGGCGGATTGATGGAACGATGCAGATGATCTGCGATCTCTCGAACGCCGTACTCATGGTCACGCAGACGGACGTAGTTTCACTGTGGAGCGCGGGCCGGATTCACGCGTTTCTGCAGGAGGGAGCCGGACGCGATCGGCTGCGGATCGTGCTGAACCGTTACAAGAAGATTCCAGGCTTCACCGACGAGGATGTGGAGAAAGCCACCAACTGCAAGGTGCTCTGGAAGGTGCCCAACAACTTCCAGGTGATTGGACCGGCGATTGACAAGGGCAGCCCGGTGGGGTCGCAGGGGAATCACGAAATTGGGCGCTCTTATCAGGGACTGGCCGCGGAACTTGCGGGCGCTACTACTTCGTCCGAGGGCGCGCTCTCGTTGCTTTACCAGCATGACAAGGGCGACAGCAAGAATCGGGGCGCCAGCCCCCTGGTCGTGTCGCCAGTGCGCGCCGGGCAGTAGAGTCTTTCATTCCAATTCCCTTTTCTCAAACGCCGCAGGCCCAGCTTCACCCCTGTACTCCGACTTATGCCTCCGCGTTTTCAAGGCTTTGTTAGAATCAGTGTTCACCAATGACGCCGCGGACCGTTGAAAGCAAATTCTGAATGACAACTCCTGCCAAGAAACGCGTGCTGAGCGGAATGCGCTCGACCGGCAAGCTGCACCTGGGAAACTACGTCGGCGCGCTCGAAAACTGGGTCCGCATGCAGCACGAGTACGATTGCTTTTTCTTCATCGCCGACTGGCACGCTCTGACTACCGACTACGCGGATACGTCGCGGCTGAAAGAAAACTCGGTTGAGGTGCTTCTGGATTGGCTGGCGGCGGGCCTTGATCCCGCGAGGTGCGTGATGTTCATCCAGTCGCACGTGCCGGCGCACGCCGAGTTGCATTTGCTGCTCTCGATGATCACGCCGCTGGGCTGGCTGGAGCGCGTCCCGACGTACAAAGAGCAGAAGGAAAACATCAAGGAAAAAGACCTGGGCACATACGGGTTTCTGGGTTATCCCGTGCTGCAATCGGCGGATATTCTGATCTACAAGGCGAACGTCGTGCCGGTGGGCGAAGACCAGGTGGCGCACGTTGAACTGACCCGCGAGATTGCCCGGCGATTCAACAGCATCTACGCTTTCGCTCAGCCGGTAGTTACCGAGACGAACTGCTTGACGCACTCTCAAAGAGAGGTTTTGATTTCCAATGGAACGGAAATAACGCCGGATACCGATTACGTTTTCCCTCGAATCGTGTTCCCCGAGCCGCAGGCTCTGCTCACGCCTGCTCCGCGGCTGCCGGGCACCGACGGCCGCAAGATGTCGAAGTCCTACGACAACGCGGTCCTGCTCAGCGACCCCGAGGCCGTGGTACGGCAGAAGCTGAAGACGATGGTCACCGATCCCGCCCGGGTGCGGCGCACCGATCCCGGCAATCCTGACGTGTGTCCCGTGGGCGACCTGCACAAAATATTTAGCAGCCCGGAAACGATGGCAAAAGTAAACGAAGGCTGCCGGTCGGCCGGAATTGGCTGCATCGAGTGCAAAGGCTGGGTTGCCGACGCCATCGTAAAGATTCTCAACCCCATGCAGGAGCGGCGAAAAAAATACGAGGACAATCCGCGCCTCGCCTGGGATATTCTGGAAGCTGGCTCGGCCCGCGCCCGCGATATTGCCGGCGCTACGATGGACGAAGTCCGCGAGGCGATGGGTCTGGACTATGATCGGAACGATAGTCCGAAGAAAGAGCCGGCGAAGGGTTCCACGACGTGACGGATTTGTCTCAACCCATATCAGAACAAGCGCCGGTCGGGGCTTCCGGGAAAAGCGCGGCTCGACCTTTTTTGGTTGAGAACACGTCGGCCGCAGGCAAGTCGGCTAAAGACGATGCCAGCGATTTTCCTTTCGCCATCGCGCTCGGCGAAATCTACGAAGGCCCGCTCGATCTGCTGCTCGACCTGATCCGCAAGCAGGACATCAACATCTACGACATTCCCATCGCCCGAATCACGGCGCAGTACCTCACATACGTCGAGCGCATCCGCGAACTCGACGTGAACGTCGCCTCCGAGTTCATCTACATGGCGGCAGTGCTGATTCATATCAAATCGAAGATGTTGTTGCCCCGCGATCCGCTCGCCACAGCCGACGCGCTGGACGATCCGCGCAACGAACTCGTCAACCGCCTGCTGGAACACGAAAAGTTCAGATCCGCGGCGCAAATGCTTCTGCAGAAACAGCAGATTGAAGATGCGGTACTGAGCAATCCGGCGATCCGCGAGTTCATGGACGCCGAGGGCGCCGAACCCGAGCTCGCCGCCGACGTAATCGACCTGGTTAAAACCTTCCAGCAGATCCTGGACCGGGCGCGCACCCGGCCGATTCTTGAGGTCGACGAAGACACCGTAACCGTCGGCCAGATGATCCAGTACCTGCACCGCCGGCTCGCGATTGAAGACCGCCCCATTCGCCTGAAGCAAATGCTCCGCAACGTCTCGTCGCGGCCTGCGCTGGTCTGCATGTTTCTGGCATTGCTGGAATTGGTCCGCTTGCAGGCAATCCAGGTAAGGCAGGACCACGTCTTCGGCGAAGTGCTGGTGCGCAAGCACTCCCACTTCGAAGAAGTAATGACGGAGCAGGCTGCGGTGCGCGATGATTGGAAGTGAAAGAGTCGTGGGTCGTTGGTCGCTGGTCGTTAGTCGTTAGCGAACACTGCTGCGAGCTACGATCAATCGCGAACGACCAACGACTAACGACAACGACGATTTATGAGTCTCAGACCCCAACTCGAAGCCATCATTTACGCGGCGGAAACTCCCATTCCGCTTGACCAGATTTTTTCCCTGGTGAAGGAGGCCCTGCTTGCAGAGACTCCAGAACTTGACGCCTCTGAGATCAAGTCGCGGATCCGGGCCACGCTTGAAGAACTCATCGCGGATTACTCCGGCTCGAACCACGGAATCGAAATCCGCCAGGTCGCCGGCGGATACCGCATGTCCACCAAGCCCGATCAGCACGACGTGGTGCGCGCTTTCGCGAAGAGCCTGAAGCCGCCTTTCCGGCTGTCCCTCCCGGCGCTCGAAACCCTGGCCGTCGTTGCCTACAAGCAGCCGGTCACCGTGCCCGAGATCAGCGAAATTCGTGGCGTGGATTCCGGCGGAGTCATCGCTACCCTGCTCGACCGCAAGCTCATCACGACCGCGGGCAGAAAAGCCGTGATCGGCCGCCCCATTCTCTACAGAACCAGCAGAGAGTTTCTGCTGCGCTTCGGGCTGAAGGACGTCAACGAACTGCCCAGCATGGAGGAATTCGAAAAGCTCCTCGCGGATTCATTTCAGAGCGACTTGCTGCCGAGTGAGGGCACGCCTCAGGCAACTGGAGAGAGCGATTCCGAACCCGCAAGCCCTGATGAAATGGCGGGAGGTACGGAGGCGGAACTCGCCGCCGACGAAGCAGAAAATCGAAACGCCAGCTAGTACCAACCGGGAGTAGCCATGCCAGCCGAACGTCTGCAAAAAATCATTGCTGCTGCCGGAGTTGCATCCCGGCGCAAATCCGAAGAACTGATCACGGCCGGCCGCGTACTGGTCAACGGGCAGGTGGTGACCGAGCTTGGCTCCAAAGCGGATCCCGAACAAGACCACATCCGCGTGGATGGCAAGCTGCTGCAGGGGCCCGAGCGTTACTCCTACGTCGTGCTCAACAAGCCCAAGGGATATGTGACCACGGTCAGCGACGAGAAAAAGCGCCCTACCGTAATGGACCTGGTGGGCAAGGTAAAAGGCCGTGTCTATCCCGTCGGGCGTCTGGACTGGGCCAGCGAGGGCCTTCTGCTGATGACCAACGATGGCACGCTGGCTAACGCTCTGATGAAGGCGTCCTCCAATGTGCCCAAGACCTACGTGGTGAAAGTCGCGGGCCAGCCCGACGAGGCAAAACTCGACAAGCTGCGCCGCGGAGTTTCCATCGCCGAAAAGGGCGGCCGGCGCGTGCGTACCGCTCCGGCCAAGATTCGCCTGATCCGCGAAGGCGACAATCCCTGGCTTGAAGTGACGATCATCGAAGGCCGCAACCGCCAGGTCCGAAAAATGTTTGAAGAAGTGGGGCACCACGTGGAGAAAATCCGGCGCGTGCAGTACGGTCCTCTAGCGCTCGACGTGCCGCCGGGAGATTGGCGCAACCTTACCCTGCTGGAAGTGGCCAAGCTGAAAAGCGCCGCGTCGGGCCAGAGAGTTGCCCCTCCGCCGAGCCCGCGGATTGCGCTGCACGCATCGAAATCGCTTCGCCCAGCGCGCCCGCCCAGGCCGTCGCAATCCTCGAAACCATCGCGCGCCCCGAAGGCGCGAACCCCAAGGCCCAGGCACGCCTAACTCGCTGGGTGGAGGGCCGGACTCGACGCAGGCCCCTCCACTGTAGGTCTCTTAGCACAGTCACGTCTTAACGTCTTGCTTGTTCAAGCATCGGCAATCGGGCCGCGCCGTACAATCCGGCATCGCTCCCCAACAGCGCGCGGGTGATGATGGTCTTTTGTCCGGGCCCAGCCTCCACGAGCGCGGATGCTCCCTGGTTGGTGGCCGAAGCATCGGGCGGCGCAGTCGCAGCATAGACAATGGAACGCCGCCGCAACTCCTCGAAGATGGACGGCGAAAAAGCTTCCCACGCGCTTGATGCGCCCCCGCCGATCACGTAAATCGGGAGGTTCAAGGAATTGACCATCGACGAAAGCACGATGCCCAGACAACGTCCGACGTAGCGGAAAATCCGGCGCGCATCTTCATCGCCCTGAATCGCAAGATTGTAGATCGACTTCGCACTGAACTCCGGATCGGAGCCCGCCGCGCGCGCCAGCGCCGACGCGCCATTGTTGGCGATCACTTCCCGCGCCATCCGGACCACCGCCGTCGCCGAAGCATATTGCTCCAGGCATCCGCGATTCCCGCAACCGCAAGGTTGTCCCTCCGGTTCGACCGTCGTGTGCCCAAACTCCCCGGCCATGCCGTTCGCGCCGCGCCAGATCGCGCCGCCCAGCACCAGTCCGCCGCCCACGCCGGTGCCCAGGGTCAGCATGGCCACGTCGGAAAAATCCTTGGCCGCGCCGAGCCATTTTTCGCCGAGCGCTGCGACATTGGCGTCATTTTCCAGGATCACAATGGTCTTCAAGCGCCGCTCAATCTCGGCGCGAACCGGATAGTTGGCCCAACCCGGCAGATTGGGCGACTCGCGCAACAGGCCTGTCTGCATGTCGATAATGCCAGGCACGCCAATGCCAATCCCGAGCAAGGGGGCGGAATCCCGGAATCGGTCAGACATGCGCTGGATGGCGTCGCACATGTCGTCGATCACGTGATCACGTCCCAGCGAAACTTTGGTGCCAAGCGTGACTTTCTCGATCAGCTTGCCTTGCTCATCCACGGCTGCGATGCGCAAGTTGGTGCCGCCGAGGTCCACTCCGATGGAGAATTTATTCATGTCGCTCCATTATGGCTATTTTTGACATTTTGAACAGTAGTGACTGCTGCGGCCGGCCAGCACGACGCGCCGGATCGCAGTCCCGCACTCCAGGCACGGCTCCCCTTCACGGCCATAAACCCGGTGCTGGAGCTGGAAGAATCCTTCTTCTCCGCCGGCGTCAACGTAATCGGAAATCGAAGATCCGCCCAGCGCGATCGCCTCGCGCAGCACTGCTTGCACCGCCGCGTGCAACTTGCCCAATTGCGCCCGCGTGATCGTCGTCGCCCGTCGCCGGGGACGGATACCAGCGCGAAACAACGACTCGTCGGCATAGATATTGCCGACTCCGCGCAGCAGCTTTTGATTCAGGAGCGCGCTCTTGATCGGCGTCTTGCGCCCGCGAAAAAGCGCGGCAAACCGTTCCTCGCTCACTTCCAGCGGTTCCACACCCCCAGGATCGAAGCCGCCAGCTTGAAGATGAACGCTGATCCTGCCAAACATCCGTGGATCGATAAACCGCAACTCGCGTCCCGAAGCCAGCCTGGCGATCAAGTGCGTGTGCTTGACGACCTCCGCCGCAGGTTCCGAAACCACCATGCGCCCGGTCATGCCAAGATGAACGACCCACTGCGCCGTGTGCAGAGACGTGGCTTGCCGCGTCTGGGCGCGAACTGCACGTTTGCCTTTCATCGGTGCTGTCCGTGAGCCCCGTGATTCTCCCTCCAGATCAAACACGATGTGCTTGCCCGCGCGGTGCACCCGCACGATCCGCTTGCCCTCAAGCGTCGCGGCAATGACTCCTGCGGGAGACTTCAGCGGCTGCTTCCGGGACCCGATCCAGACGGATTCAATGGTGTCTCCAGCGACGCGCGTGTCGAGGCCGCGCGCAATGGTTTCGACTTCAGGGAGTTCGGGCACGCTGTAAGGATACAAGAGTGTGTGGTGACGGGGCTGCGCCCTGTCTGGACGGGCCAGAGGCCCGTCACCACACACTCACTTTCCGCCGATTACGGTTTGCTCCTCCACCGCCCGATTGGGTATGCTAAGGCGTACACACCGAGCGCCGCCGGTCTTCCCAGTTTTCCAGTCTTATTCAGCAGCGGCGCAATCCGTGTGTGCGACCCTGGGGCGCGCTTCGGTTTGCGGTCGCGCAATATTCCAAGTGGGGTTCGAATTGAGCAGAGGCGGAACGAGCAGAGGCAGAACTGCGGTCATTGTCGGAGCCCAATGGGGCGACGAGGGCAAGGGTAAGATCGTCGATGTACTCACGCAGACTTTTTCGGTCGTGGCCCGCTATGCTGGCGGCCACAACGCCGGACACACTGTCATCATCAACGGAAAAAAATTCATCCTGCAGCTCGTTCCCGGCGGCATTCTGCGGCCTGAGTGTACCAGCGTCGTCGGCAACGGCGTGGTCATTGACCCATTGGCCTTCCTGAAGGAAGTCGCTTCACTGCGCTCGGCCGGCGTGAAAGTCGACGGCAACCTCTTCGTATCCAATCGCGCGCAGGTCATTCTTCCCTACCATCGCATGATGGAGTTGGGGTCGGAAAACGCTCCCGGGCGGGTGAAGATCGGGACCACGTCACGCGGCATCGGACCCTCTTACGAAGACAAAATGGGACGCCGCGGCTTGCGCGTCGCCGACCTGCTCGACACCCAACTGCTGCGCACGCACATCGAAAACGCCTGTCGCGAGAAGAACACAATCGCACACGCGCTCTTCAACTCCGAGCCGCTTGATGGCGACAAGATGTTCCGCGAATACTCCGACGCGGCGCGACAGATCGCTCCCTTCGTCTGCGACACGGCGCTACTGCTGAATCGCGCGCTGGCCGAAGGCAAGTCGATCGTCTTCGAGGGCGCGCAGGGCACCATGCTCGACATCGATCACGGCACCTATCCGTTCGTGACTTCTTCGAGTTCCACTTCCGGTGGCGCCGCCACCGGAACCGGCGTGCCGCCGACATCGATTGATACGGTTATCGGAATCACCAAAGCCTATTGCACCCGCGTCGGCAGCGGCCCGTTCCCCAGTGAACTGCTCGGCCCGGAGGGAGAGGACCTGCGCAAGCGCGGCAACGAGTTCGGCGCGGTCACCGGACGCCCCCGCCGCACCGGCTGGCTCGATTTGCCTCTTCTCCGCTACGCTGGCATGATTAATGGAATCTCCTGGCTGGTGGTTACTAAGTTGGACGTGTTTGACCATTTAACGGAGATTCCGGTTTGCGTGGGGTATAAGGTGGACGGCAAGGGGACGGACGAAGTCCCGGCTCAGGCCTGTGGCTACGAAAAAATCGAATGTATCTACCGCAACATGACCGGCTGGGCTCGTCCAACGCAGTCGATTCGGACAGTCGAAGCCTTGCCCAAGGCCGCCCGCGAATACCTGGCGTTCATTGAAAAGGAAACTGGAGCGCGGGTGGGAATGATTTCCACGGGGCCGGATCGCGAGCAGACGATTTTGGTAGACGACTTCATAAGCGAGTTGGGACTGAAGAACAACTAGAAGCTATCGTGTAAATTGTTTTTGGGAAGTGCACGGCATCAGCCGTACCGCCCAGGGCCAAATAACACGAGGGCTTTAGCCCTGAGGGCAGTAAAAAAGAACGGAGCGACGATGGTGGTGTTGGCCGTAACCTGGATGGCAAAGATCGGACGCGAGTCCGAAGTGGCTGCAATCTTTGAAAAACTAACAGCCGAATCGCGCAAAGAACCGGGCTGCGTCATGTATCAGGTGCATAAGCACAAGACCGATCCGCGCCGGTTCTTTATCTACGAACAATATAAGGACGACGCCGCCCTGGAGGCCCACCGCACCGCAGCGCACTTCTTGCAGTTTGGGAAAAAAGAACTGCCCAAAATCGCCGACCGCACCGAAGGGCACTTGTTCGAACCGCTGGGATAACCGTGGAGTTCCCGGTTCTCAGTTCTCGGAAAACTGCCGATCGGTTCTTACCGCTTGTCCGCCATCAGCACGCCCCCTGAGGCGTAGCTTTCCTTTGACACTTCTAGAAATGTAACCACGATGGCTTCGCGGCGCGCGCCCGCTTCTTCCACCATCGCGTCGGTAATGCGCTGCGCAATCTTGCGCTTCTGATCGACCGTGCGGCCCTGCAGCATCGTGACTTGAACTAACGGCATGGAGTTCTCACTTCTCGGTTCTCAGTTCTCAGAAAACCTCTCCTCAGATTGATCTCACTGAGAACTGGGAACCGAGAACTGAGAACTGTTCTACTGCGTCAATTCATATCCCGCAAAGAAGAAGCTCAACTCGAAGCGCGCAGTCTCATCCGCATCGGAGCCGTGAATCGCGTTGTGCTCGATATCGCTGGCCCACTTCCTGCGGATGGTTCCCTCCTCCGCGCTGGCGGGGTTGGTCGCGCCCATCAACTTGCGCAGATCGGCGATGGCATTTTCCTTCTCCAGCGCCAGCACCACGATCGGTCCGCTCGACATGAACCGGGTCAGCGAACTGTAAAACGGCCGGCTCGCATGAACGGCATAGAACTGCTCTGCCTGGTGCTGCGAGATCTCCAGCATCTTCATGGCAAGAATATGAAAGCCATTTTTCTCGAACTGCTCAATGATGTCTCCGACCGCGTTCTTCTTTACCGCGTCGGGCTTGATGATGGTCAGTGTGCGTTGCAGTGTTTTCATAAATTGAATTCCGGATGGCTTTGAAAGGGCATGGCTTCAGCCATGCCGCTGGAATCTGCTAAGCGATCAGCTTTAGCCGCTGCGGGTCGCTTGCGTCGGCCGCTCACTACACTTTCACCCCCAGCGCGGCCGCCAGCGTTTCGCCAATGTCCGCTGGCGATTTCGCCACCTTGAGGCCGGCCTTCTCCATGGCCACAATCTTTTCCGCCGCAGTGCCCTTGCCGCCGGAGATGATCGCACCCGCATGACCCATACGGCGTCCCGGAGGCGCTGTCTGTCCGGCGATAAATCCGACGACTGGCTTCTTCATGTGCGTCTTTATGAACTCCGCTGCCGTCTCTTCTGCGTTGCCGCCAATTTCTCCGATCATGACCACGGCTTCGGTCTGTGGATCGCGGTTAAACAGGTCGAGCGCGTCGATAAAATTCGTGCCGATAATCGGGTCCCCGCCAATGCCAATTGCCGTCGACTGTCCAATCCCGCGCTGGGTAAGCTGATGCACTGCTTCATAAGTCAGCGTCCCGGAGCGCGACACAATCCCGACGCTGCCCTCTTTGTGGATCGCCCCCGGCATGATTCCGATCTTGCATTTGCCCGGCGAGATAATTCCTGGACAGTTCGGCCCGATCAGGCGCGAGCGCCGGTCCTGCAGAAACTCCCAGGCGCGCACCATGTCCAGCGTCGGAATGCCTTCGGTGATGCAGACAATCAGTTCGATTTCGGCGTCGGCGGCTTCCATGATCGCGTCGGCCGCGTACGGCGGCGGCACAAAAATGACGGTGGCATTCGCGCCCGTCTTGTCCGCCGCTTCCTGCACGGTATTGAAGATCGGCCAGCCCTCGTGTGTTGTCCCGCCCTTGCCGGGAGTGATGCCGCCCACAATCTGCGTGCCGTAAGCCGCGCAAGCTTTCGCGTGGAAAGTCCCTTCGCGGCCCGTCAGACCTTGCACAATCAATCGAGTTCGTTTATCCGCCAGGATTGCCATAATTGCTCACTTTCGAAAACAACTCTGCTCAACTAAGCCGCACTGTTCGCCGCCGCCACAACTTTTTCAGCCGCATCCTTCATGGTCTCGGTAACCACGAAGTTCAGCCCCGATTCCATCAGGATTTTCTTGCCTTCCTGAACATTCGTGCCTT
>Ga0209415_10003425_pt1 | contig 29486 bp, 27 predicted proteins | sample PeaSoiSIISIP2007_FD_187696 | JGI IMG/M metagenome (GOLD analysis project Ga0209415, IMG submission 187696) | Peat soil microbial communities from Weissenstadt, Germany - SII-SIP-2007 (SPAdes) (version 2) | ecosystem: Environmental > Terrestrial > Soil > Wetlands > Peat | place: Germany...
TGGCGATCCCTTCACTTGGACCCGCTTGGGAACAGAGGGGGGGGTTCCTGATCCCCGCGGTCTCCATCCATTCTGGAACAAGGCGTTCGATCTGTCAAGCAGCTAAAGGCGATACTTGCTATCTTGAGGCCAGATGGAGATCCGCCACCTCCAGGCCCTGGTCGGCATCGCCGAACACGGGAGCTTCTCCGCAGCAGCCGAGGCCTTGGGCACCGTCCAATCCAACGTGTCGGCCCACGTGGCCCGGCTGGAACGAGAGCTGGGTGCCCCGGTGGTCGATCGTTCCACGGGCCGGCTCACCGAGGAGGGTGAGATCGTGGTCGCCCGGGCCCGGCGCATGATCGTCGAGATGGACGCGTTGGTGGCCGACGTCTCGGCCATGCGACGCGAGGTCGTCGGCACGGTGCGCGCCGGGATGATCGGGACGACCGGGCGCTGGCTGGTCCCCCGCCTCTTCGCAATGCTGCGCGAGCGCCACCCCCGCGTGCAGATGACGGTCGCCGATGGGACCAGTGCGAGCCTCGAGCCGCGCGTGCTGAGTGGTCAGCTCGACCTGGCGGTGGTGTCGCTGCCGGTGGTCGGCGACGAGCTCATGGCCATGCCCCTCTTCGAAGAGGACCTAATGCTGGTGGTCCCGGTCGACCACCCCTTGGCGCGGGCGCCCCGGCCGCTCCCCCTCGCCGAGCTGGTCCAGCTCGACCTGGTGCTCCCGCTGCCCAACACCGCACTGCGCGACGAGATCGACGGCGCGCTGGCGCGGGCTGGGGTGACCCTGCACCCGGCCATGGAGCTCGACGGGATCCGCATGATCGCGTCGTTGACCTTCGACGGCTACGGCCCCGCCATCCTGCCCGCCACCGCGGTGCCCCGGCACATGCGCGAGCGCTTCGAACTCGTCCCCTTAGCGGGCCTCCCGCGGCGCCGGGTCGGCGTGGCCCAGAGGCGGCGAGGGCTTCCGTCGGCACCCACCCGGGCGGTGATCGAGCTCCTCAATCTCGTGGCCAACGACCCCGACGAGCGACCCGCGGGGCTGCATCCGGCGACCGTCATCAGCGGCTGAACGGCTACTGTCGCCTCGCCGTTTGCCTGTGGGAGGTCGACATGCTCAGCGCCAAGGTGCCCCTCGACGAGATGGGCGACGACCGCTCGATCGTCCCCACGTATGCCAACCGGGGGCTCTCCCAGTCGGTCCCGCGCTACGAGATGCCCGAGCAATCGATGGACCCCAGCGCCGCGTACCAGCTCATCCACGACGAGCTGACGCTCGACGGCAACCCCACCCTCAACCTGGCCACCTTCGTGACGACGTGGATGGACGACCAGGCCGATCGGTTGATGGCCGAGACGGTGAACAAGAACGCCATCGACTGGGACGAGTACCCCCAGACGGTCGAGCTCCAGGACCGGTGCGTGAACATGTTGGCCCGGCTGTTCGGCGCACCCGAGCACCACAAGAGCATGGGGTGCGCGACGGTGGGTTCCTCAGAAGCCATCCATCTGGGCGGCCTCGCCATGAAGTGGCGGTGGCGGGCCGCCCGCCAGGCCGCCGGCAAGCCCGATGACCGGCCGAACCTGGTCATGGGGGCCAACGTCCAGGTGTGCTGGGAGAAGTTCGCACGGTACTTCGACGTCGAGCCGCGCTACGTGGCGCTCACCGAGAACCGCTTTGTCATCGGGGTGAACGAAGCGATGGCGTTGGTGGACGAGAACACCATCGGCGTCGTCGGGATCCTGGGCTCCACCTACACCGGCGAGTACGAGCCCATCGCGGCGCTCTCCGAAGCCCTCGACCGGCGGTTCGCCACCGACGGGGTGGACGTGCCGATCCACGTCGACGCGGCGAGCGGCGGCTTCGTCGCCCCCTTCCTCCAGCCCGATCTGGCCTGGGACTTCCGGCTACCGCGGGTCCGCTCGATCAACGTGTCGGGCCACAAGTACGGCCTCGTGTACCCCGGGGTGGGTTGGGTCATCTGGCGCGACGAGGTCGACCTCCCCAAAGAGCTCATCTTCGAGGTCGACTACCTGGGCGGGAGTCACGCCAACTTCAGCCTGAACTTCTCGCGGGGGGCCTCCCAGATCGTGGCCCAGTACTACAACTTCATCCGGCTGGGGAAGATCGGCTACCGACAGGTCATGGAGGCGCTGGCCGGCACCGCCCAATGGATCGCCGGCGAGCTGGCCAAGCGTTCCGATCTCGTCCTCGTGGCGGGCGGGTCGGATCTGCCGGTGGTGTGCTTCTCTTTGGCCGGGAAACCCGGCTTCTCGGTCTTCGACCTCTCGGCGCTGCTCCGCCAGCGCGGCTGGATCGTGCCCGCCTACAAGATGGCCCCCGACGCCGAGCACGTCGAGGTGCTCCGGGTGGTCGTGCGCGAGGGGCTGAGCCGGGACCTCGCGTACGAGCTGGTGCACGACATCGGCGCCGCGATCGACCAGCTCCGCGCCGGTCACCCCCTCAGCCAACCGTCGGCGCCGGCCTCGACTCCCGCCCCCGGACATCTGCGCGGGGCGCGGGTGAAAAAGCCGCGGGCGGCAACGAAGACCCGCGCCGTCTGCTGATCTGTCTTTTCGATCCGCCTCTGGAAACCCCGATGGACAGACCCCGATGGCCAGACCGCGATGGCCAGACCGCGGCCTCACCACTAGTGGTGGGCGGCGTACGCCTTTTCTTGTGAGCTGACCAGCGCCACGAAGTTGCCGAGCGCCAGATTCACGTCGACCAGGTGCAGGCCCCACGTCGGCCCGAGCTGCTGGGTGACCACCGGGCGGGTGTCTCCAGGTGTGGTGATCGGGGTGACCTGCAACCACGTCGCGCCGCCGCCCGACATGCACTGCGCCGAGTACAGGTCCGGGTAGGTGACCCAAGGCGTCACAGAGTTGGGTGCGCCGCTCGCTTCGGCGCCGAGCGCAGCTGTCGTCGACGCGTTGGGGAAGTAGGGCACGAGCATGGCCGACCCGCCCCCCAGGGCGGCCGGGTTCGTGCACAGGACCTGGAACTTCCGGTTCGCTCCCTGACCCGACAGCGCGCTGACTCCCTGGCCGACCCGGCCGAAGAGGCTGTTGGCTGGGGGTGGATCCAAGAAGCTCGAGTAGGCGACCACGCAACCGGTCTCGGTGATCGAGCGACACGCCGGGATGTGCGCGAAGTCTCCGCCCACCGACTTGCCGATCGGCACGGTGACGTTGCCGCCCAACAGGATCGCCGAGACCAACCGGTGCCGGATCGCCGGGTCGTTGTCGACCTCCTGCTTCAGCAACTGGATCAGCACCGCGGCGCCCTGGGAGTGGCCGATGAACACGATCCCCCGGCCGTGGTTGTAGTGGGCGATGTAGTCACGAAACGCGGAGCGCGCCGAGTCGTAGGCCTCGGCGAGGTTGGCCGCGGTCAGGTGCACCTTGCCACCGATCGAGGCCAGCGTGAGCTGGTGGTACATCGGCGCGTAGACCTTGCACACCTCCGAGAACCGCGACGCCTGGGCGACCGCCACGGCCTTCTCGATGGGCTGGATGCTGAGATCGGAGTTGGCCGTTGGCTCGCCGCTCACCGTCGGGTACACGTAGAAGCAGTCGATGGGTGCGTTCTTGGCGTCCTTGACCGACATCACCGACGTCGCGCCGTTCGCCCTGACCACCGTGGCGGTCAGGCCCGACTCGCAGGGGTCCGAGGCCAGACCGGGCTTGCACAGCCACACGGTGTTCGAAGGTGCCTTCGCGGCCCCGCTCGATGACGATGCCGCCCCGGAGGTGACCGGGCCGATGAGGGCCGCGCCGGCAAGGACCGACCCGACGACGGCCACCCGCGCCCAGAACGCTCTGCGCTGCGCCACGTCTCCCCCTCCCCGCACGTGGGCCAATCGAGCTGCGACAGGCACCTTATAACGTGGCGTAATGGCTGCGACCGAGCTCGATCCGTTCGAGATGCCCGCCGGGCTGGCCGAGTCGGTCCTCGACCGGGCGCGGCGGGCCGGCTGCGACCACGCGGAGTTGCGGGTCGAACGGATCCGCTCCCAGGCCGTCGCGCTGCGCGACGGGGAGGTCGAAACGGCGGCCGACGACACCGAGTCGGGCATCGGACTCCGGGTGCTCCACGACGGGTCGATCGGGTTCGCAGCCACGGTGGCCCATGACGCCGGCGCAGCGGTCGACCTCGTGGACGAAGCCCTCCAGGTCGCGCGGGTCGCCTCCCGGGCGACGGGCCGGCGGGTCGAGCTGGCCGCCGAGAATCCTCACGGAGAGGTCGAATGGACCTCGCCGCATCGGACCGACCCGGTCTTGGTGCCCCTGAGCGAGAAGGTCTCAATGCTCGGTGACTGGAGCGCTCGGGTGCTCGACGCCGCCGGGATCGACCACGTCTCGGTGTCGGTGCTCGCGGTTACCGAGGACAAGTGCTACGCCGATCTTGCCGGCACGGTGGCCCGACAGCGGCGGGTCCGCGTCCACCCCCGGCTCGAGGCGGTGGCCCTGGGCGACGGCGGCGACTTCGAGACCATGCGAACCCTCGCTCCCCCGGTGGGCCGGGGATGGGAGTACCTAGAAGGCGACGGCTGGGACTGGGAGTCCGAGCTGGCGCGGTTGCCCGGGCTATTGCGCGACAAGCTCTCCTCACCGTCGGTCACCGCGGGCCGCTACGACCTGGTCATCGCACCGACCAATCTCTGGCTCACCATCCACGAGTCGATCGGGCACGCGACCGAGCTCGACCGTGCCCTCGGCTACGAGGCCGCCTACGCGGGGACCTCCTTCGCGACCCCCGACCGGCTGGGCCGGCTCGCCTACGGATCGGCGGCCCTCAACGTCACCGGCGACCGCACCGCCGCCCACGGCCTGGCCACGGTGGCCATCGACGACGAGGGCGTGGAAGGTCAGACCTTCGACTTGATCAGGGACGGGACGCTGGTCGGCTACCAGCTCGACCGGGCCATCGCCGCGGCGACGGGCATGGGCCGCTCCAACGGGTGCGCGTTCGCCGACTCGGCGCTGCACATCCCGATCCAACGCATGGCCAATGTCTCGCTCGCCCCGGCCGAAGACGAGGGACCGACCACCGACGAGCTCATCAGAGGTGTGACCCGCGGCATCTATGTCGAGGGCGACAAGAGCTGGTCGATCGACATGCAGCGCTACAACTTCCAGTTCACCGGGCAACGGTTCTTCGCCATCGAGAACGGCCGGCTGGCCGGGCAGCTCCGTGACGTCGCCTACCAGGCCACGACCACCGAGTTCTGGGGCTCGCTGGTGGCGGTGGGCGGTGCGAGCACCTACCTGCTCGGTGGCGCCTTCAACTGCGGGAAGGGTCAGCCCGGCCAGGTCGCCCCGGTGAGCCACGGCTGCCCGAGCGCGCTGGTGAGCGACGTCCGGATCTTGAACGCCAAGGAAGAGTCGGGCCGATGAGCCTCCCGGCGCCCCACGAGGTGGTGGAACGGGCGCTCGCCGCGGCCCAAGGGGAACGCTGCGTCGTGATCGTGGAGGAGTCGAGCCAGTCCGAGGTCCGCTTCGCCAACAACACCACCACCACCAACGGCCGGCGCCGCGACCGGCGGGTGGTCGTGGTGCGCTTCTGCGACGTCGCCGGCGGCATCGCAGCCGGGGTGGCGAGCCGGAGCGGCGACGTCGACGTGACCCAGATGCTCGAGGCTGCGACCGCCGACGCCCGCAGCTCGCCGCCCAGCCCCGACGCGGCACCCCTCGTCGAGGGAGGCGCCGACGCGGGGTTCGACGACGCCCCGGCGGTCGGTGACCTGCAGGCGTTCGCGCCGATCCTCGACGGCCTGGCCGGCGCGTTCGATGGGGCACGGTCGTCGGACCGCGTCCTGGCCGGGTTCGTCGAGCACCACACCGACACCGTCTACCTCGGCAGCACGACCGGCCTGCGCCGACGCCACAGCCAACCCACCGGGGCGGTCCACATGGTCGCCCGGAGCACCGACGGCACCCGCTCGGCCTGGGTCGCCGACGCGACCGGCGACTTCTCCACGGTGGACGTGGGAGCCATGGACGCCCGCCTGTCAGCCCGCCTCGAGTGGGCCAAGCGGACCGTGGCCCTCCCCGAGGGTCGCTACGAGGTCGTCCTCCCGCCCGAGGCGGTGGCCGACCTCATGGTCGACCTGACCAACTACGCCGGCGGCCAGGACGCCGAGGAGGGCCGCACCGTCTTCTCGGCCCCCGGCGGGGGCACCCGGATCGGCGAGCGGCTGAGCGAGCTCCCCTTCCACCTGTACGGGGACCCGGCCGAACCGGGGCTCGAGTGCGCGCCGTTCCTCACCGTCGGGGCGTCGTCGAGCGAGGCCTCGGTCTTCGACAACGGGATGCCGATCGGCGCCACCTCGTGGCTGGAAGAGGGGCGGCTGGCCAACCTCCGCTACCACCGGGCCGCCGCCGAGCGCTCCGGCGCCCGCTTCGCCCCGCCGGTGGACAACCTGGTGCTCGAGCTCGGCGGGGCCAAAGGCACCACCGAGGACCTGGTCGCCCGGACCGATCGGGGGCTGCTCCTCACCTGCCTGTGGTACATCCGGGAGGTCGACCCCTCGACCCTGCTCCTCACCGGGCTCACCCGTGACGGCGTCTACCTCGTCGAGGGAGGCGAGATCACCGGTGCGGTGAACAACTTCCGCTTCAACGAGAGCCCGGTCGACCTGCTCTCCCGGACCATCGAGGTCGGGTCGAGCGTCCGCTCGCTGGGGCGGGAGTTCGGCGAGTGGGTCAACCGAAGTCGCATGCCGCCACTCAGAGTGGCCGACTTCAACATGAGCTCGATCAGCGCCGCCAGCTGATCGGCCCGGTTGGGGTTACCCCTAGGTCACCATCCCCCGAATTTCGTGTCGCAGGGCCAATAATTCTCTGTCACGCGCCTGAACCATTTTCGCCTGCGGAGATCGCCCATCGCCAGCACCGATACGCCCGGGGAGCCCAGGGCGATCAGGGCCGGCCCCGGTGGAATCGTTTCTCTTCGACAGTCCGCACGTGCCCGGCGGCTGGCCTGGTCAGTGTTGGTCGTGGGCCTCGGCGCGTCGGTACTGGCGGGGCTGCAGTGGCGCAGCTACGTCAACGACGGACAGAACCGTCAGGTGTCCACCACCACCGTGACCGCCAGCGCCTCGCTCTCGGCGGCCCTCCAGCGCGACGAGGACCTGGTCGAAACGCTGCGCGGGGTGGTCGCCAGCCAGACAACCTTGACCAACCCCCAGCTCCAGGAGCTCTTCACCAACGTCGGTGCGACCAACGACGCCGGGGTCATCGGCCTCGCCTATGTCGAATCGGTGCCGTACGCGAACCTGGCCAGCTTCGAGGCCCAGGTGAGCGCCGACCCTGCGCTGGGCCAGGCGCCGGCGGGGGTCCAGAGCGTGCTCGCCGCCGAGGGGATCCGTCCCCGGTACTGCCTGATCCGCTTGGTCGCCGCCAGCGCTATGGGGGCCAAGGACAACCTGTCGGCCGCCGAGACCAAGCAGCTCGCCTCCGAGCTCTCCGGCCAGTACGACTACTGCACGGGGCCCGATGCGAGTGCCCTCGCCGAAGCGGCGGCCAGCGGACGCCAGAGCGTCACCTCGCTCGGTGGGGCCCTCGCATCGGGCCACGGGAAACAAAGCGCGACCGGGATCCCGAACCACCTGTTCGTCATCGTCGTCCCCGTCTACCAACCGGGCCTGCCCGTGGCCACCACGGCCGAGCGCGAGCACGCGTTGCTCGGCTGGACCGACGGCCTCTTCTCCCCCGTGCCGGTGCTGGCCCCGGTCGTGGCCCGCTCGGCCGGTCTCTCGGTCACCGTGAGCTACGTCAACCCGGCCGGCACCCTCCGGCTCGCCACCGCCGGACCGTTGCTCACCGGCGCGTTCCACCGCACGGTCCGACTGAGCGCGGACGGCCACTGGGTCGCCCGGATCTCGGTAGTCCCGTCAACCGGGTCAGCCACCGTGCAAGGCATTGGCGTCCTGGCCGACCTCTTCGTCATCGTCCTGCTCATCGGGCTCATCTTCACGTTGTTCCGCTCGCGCCGGACCGCGCTCGAGTCGATCGAGCACAAGAACCGCGAGCTAGAGCACCGCGCGCTTCATGACACGCTCACCGGTCTCCCCAACCGCGATCTCGTCCTCGACCGGGCGGCGACAATGCTCGAACGGGCCGAACGCGACCAGGAAGCGGTGGCTGCGTTGCTCATCGACCTGGACGGCTTCAACGGGGTCAACGACACCTACGGGCACCGCATCGGTGACGAGGTCCTCGACGCGGTCGCACGGCGGCTGATGGTCACGCTTGGCCCGTCGGACACCCTCGGGCGGATGGGCGGCGACGAGTTCGTCGTCCTGGCCGAGGGACCGTCGATCGCGGCGGGCGCGGACGCCCTGGCCGAACGGCTCTTGAGCGAGCTGTCGGCCCCGTTTGAACTCCCGACCCCGGGTGTGGTCGTGCGCACCACCGCCTGCATCGGGATCGCGGTCGGCACGGGGCGGAGCGCCGAAGACCTGCTGCGTGACGCCGATACCGCGTTGAACGAGGCCAAGTCGGCCGGCAAGCAACGCTTTACGGTCTTCGAGCCCGAGATGCACAACGCGGCCCGGAGCCGGCTCAGCCTCGAGGTCGAGCTGCGAGCGGCGATCGAGCAGCAGGAGTTCTTTCTCGTCTACCAGCCCATCTTCCGCATCTCCGACGTCATCCCGGTCGGCGTCGAAGCCCTGTTGCGCTGGCGCCACCCGCTGCGGGGCGTGGTCCAGCCGCTCGACTTCATCCCGTCGCTCGAGGAGACCGGCTTGATCACCGGCGTCGGCCGGGAGGTGCTGCGCCTCGCCTGCGAGCAGGCCAAGGAATGGGAACGGCGCGGCCTGCCGATCTTCGTGGCCGTCAACGCATCGGCCATCCAGCTCGAGTCCGAGCAGTTCGCCGCGGACGTCCACGAAGTGCTGGAGCAGACCGGGCTCGACCCGACCCGGCTCACCATCGAGATCACCGAGAGCGCCCTCATGCGCGACGCTCACGACACGATCAGGCGCCTCAGCGAGCTGAAGGCCCTGGGGATCCGGCTGGCCATCGACGACTTCGGGACCGGGTACTCGTCGCTCTCCTATCTCCGCCAGTTTCCGGTCGACATCTTGAAGATCGACCGCTCCTTCGTGAGCGCCATGACCACGTCGACCGGCGGGATGGCCCTCGTGCGCACGATGCTCGAGCTGGCCCGGGCGCTCAACCTCGAGACGGTTGCCGAGGGCATCGAGGAGGAGTCCCAGCTCTCCGCGCTCGGGTTGGAGCACTGCTGGTCCGGCCAGGGCTTCTTGCTGGCCAAGCCGCTCGACCCGGACCAGATCGAGCTGTTCTTCGACAACGCGCGGCCGCGCAAGATCGGGGCGACGGTCGGCGCAGTTTGATCGATCGGGCAGAATGCCCTGATGCTGCGGGACGCCTGGGATACCCACGCCAACGACTGGATCATCTGGGCTCGGACGCCAGGCCACGACAGCTACTGGCGTTTCCACCGAGATGCTTTTCTCCCCCTGGTCCCCCCGCCGGGAAGATTGACCATCGATCTCGGCTGCGGAGAGGGTCGGGTAGGACGCGACCTGGTCCGCCTCGGCCACCGGGTCCTGGGTATCGACGGATCGCCCGCGATGACGATGGCTGCGGCGGCCCATCCCGAGGCAGGCGGCCCTGTGGTTCTCGGTGACGCCGCAGCTCTCCCGCTTGCCGGCGCGGTGGCCGACTGCGTCGTGGCGTTCATGAGCTTGCAAGATGTCGACTCCATGGAGATAGCGCTGGCCGAGGCGGCCCGTGTCCTCGTCGGTGGCGGCCGTCTCGTGATGGCGATCACCCATCAGGCCAACACCGCCGGCCACTTCGGGGCCGGCCCCGTCGAGGGTGCACGGCCCTTCGTCGTCGAGGGCTCATGGTTCGAGCGAAAGGCGCTCGCCGAGACCTGCGAGCGCGACGGGCTGGTCATGACCTTTCACTCGGAGCACCGGCCATTGCACGACTACGTCGATGCCCTGGCCGACGCGGGGTTCCTGATCGAGCGGCTACGTGAGGTTGGCGATCCCGACCCAGATGACAAGTGGCACCGAATCCCGCTGTTCCTTCACATACGCGCGGTACGTCAATAGAGCGAGTGTCCTCGAATACCGAGCGGTGAGACGCCTCGGCCGGGAGACCGATCCGGCACCCGGCTGGCCATGCCCCTGAGGAAGGAACCCCTTGCTGTGCTGGAATGGGCCCGTGGGAGGGGAACCCTTTGGTGCCAGGTGCGTCCCCGACCGGCCTCTGGCCCGGCGGCCAAGCGTGTCGGTGGTCATTCCTTGTTACAACTACGGGCGATTCCTTGCCTCTTCGACCCTCAGTGTCACGACCCAGACCGCGGTTGACGTCGATGTGCTCATCATCGATGACTGCTCGAGCGACGGCAGCCAGTTGGTGGCCGAGGCGCTCGCCGAGGCGGATCCGCGGATCAAAGTCGTCGTCCACGGGTGCAACCGGGGACACATCGCCACCTTCAACGAGGGCATCGGGGCGGCTGAGGGGGACTACGTGGTCTTGCTGTCGGCCGACGACCTTCTCTCGCCGGGATCATTGGCCAGGGCGACGGCGCTCCTCGACGCTCACCCTTCGGTGGGCTTCGCCTACGGCAATCCCGTGGTCTTCTGGGGGGAGCCGAGACCGACGGCCCGCCAAGACGTCGACGGTTGGACGATCTGGGACGGTCGGGACTGGATCGTCGAGAACTGCCGCAACGGGGCGAACGCGGCCTGCTCTCCCGAGGTCGTCATGCGGACGTCGGTCCAGCGCCAGATCGGCGAGTACCAGGTCGAGCTCCCACACACAGCCGACATGGAGATGTGGCTGCGGGCCGCGACCGTCGCCGACGTCGGTCGCGTCGAGGGCGCCGATCAAGCGTTCTACCGGGTTCACCCAGATAGCTTGAGTCACTCCCTCTGTGTCGGGCCCACCTACGACCTTCGGGCGCGTCACGACGCGTTCGCGTCGGTCCTTGCGGCGCCGTCAGCGGTGCCGGGGGCCGACGGATTGTACAAACAGGCATGCCGGACGCTCGCGGTCGCAGCCCTGAGACAGGCGTTCCACGTCCTCAAACAGGCGTACTACGGCCACCGAGACAGTGGTCGGGCATGCGATGAATCCGACCAGCTCGAGTCGTTTGCGCTCGAGGTGTTCCCGGATGCCAAGGCGGCCCCGAGATGGCTCGGGCGCCGTCAGAAGAGGACCCCGAGATGGCTCGGGCGCCGTCAATCGGCGGTCACGGCGCGTGGCTTCAGGATCCAGACCCTGTTGGACCGCTGCACCAACTGGGACGGAGAATGAGTGGTTGACGAGCTCGGCGTCGCAGTCATCGGCGGGGGTTACTGGGGCTCCAACCTCATCCGAAACTTCGTGCACGCCGAAGGGTGGGATCTCCGCTGGGTCTGTGACCTCGACGAGGAGCTCGCCCGCCGAGCACTCGGGAAACGCAGTGCCGTCGCCGTGACAACTTCGCTCGACGAGATAATCGGCGACCTTCACGTTGCTGGCGTGGTGATCGCAACGCCCGCCGACACCCACGCGCAACTGGCCATGGCGGCGCTCGCCGCGGGCAAGCACGTCATGGTGGAGAAGCCCCTGGCATCTTCGCTTGGAGAAGGCGAGACCATGGTCGCTCTGGCCCGGGACCGGGGCCTGGTGCTGATGTGCGATCACACGTACTGCTATACGCCTTCTGCTCGCCAAATCCGGTCGCTGGTCCAGGGAGGAGCGATCGGCAGGGTGCAGTACGTCGACTCGGTCCGAATAAATCTCGGGCTGGTGCAACCGGACGTCGACGTCTTCTGGGACCTTGCCCCTCACGACCTGTCCATCCTTGACTTCATCCTCCCCGACGACACCATTCCGACCGGGGTTGCGGCCTACGGTGCCGATCCGATCGGCGCCGGTCGGGCCTGCATTGGCTACGTCACACTGCCGCTCACCGGGGGTGGTATCGCTCATGCCCACGTGAACTGGCTCAGCCCGACCAAGATGAGGCGAACCATCATCGGGGGTTCTGACGCCATGATCGTCTGGGACGATCTCAACCCGTCCGAGCGGGTCTGCATCTACGACAGGAGCGTCTCTTTGGAACCGCCCCTGACTTCGGATCGACGCCGCGACGCGCGCATCTCCTACCGGCTCGGGGACATGGTGGCGCCTGCGCTCCCCGAGGAGGAGGCTCTCAGCGTGGTCGTCGAAGAGTTCCGCAGCGCCATCGTCCAACGGCGCCCGCCGCTCACCTCTGGCGAGGCGGGCCTCCGCCTATTGCGGGTGCTCGAGGCGATCACCGCCAGCCTGGACAGCGGGGGTGGCTTGGTGCCGTTGGAACACTATCGGTGAGCGGCGCGGCGGCCCTGGCCATCCGGTCAGGGCGCAGGCAATGGCTCCAAGCCGGCCCCGTGTCCGCGCGAGCGGTAGCGGCAACCGCACGCGCACTGAAGGCCGGCGTCCAGCCGCTCACCGCACGTGCACACCCAGCCAACGTGGGTGGCCGGGTTGCCGGCGACGAGCTCATGGGGCGCGACACCACAGACGACCACGGCGCCGGCGGCGACGAACGCGTTGGCGCCGACCTCCAGGCCGCAGACGATCGTCGCATTCGCTCCGATCGTGGCGTTCCGTCTGACCACCGTCTTGCCCAGGTCGGCCACCGCCTTCTTGGCCGTCGCTCGGGGCCTCAGTTCGTTCGTGAACACGCAGTTGGGCCCGAGGAAGACGTCATCTTCGATGGTCACGCCGCGCCAGACCAACACGGCGTTCTTCACCGTCACGTTCGCCCCCAGGATGGCCCCGGACTCGATGAATGCGTGGTCACCGATGTTGCATCCGGCGCCGACCTTTGCGCCCTGCATGACATGCGCGAAGGCCCAGATCCGTGTGTTGGGACCGACCTCCGCGCTCTCGCACAGACCGTTGGGATGGACGAAAACCGTCTGGTCGGGTTCCACGCTCGGTCCTCTTCGGGCGGCTGGCGAGGTGGAGCCTACCAGCCCCGATTTTCGCCGGAAGCCGGCTGATGCAAGCCGGACGGGTGCTCCTGACCGGCGGAGCCGGGATGATCGGCTCGACGATCGTCGATCAGCTGCTCGACCACGACGTCGGCGAGATCGTGGTCGTCGACAACTTCGTGAGAGGCCGGAGAGCCAATCTCGACCGAGCCCTCCAAAGCGGCAGGCTGACCATCCTCGAAGGCGACATCTGTGACCGGGTTGGAATGGCCAAGGCGATGGCCGGTGTCGATGTCGTGTTTCACCTGGCGGCACTGCGGGTCACGCAATGCGGCGCAGAACCCCGGCGAGCCGTCGAGGTGCTCGTCGACGGGACCTTCAACGTCTTGGAGGCGGCGGTCGACGCGGGGGTCGGGCGCGTCGTCGCAGCCTCGTCGGCCTCTGTCTACGGCCTAGCCGCGGCTTTCCCGACCGCCGAGGCCCATCACCCGTACGCGAACCGGACCCTGTACGGGGCGGCAAAGGTGTTCAACGAGGGCCTGCTCCGGAGCTTCAACGAGATGTACGGCCTCGAGTACGTCGCGCTCCGGTACTTCAACGTCTACGGCCCCCGCATGGACGTCCAGGGCGCCTACACAGAGGTGTTGATCCGATGGATGCAGAGCATCGCCGCAGGGCAGCGGCCGCTGATCTTCGGCGATGGGACCCAGACCATGGACTTCGTGTACGTCGACGACGTCGCCCGCGCGACCGTGCTGGCGGCGGAGAGCGACATCAGCGACGAGGTCTTCAATGTGGGCGGCGGCAAGGAGACCAGCCTGAATGAGTTGGCTCTGGCCGTCCTGAGCGCGATGGGTTCGGATCTGGTGCCCGAGCACACCGCCGAGCGCATCGTCAATCGGGTGTCGCGTCGACTGGCCGATACCTCGAGAGCAAGTGCGTTGCTCGGTTTCGAGGTCGAGGTAAGCCTCCAGGAGGGTTTGGGACGTTTGGTCGAGTGGTGGCGCAGCCAGGGGGACGGTCACCCGTCGGGGGCGGGGCCGTGACCATCCCGCTCATGAAGCCCTGGCTCGGCGCCGAGGAGGCATCGGCGGCGGCCGAGGCCGTGCGGTCCGGCTGGCTCGCCCAGGGTCCGAGGGTTGCGGCCTTCGAGACGGTACTCGCATCCCGCGTCGATGCCGATTACGGCGTTGCCGTGAGCTCGGGCACAACGGCCCTACATCTCGGCCTTCTCGTGTTGGGAGTAGGGCCCGGCGATGAGGTCATCGTCCCGTCGTTGTCGTACATCGCCACGGCCAGCGCCGTCACCTACGTGGGAGCGACCCCGGTCTTTGCCGACGTGGATCCCATCACTCAGAACGCCACCGCGGAGACGATCGGGGCCGTCGTCAGTCGTCGCACCAAGGCCGTGATCCCGGTCCATCAGGCCGGCATTCCCGCCGACATCGAACCGATCCGATCTGCGTTCGCGGCGACCGGGGTTGCCGTCTTCGAGGACGCCGCCTGTGGGCTTGGCGCAACCTACCAGGGCCGCGCAATTGGTTCGCACTCCGATCTTGTCGCGGTCTCGTTCCACCCACGCAAGGTCATCACCTCGGGTGAGGGCGGGATGCTGTTGCTTTCCGGCGAACGAGCCGACGAGCGCGCCGAGCGGGCCCGCCGGCTCCGAGAGCACGGGGTGAGCGTCAGTGCCTGGGCCCGTCACCTCGAGGCGGCGCCCGCACACGAGCATTTTCCCGAGGTTGGCTTCAACTTCCGCATGTCTGACGTCCATGCTGCGATCGGCCTGGTCCAGCTGGGCCGGCTCGATCGGATCGTCGCCCGCCGGCGCGAACTGGCCGCGACCTTTCACCGACTGCTCGGTGATCTGCCCGGTCTGGTGATGGCGGGCGATCCCGGCTATGGAGAGACCAACTACCAGTCGTTCTGGATCGTCCTGCCGGACGACTTCCCGGTGAGTCGCGATCAGTTGCTCCAAGCGATGGAGGACGCCGGCATCTCGTGCCGGAGGGGGATCATGGCGGCCCACCTGGAGAAGGCGTTCAGCCACCTCCCGCCGGCCAATCTTCCCAACACCGAGAGGCTCTCCGCCCGGTCGCTCATCCTGCCGTTGTTCCACGAGATGACCGCCCGCGACCAGGACTCGGTCGCCGGCGTCGTTCGCCAACAGGCGGGCCTATCACCTCTTTGAGCGGCCGAGGCTGCCGAGGCTCAGGGCTCTCGCCCGGCGACATCGGGCGGGACCTCGACGGTCCCCCGGCGCCGGGCCGGTACCCCCGCCCACATCTCCGCGGGCGGGACGGCCCGGGTGACGACGGCACCCATGGCCACCAAGGACCAGGCGCCGACCGTCAGGGCTTCACGCACCAGAGCGCCCGCGCCGAGATATGCCCCGAGCTCGACCGCAACGCCACCACCCAGGCGGACGCCGGAAGCCAGGGTGGCGAAGTCGCCGATCCGATCGTCGTGTGTGATCGAGACGACCGGCATGACCGCGACGTGGCTGCCGATCCAACACTGCGCAGTGGCGACGACTCCGGCAAGAATCACCGAGCCGTGCCCGATGACGGCGGTCGCCGCGATCGACGCCGCCGGGTGGACGATCGTGGCGTACCGATCGGGTGCAAGCCGCAAACGTCGGACGATCGCGAACCGGCTGAAGTGGTTCCCGGGCCGGCCGGTGCACACCACCACATGCGCGGAGGGCCGGGCAGCGATCTCGGCGTCTACCGAACCGAGGATGTCCACGCCCTCAAACTCGCGCCCCGCGAGCGCTGGGTCGTCGTCAACGAAACCGAGCAGATCCCATCGGGGCGCAACAGCATTGACGGCATGGACCGCGGCCGCTGTCTCCCGACCGAAGCCGCCCGCGCCGACGATGAGAAGCGGTGTCGGGTTCGAGCTGGCGCTCATGTCCGGTGGCCGCCTCGTTGGACGGTTGGGCTGTCCGAGCGCATCCCCGTCTATCGTACGGTCATCACGTTCCGTTCGCGGTTGTCGCCGCTCAGTATGAAGGTGGGCCGGCGGCGGCCGGTCGCTCAGCTCCCGCGGGCGCGCGCTGCGGGTGGGAGATGGCCGGACGGTCACCGGGCCGCGCTCAGCTTCTCGTTCGACGATGCACGCCGATCTCAGCTGAGCTGCGGGCTGTCGGTGCTCGATCGCCTGGGTATCCCCGCGACTTTCTTCGTCCTCCCCGACGCCGTGGCCGCGACCATCACAGGATGGCGTGGCGCCGTGGCCGGTGGCCATGAGATCGGCAACCACACGCTGACCCACCCATGTAGCGGGAACTTCGCGTGGAGTCGAGACAACGCGCTCGAGCGCATGACCGTAACCGACTTCGCGTCGGACGTGTCCGAAGCGAATCGGCGCTTGCGGCACCTCCTCGACATCGAGCCCGCCGTCTTCGCATACCCCTGCGGTCACACGTTCGTCGGACGAGGTAGCAACACCCAGAGTCTCGTCCCGCTGGTCGCCGAGATGTTCGATGCCGGCCGGACGTTCAATGACGTGGTCGCCAACTCGCCCCTTGACTTCGATCCGGCTCAGGTTGCGTGCGTCAATTCCGACGGGCGGACCTTGGCGGGCCTTCTTCCCAACCTCGAAGCGGCGGTTGCCGACGGCGCGTGGCTTGTCCTTGGCGGCCACGAGATCGGCCACGAGATCGGGGCCGCGGAGGGCGAAACGACGCTGGTGGAAACCATCGAAGCGGTGGTCGGCTGGTGTCGGAGCAACAATGTCTGGATCGACACCATCGGCAACATCGCGCGTGCAGGCGCCATGCTCCAAAACGAGGCGATACCGAGTCGGACCCTCGAGTAACGGAAACCGCTCGAGGCGGCCGGGGTCCCACCCTGCCCTGTCGGCACGCGCGCCTAGCACCCAGGTCCACCCCCGAAGCCAGGCACCCGGATCTCGCCGGTTGCGCAACGCAGCCGGCCCGAGCTTGGCCGGCGGGTTGCGGGCTCTCCGGGCGGCGACGACACTGGCCACGATGGCCACCAGCACCGAGATCACGATCGACACCGACGACGGCGCCATGCCGGCGTTCGAAGCGCTCCCGGACTCAGAACCCAAGGGGGCGATCGTGGTGGTGCAGGAGGCGTTCGGGGTCACCACCCACATCTGCGACGTGGCCCGGCGGCTGGCCGACGACGGCTGGCGGGCCATCGCGCCGGCCTTCTTCCACCGCCAGGGCTCACCGGTCTTCGCCTACGACGACTTCGCGGGGGTGATGCCGGTGATGGGACAGCTGAGCGCCGCGGGCTCCCGCATGGACCTGGAGGCGTCGCTCGACTACCTCGGGACGGCCAACGAGCAGACCGGCATCGTGGGGTTCTGCATGGGCGGCACCCTGTCGTTCTACGCGGCCACGCTGCGGCCCCTCGGCGCCGCGGTCACCTTCTACGGGGGCGGGGTGGACCAGGGGCGCTTCGGGCTGCCGTCGCTGATCGAGCTCGCCCCGGCGCTGCAGGCCCCCTGGCTCGGCTGCTACGGCGACCTGGACGGATCGATCTCCGTCGACTCGGTCGAGCAACTTCGCGCCGCGGCGGCCACCACGTCGGTCGCCACCGAGGTGGTCCGGTATCCCGACGCCGACCACGGGTTCCACTGCGACGACCGGCCGAACGTGTTCAACCCGGCCGCGGCCCACGACGCCTGGCAGCGGACGCTCCAGTGGTTCGATCACCACCTCGTGGGTTGAACGGCCCCTACGACCTGAGCCGAGACGACCTCGAGGCGCTGCTCGACGGCGAGCCGGCCTACCGGGCCCGCCAGGTCTGGGAGGCGTTGCACAAGCGGGCCGTGTGGCCCGCCGAGATGACCGAGCTCCCCCGGGCGCTGCGCGACCGCCTGTCCGCCCAGATCGCCCCGGCCCTGTCGTTGGTCGACCGCCGAATCGCCGACGGCGGCGAGACGGTCAAGTGGGCGTTCGACGCCGGGGATGCGACGCTGGTCGAGACGGTGCTGATGGCCTATCCCGACCGGGTGACGGTGTGCGTCTCCACCCAGGCCGGGTGCGCGATGGCCTGCCCGTTCTGCGCGACCGGCCAGGGTGGGTTCAAGCGCCATCTGAGGAGCGGCGAGATCGTCGAGCAGGTCGCGTGGGCCATGCGGGAGCGCCCGGTCACCCACGTCGTGTTCATGGGTATGGGCGAGCCGTTGGCCAACTACGACCAGACGATGACCGCCCTCCGGCGCCTGCACGACCACATGGGGCTGTCGGCCCGGCGGCTCACCGTCTCGACGGTCGGGATCGTCCCGGGCATCAAGCGCCTGGGCGCCGAGGGGATCCCGGTCAACCTGGCCGTCTCCCTGCACGCCGCCAACGACGAGCTGCGCAACGAGCTGGTGCCGATCAACCGCCGCTACCCGCTCTCGATGCTCGCTCTGGCGTGCGCCGAGTACGTGGAGCGGACCGGGCGCCGGCTGTCGCTCGAGTGGGCGGTGATCGGCGGGGTGAACGACCGCGCACAGGACGCCCGAGAGCTGGCCGACTTCGCCCGGCCGCTCGGCGCGCACGTCAACCTGATCCCGTTGAACGAGACCGACGGCTACCGGGCCCCGGGGCGACCCCGGGCGTCCGAGTTCAGGTCGCGCCTCGGCCGCCTCGGCGTGAACGCGACGGTGCGGGTGACCCGAGGTGCCGATATCGCGGCGGCGTGCGGCCAGCTGGCCGGCTCGGTCAAGCGGCCCTAGCTCCGGGGCACGTCCTTCCAGGGGAGATCCTTGTCGGCGCGCGGCTCACCGGGGAGGCCCAGCACCCGCTCGCCCAGGATGTTCCGCATGACCTCCGAGGTGCCGCCCTCGATCGAGTTGGCCCGGGTCCGCAGGAACTGCCTGTGCGCGTCGGTCCCGCCCATGCCGACCCCGGAGGGCCGGACCTTCGGATAGTTGTTGGAATGCAGCATGCCCTCGGCGCCCAACAGGTCGACCGACAGCTCGGTGATGAGCTTGTTCTGCTCGGCGTAGGCCAGCTTGGCCACCGATCCCTCCGGACCGGGCGTGCCCAGGCGACGCAGGTCGGCGGCCCGCTGGTTGGTGAACCGGGTGGCCTCGCTCGTCACCCACAGCTGAAGCAGCCGGTCCCGCAGGGCCAGGGCGTGCGGCGACGGGTCGTTGGCCCAGCGCTCCCTCCAGATGCGGATGGCCATGTCGATGGGCCCCATGCCCCGGCGCGACACGTTGCCGCCGATCGACACGCGTTCGTTCATGAGGGTCGTGATGCCGACCCGCCAGCCCTCGCCCACCCCGCCCAGACGGTCGAACTCGGGCACCCGGGCGTCGGTGAAGAAGACCTCGTTGAACTCCGCCTCGCCGGTGATCTGATGGAGCGGGCGCACGTCCACGCCCGGGCCGTGCATGTCGATCAGGAAACAGGTGATGCCCTGGTGCTTGGGCAGCTCGGGATTGGTCCGGGCCAGCAAGAGTCCCCGGGAGGACAGGTGGGCCACGGTCGTCCAGACCTTCTGGCCGTTGACGACCCACTCGTCGCCGTCGCGCTCGGCCCGGGTGGCCAGGCCGGCGACGTCGGAGCCGGCACCGGGCTCACTGAAGAGCTGGCACCAGACCTCCTCGCCGGTGAACAGCGGGCGCAGGTAGCGCTGGCGCTGCTCGTCGGTGCCGTGGGTGGCGATGGTGGGTGCGACCATCCCGTAGCCGATGACGTTGCGCATCGCGGCCGACGGCGCACCGCCCTCGATCAAGAGATTGGTGATCCGCTGGTGCAGCGAGGGGCTCAAACCCAGGCCGCCCGAGCCCTCGGGGAAGTGGATCCATGCCAACCCGCGGTCGAACTGCTCGCCGAGGAACACCCTGGCCTCGGTGTCGGCGGGCGGGTGGTCGGCCAGCAACTGGCCGACCAGGCTGTCGACTCGGTCGGTTTCTGACTGGACGATCGTCACGCTTCCCCTTTCGTTCTCCCCAAACCCTACCCTTGCCCCGTGAACAGGGCCTTGGGCGTGGCGCTGGTGGCGGCCGCGGCGGCGTTCTCGTGGTGGGAGGGCGGCCTGCACCAGTACTCGACCGCCGCCCACTCCGGCATCCTCGCCGCCATCGCGCTCACACTGGCCTCGGCACTCGTTGCGGGGGTGGGCCGCCAGGCCACCACGACCGGCGCGTGGCTCCGGGGACCGCTCCCGATCCGGCGCCACCTGGTCGAGGCCCCCGGGGCCACCGTGGCCGTCTTGGTCTGGATCGTGCTCCTCTTGGCGGTCATCGGCTGGGACCTCAACAGCTTCGTCCACCAGCGCCACGACCTTCCCACCCTGAGCTCGATCTTCGGCCACCTGACGTCCTCCCGGGGCGGCCGGGCAGCCGTGGTGGCCCTGTGGCTGACCCTCGGCGCGGCCCTGGCGGTCGGCTGGCGGCGGCCGCGGTGAGCACGGGCGGCGAGGTCTGGATCGCGCTCGGCGCGGCCCTGGGCCTGTGGACCGCGCTGAGTGCGCTCCGTCGAGGGATCCCGGGCCCGGTCGCGGTGATCCGGTGGTTCGCCCAGTCCTGGCTGGGTCGCGCCCTAGCCCTGTGCGCGTGGGCCGGCGCCGGCTGGCACCTGTTCTGCCAACGCCCCTAACGCGTCCTCGATCGAGCGGTGGAAGGTCGGGTACGCGTAGATCATCCGGCGCAGCGTGACCACGGGCACCTCGGCGTGCACGGCCAGGGTCAGCATCGAGAGCACCTCGCCGCCCACCGGCCCGGCCGACGTGGCACCGACCAGCACGCCGCGATCGGCATCGGCGACCAACTTGATCAGCCCGGCGTTGCCGGCCTTGTGGATCCAACCCCGAGACGACTTGGCCACGTCGCTCGTGCCCACCGCGACGTTGATCCCCTGGTCGCGTGCCGCGACCTCGCTCAGCCCCACCGATCCCACCTCGGGGTCGGTGAAGGTCACCCGGGGCAGGGCGCGGTAGTCGGCCTCGGGGCCCGGTTGGCCCATGATGTCGGCCACCGCGATGGCGGCCTGGTACATCGAGATGTGGGTGAACGCGCCGACGCCGGTCACGTCCCCGATTGCCCACACCCCGTCACACGCGCGCATCCTTGCGTCGACGGTGATCGCACGGGCACGCTCGTCGAGACCGATCGCGCCGACGCCGAGGCCGACCAGATCGGGACGGCGCCCGGTCGCGACGAGCAACCGCTCGGCGGTCACGTCGTCGAGGGCCTCGACCGACACCGAGAACCCAGAGATGTCGTGGCGCACCGCGGTGATGTTCACCCCGGTGTGCACGGTCATCCCCTCCCCCCTGAGCGCCGCGGTCACCAGCTCGGAGGATTCGGGCTCCTCTTGGGCCAACAGACGCGGCGCGGTCTCGATCGTGGTCACCGCGGCGCCGAAGCGGAGGAAGACCTGGCCGAGCTCGAGGCCTATCGCGCCGCCGCCGATGACGATCAGGCTCTCGGGCACCGTCTCGGTCTCGATGGCTTCCCGGTTGGTCCAGTACGGGGTGTCGGACAGGCCGTCGATGGGGGGAGCCCACGCCCGGGTCCCGGGATTGAGGAGGATCGCCCGGCGCGCCTCGATCACCTCGTCGCCGACCGACACCTTTCGGGGGCCCTCCAACCGGGCCCATCCCCGAACGAACGCGACGCCCTTGGACTCCAGGCGGTCGACGGCCACCTGGTCGTCCCAGCTGTCGGTGGCCTCGTCGCGGATCCGCTTCGCCACCGGGGCGAAGTCTGCGGTGACGTCGGCACGGCCGGCCATCCCCTCGATGCGACGGGCCTCGGTCAGCAGGTTGGCCGCCCGGATCATCATCTTGGAGGGGACGCACCCCCAATAGGGGCACTCGCCACCGACCAGCTCGGCGTCGATGCCAACCACGGCCAGGCCGGCCTGGGCCAGCTTGCCGGCCGCATCCTCCCCGCCCGGACCCAACCCCACCACGACCACGTCAACGGTGCGCATCGCGCCGAGCGTATGTCGGCATCGGGTCTTGCCGTCAGAGCGTCGGGCGCGGCCGATGGGTCCGCCCGTCGGTCAGATCGACCGACGGGAGATCACGATCGTCTCGAAGCCCTCGAATCTCGTCTCGCCGAGGAGTCCAAAGTTCGCGTGCCTCAGGCCTTCAGCCACGCCCGCAATTCCTTGGCCCGGGCGCGCTCCCAACGCCTCCCCCACTCCCGCCACCACGCCGACTCCGCGCAACGGGCCCGCTCGAGCAGCTGGCCGGACAGGAGGTCCCAACTGACCGTCGGCGTGCCGGCGGCGTGGCGCAGCCAGCCCTGGGCCAGCGACGCCTCCTGCAGCGCGTCGATGGCGTCGCGCAGCTCGCCGAGGGCCTCGGCCCACTTCGCGCCGTCCTTGGACAGCTCCGCCCCGTGGCGCACCCGGTCAACCCGCATGGCCAGCCGGTGCAGATCCTGATCGCCCGGGATCTCCCCGGCCGAGGACACCACCACCTTCAAGGACCGCCACTCCCGGCGCACCGTCTTGGCGACATCGGCCGGCGGCTGGAAGGGCCGGGCGAGGTCCCGCACCATCCGCTCCCAACGGGCCGAGTCGAGCAGCGCCACCAACCGGCGATGGGCGCGCGATCGCTCACGGAGGAGCTCGGCGACCAGGTCGGTGCGCGCCTTCTCGTCGCGGTCGTCGAGCTCCTGGCGCCGCACCCAGCACACCAGGGCGTCGGCGTCGGCCACATCGCCGATCGCCTGTTCGACCCATCGGAGCTCGCGGCGCAACAGCCACACCCAGTCGGGGTCGAACCGGTCGTTGGCCAGGCCAAGCTGGGCACGGATCCGGCGGACCACGACCCGGGCCTGGCGCGCCTCGGACCCGTCCTCGTTGCGCAGCTTGGCCTCGAAGCGGGTGACCGCCCGCGACATCATCGGCGTCATTGGCGTGCGTCCTCCACGGGGCGTGCCCCGGGATCGTGCTCGTGCACCCCGACCGGGCCGGCGACGACCAGCATCAGAGCGTCGAGATGCCTCCGTCGACCGGGATCACCGCCCCCGTCAAGTACGAGCCGGCCCTCGACGAGAGGAAGATCGCGGTGCCGGCCACGTCGTCGGGGCGCCCGATGCGCTTGAGAGGCGCCGAGGCGACGATCTGCTCACCGAATGTGCGCAGCGTCTCGGCCATCATCTTGGACTCGAAGGGCCCCGGGGCGATGGCGTTCACGGTGATTTCCGGGGCCAGTTTGGCGGCGAGGTGCCGCGTCAGCATGTGCACGGCGGCCTTGGACGCCGAATACGAGTACGTCTCCATCCGGGGCACTCGCAGCCCGTCGATCGACCCGATGTTGATGACCCTGGATGGGTCCTCGCGCGTGCCCGCCGCCCGGAGCTGGGGCAACAGGAATTTGGTCACGTGAAAGACGCCCTTCAGGTTGACCGACAGCGCGCGGTCCCATGCCGCGTCGCCGAACTCCTCGATCTCGACGGCCCATGTGGCCCCGGCGTTGTTCACCAGGATGTCAAGCCGCTCCTCGCGGCTCGCGATCTCGGCGGCCAACCCGCGGCAACCGTCCTCGGTCGACAGATCGGCCTCGAGCGCGATGCACTCACCGACCTTGGAAAGCTCGGCCGCGGTCTCCTCGCTGGCCGCGTGCTTTCGGGCAGCGATGTAGACCTTGGCCCCCGCCTCGACGAACCCCGTGGCGATCATCTTGCCGATGCCCCGGGAGCCGCCGGTGACGAGGGCCGTCTTGCCATCAATAGAGAAGAGCACGCCCCATTGTGTCAGGGGATGGGACACCCCTCCCGATGGTCGCCCCGGGGCCGGGTCGGTCGGTGCTCAGCACCGGCCACCCAGGTGGGCCAGGGGTTTGACCTCCCAGGACCCAGGACCCGGCCCGGGCCGCCTCAGCTCCTCGTTGTGGGGTCCCTGGGGCTATGGAAACCGACGATGTTGCCGTCGGGGTCGTCGACCTCTGCGTAGCGGTTGCCCCAGAAGGCGTCGAAGGGCGCGAGGTGGCCGTGGTAGCCGGCTGCGGTCAGGTCCCCGTAGAGCGCGTCGACTGCCTCTCGCGAATCGAGCCGGAACTGCAAGACGCTGCCCGGCGGAAGGTTCGTCGGGCGCCACCCGGGGTCGTAGGACTTCGTCAGCTCGACGGTGCTGAGGGCAATGTAGCTCCCCGAGCCGACGTCGATCTCGAGGTGGGGGCCGGCGCCAGCGCCGTCGCCGACGTCGAGCCCGAGGCGCCGGTAGAACTCGACGGCGGTCGGCATGTCCTTCACGGTGAGGTGCACACCGATGAAGGAGGCCGGGGAACGGATCGATTCTTTGGGTGTCACGCCGCCCACTTTGCCAGGACACCAGCCTTGCGGCGTTGAGGTTCCCGCGTGGCGCCGGTCACCTCGGGTGTTGGGGTCCTCCCGGCGGTCGCTCAATCGTGCCAACCGCACGCCCCCGCCCTGGCCCGGCCACGGCCGTGATCAGACGTCGATCAGGCGTCCGTGCAAGAAGTCGTCGTAGGCCGACAGGTCGAGCAGGCCGTGGCCGGAGTAGTTGAACAGGATGACCTTCTCTCGACCCTCCTCCTTGGCCGCCAGCGCCTCGTCGATCACGGCCCGGATGGCGTGGCCCGTCTCGGGGGCCGGGATCGTCCCCTGGGTGCGGGCGAACTGCACCGAGGCCTCGAACACCTTTCCCTGCGGGTAGGCCACCGCACGCATCCGACCGTGCTTGACCAGGTTGCAGATGATCGGGGCGTCGCCGTGGTAGCGGAGGCCGCCGGCGTGGATCGGCGGCGGGATGAAGTCGTGGCCGAGCGTGTACATGGCCAGCAGCGGCGTCATCCCGGCGGTGTCGCCGAAGTCGTAGTCGAACCGGCCCTCGGTGAGCGTCGGGCAGGACGACGGCTCGGCGGCCAGGAGCTCGACGTCTTGGTCGGGAACGAAGGGGAGCGCGATCCCGCCCAGGTTGGAGCCACCCCCGCAACAACCGATCACGATGTCGGGCCGCTCCTCGCCGGCCAGGGCCAGCTGCTCCTTGGCCTCCAACCCGATGACGGTCTGGTGCAAGAGGACGTGGTTGAGCACCGAGCCGAGCGAGTAGTGAGAGTCGGGCCTCGACGCGGCGTCGGCCACGGCGTCGCTGATGGCGGTGCCGAGCGAGCCGGGGTGGTCTGGGTCGTCGACCGGGGAGGGAACGACCGATCCGCCCCAGGTCTCCATCATCACGCGGCGGTAGGGCTTCTGGTTGTACGACGCCCGCACCATGTAGACCTTGCACTCCTGGTCGAACAGCGCGGTGGCGAAGCAAAGCGCGCTCCCCCACTGGCCCGCACCGGTCTCGGTGGTGAGCCGGTTGATGCCCTCGGCCTTGTTGAAGTACGCCTGGGGCACCGCGGTGTTCGGCTTGTGGGAGCCGGCCGGTGACACCGACTCGTCCTTGTAGTAGATGCGTGCGGGTGTCCCGAGGGACTCCTCGAGGCGGCGGGCCCGGACGAGCGGGGTGGGCCGCCACAGCCGGAGGATGTCGAGCACCGGACCGGGCACGTCGATCCACGGTTCGGTCGAGACCTCCTGGCCGATCAGGGCCATCGGGAACAGCGGGGCCAGGTCGTCGGGGCCGATCGGCTCCCGGGTGCCCGGGTGCAGCGGCGGTTGGAGCGGTGCGGGCAGGTGCGGGGCGACGTTGAACCACGCCTCCGGGATCCGGTCGCTCGAGAGTGTCCAGCGCATGGTTCCTCCTTCGGGCTGGCCGAACTGTATCGGTTCGGTCTGTGGGCGGCAGGTGCGTGGCGCCCTATGCCAAGCTCGTCGGCCCCGGTGATCCGGGCCGATCGGGTTGTCAAGGGAAGAGAGGGAGCACAGATGCTCAAGGGGTTCAAGCAATTCGTCCTGCGCGGCAACGCGATCGACCTGGCCATCGCCGTGGTCATCGGACTCGCGTTCAACGCCGTGATCCAGGCACTGGTGCGGGACATCGTCACGCCGCTGATCGGCGCCATCGCCGGCAAGCCCGACTTCGGGAACCTCATCTTCACCGTCCATCACAGCAGGTTCCTCTACGGCGACCTGGCCAACTACGTAATCGGGTTCCTCTCGGTCGCGGCGGCGGTCTACTTCTTGGTGGTGTCTCCGATGAACGCGTTGCACCAGCGTCGGCGGGCCGGCAAGGAAGAGGCGCCCGTGGTCTCAGAAGAGATCGCGCTGCTCAGCGAGATCCGGGACCTGCTGGCCCGCCCGTCGGGCTCCTCGACGGTGTCGTAGCGACCGCCGGTCGGTGGTACCGGGACGGGCCGCACCGACCCGGTGCGAGAATGAAGAGATGGTCCCCGCCGCCGACCCCAGCGTGCCGCGTCCGGATCACTCGGGCCGAGCCGAGAACGAGGCGCTCGCCGAACGCCTGGGCGTCCTCGCCCTCAGCCTCTTGGTCGAGCGGAGCGAGGCGCTCACCCCCTCGTGCCGGCGGCTCCGGCTGGGCGGCCCCGACCTGGCCGCCCTCGACCCGCTGCCCGGTCAGGACCTCATGATCTCGCTCGGCACCGGCGGGGAACGCACCCGGCGGCGGCGCTACACCATCCGGCGGCTCGATCGGGCCGGGCGGGCGGTGGACCTCGACATCGCCCTCCACGGCGACGGGCCGGGGTTGCGCTGGGCGACGATGGCCGAGCCGGGCCAGCCGGTCGAGGCGATCGGGCCCCGGGGCAAGATCACCCTCGACCCCGACGCGCGGTGGCACCTCTTCATCGGCGACGATTCGTTCGCCCCGGCGGCGCTGAACATGGCCGAGGCGGTGCCCGAGGACCAGGCGGTCGTGCTCGCGATCGAGATCGACGGGCCGGGCCACGAGCAGCCCAGCGAGATCCGGGCCCCGGTGGCCGGCCCCCGCTGGGTCGTGCGCGACGGCGCCCACCCCGGCGACCCGGCGGCGCTGATGGTGGCGCTCGCCGACACGGAGCTCCCGAGCGGCCGGGGCCACGCGTACGTCGGTGGCGAGCACGCGGTCGTCGGTGCGCTGCGTGACGCGCTGATCGATCGCGGGATGGAGGCCGAGTCGGTCAGCAACAAGCCCTATTGGCGGCTGGGACACCAGAACGCCGACAACGGCGAGCCCGAGCGGGCCTGAGCGGGGGCCGGGGGCCGGCGCCGGGCCGAGACCCTCGACACCGACGCGCCGTGCGAGTGCGCCGGTGCCGAGCTCGCCCCCTACAAGCGGCCACGGCTCGTGTACCCGGTCGACGAGCTGCCCCGCAACCTGCTCGGCAAGGTGTTCAAGGAGCGCCTGACGCCACCCGATTAGAGAACATTCACAAGTCGACGAGATCGTTCACCGGCCCATTGGACCCCAGGCCAGGGGCGTGCACCGCCCGGTCCGCGCCACCTGGCGGAACACGTTCGGTATCGTCGAGCCCGTGGCCCGCCCTCTCCGCTCGCAGATCACGCCGCCATCGAGGGCACTCTCGCTGAGCGGATGGGCCCTTCTCCCGTTGCGGGCGTTCCTCGGCTTCACGTTCTGCTTCGCCGGTCTCCAGAAGCTGGCCAATCCGAACTTCTTCAATTCGTCCAATCCCGCCGGGATCTACTCGCAGTTGATCGCGTCGGACCGGATCAGCCCCTTGCACCCGATCATCGGACACCTGCTGCGGTTCGCCACGCCGATCGGCGTGCTCATCGCGCTGGGCGAACTCGCGGTCGGCATCGGAGTGCTGCTGGGGCTGTGGACGAGGATCGCCGCAATCGGCGGCGCGATCATCTCGTTGGCGCTGTTCCTGACCGTGAGCTTCCACTCTTCACCGTGGTACACGGGAGCCGACATCGTCTTTTTCTTCGCGTGGATGCCGCTCGTCTTGGCCGGCTCCGGCGGGGTGCTGTCGGTCGACGCCGTCATCGCGTCGTGGGTCCGCTCGGAACGCCGCCTCGGCCCGGGCACCCCGGTCTCGGTCCCGTTCGCGCTGATCCAAAAGATCTGCGGCCAGTATCAACGCGGGCGGTGCAAGGCGATGAAGGGCGCGCCCTGCGACGCCGGCCCGTGTCCTTTTCTGCGCGACGCGGCCGACCCTGGCGCCGCGCCCAAGCCCGGCGAGGTGACCCGGCGCGAGCTGGTGCTCGGCGGCGCGGCCGTCGGCGCGGCCGGCCTGGCCGGGCTGATCACGGCGGGCGCAGCGGCCGGGATCGGTCGGGCCGTCGGCGGGTCGAAGCCATCGACCGCCCCGGCCACGATCGCCCCGACCAAGCACGCGCCGGCCACGACCACCACGACCACCACGACCACCACGGCCACCACGAAGGGGACCGCCGGCTCGCCGCCCACAACCGCCGCCACCAAGCCTCCCGGCATCGCCATCGGGCCGGCCAAGGACGTCCCGGTCGGCGGGTCGGCCGTCTTCACCGACCCGACGACCAAGACGCCCTCGCTGGTGATCCAGCTCGACAAGGGCCGTTTCGTGGCCTACGACGCCGTCTGTCCCCACGCCGGCTGCACGGTCGGCTACGCGCCCTCCCAGAACGTCATCGCGTGCCCCTGTCACGGGTCGATCTTCAATCCCGACAACGGGGACGTCGAGCAGGGCCCGGCGCCGAGGGGCCTTGGGCGCCTGACCATCGCCGAGGGCTCGAACGGCCAGCTCTACGTCGAGGGGTAGGGTCCCGCCCCCGGCGGTACTGTGCGGTCGGTCGCAGCAACCGACGATCGGGAACGAGGTTGAGGGTGGCGCCGAGAACGTGCACACCGCAGGAGGCCGCCGCACTGGTGCGGCCCAAAGACGTGATCGGCTTCGGCCTCGGCCCGGGGAACCCCGACGCCTTCTTCGTTGCGTTGGGCGAGCGTGACGACTGGGAGGACCTCGTCCTCGGCGGCGCACTGCTCCTCGGCTATTACGAGTTGTTCACGAAGTTGGGCGTGTCCTACCGGTGCGGGTTCTTCGGCCCGTCCGAACGCCTCTTGCTGGCCCAGGGCCACGACGTCCAGCTGGTCCCCAACGGGTTCCGGCAGTTCGCGGCGACCCTGGCCCGGTTCAAGCCTCGGGTCATGACCGCCCAGGCCGCCCCGCCCGAGGGCGGCGCGGTCAACCTGTCACTTCACCTGGGCGGCACCCGAGGCGAGCTGCTGGCGGCGGGGCGCGACCCCGAACGGTTGTTGGTGGTCGAGGTCAACCCCCACCTCCCCCGCACCCACAGCCGAGCGCCCTTCGACAACACGATCCAACTCGACGACATCGACGTGCTGATCGAGTCGGACGGGTTGCCCTTCGCCCTGCCCGAGGCGACACCCACCGATGCCGACCGCGAGATCGCCACCCACGCGCTGGCCTTCGTCGCCGACGGCGCGACGCTCCAGACGGGCATCGGCGCGATCCCCAACATCGTCGCCACCACGCTGGCGGCCGGCCCCGGTGGTGGCTACGGGGTCCACAGCGAAATGTTCACCGACGGCCTCATGCAGCTACACCTGGCCGGGAAGGTGACCAACGACGCCAAGGGCGAGTTCGAGGGCGTGTCGATCACCACCTTCGCGCTCGGGTCGGCGGACCTCTACCGATGGCTGGACGCCAACGAGGACGTCGCGTTCTTGCCCGTCGAGGTGGTGAACGACCCGACGGTGATCGGGAACAACGACAAGCTGGTCTCGATCAACGGGGCCCTGTGCGTCGA
>Ga0209415_10003427_pt1 | contig 29483 bp, 30 predicted proteins | sample PeaSoiSIISIP2007_FD_187696 | JGI IMG/M metagenome (GOLD analysis project Ga0209415, IMG submission 187696) | Peat soil microbial communities from Weissenstadt, Germany - SII-SIP-2007 (SPAdes) (version 2) | ecosystem: Environmental > Terrestrial > Soil > Wetlands > Peat | place: Germany...
CCCGGTGCGTCGGCCTGTGGGCGTGCATCGAGCTCGTGGCGGACAAGAAGACCAAGAAGCCTATCGCGGGATTCAATGACTCCCTCAGGAACGTCTCCGGACAGCTCGGCAAGATCTTCATGGAGAATGGGCTGTACCTGTACTGCAACTGGGATTACATCTTCATCTCCCCGCCGCTCATCATCAGCAGGCAGGAGATCGATGAGATGGTTGCCGTGATCGAGAAGGGACTGGCCTGGACGGACACGCTGGCGAAGGGCTGAAGCGTGCCGGCTGGCCCGCAAAGGAAAGGCGCGCCGCGGGGCGCGCTTTTGTTGTCGACGGATCCTCTCAGAGCGGGAACTGGATTGCCTGTCCAGCCACGATATACCACGTGACGAAGAGCGCGTTGACGAAAGACCCCGCCCAGACGCGGCCGGTCTTTTCGTAGAACCACGTTGAGAAGATCGAAGCGATGACCATGAGAGGCAGGAACTGGATGGCGATGATGGTGTTCAAGGGCTGTGACGCGCTGAGAAGCATGCCCCGGGCAAAGAGCGTGATGTACTCCAGGAGCAGGAACACGAGGAAGCCGCCCGCCATGATCCCCATGTTGGCGAAATACCGGGCAGCCGGGGGAGACCCCGGCAGGCGATACTGCGCGTGCAGCGTGGTGGAAGAGATGAGGAAGAAGGCGGCAAACGGGATCAGGTAGCGCAGGAATATCCCGAACTGCAGGGGGCTCATGGGCTTCAGGGCCAGCACCCAGAAGCGGAAGTCGATCTTGAAGAAATACCCGGCCATTGCCAGAAGCAGGTAGCCGGCGAAGACCACGGCAACGGCGTACAGGGCGTCCATCCCTATCAGTCCCCACCCGAGCCCGTACGTCGCGGCGTTTGCCCCGCGTCGGGAGCTCGTGGTGAGGTGCCAGGCGATGAAGAGCACCAGGAAGATTGCGCCGTCCATGAGCGCCCACACCATGATCTGGCTGGTGATTGTCTGCGGGAAAAGCCAGGAAGCCTTGATTCCCGCGCCGAGGGTCATGAAGAGATAGAAGAAGACGACCGGGATGGCGGCCGTCACCGCTGCCCAGATCCACCAGGGGGCGCCGGTGAACGGAGTCACCGCCGGCAGCGGGCCTGCCAGGCGCGCGAACGTCCTGGTCCCCAGGAGCGTGCGCCCCATCCCCAACAGGAAGAACACGAACCCAATGAATCCAAGGAGCGTCGCCAGCTCTTTCCAGATCCAGATCTGGTCAGTGGAGGGAAGGGGCGATCCTCCCTTGAGTGTCTGGCCGAACCAGTCGATTGCATATCCGATTGCAGCGTTGGAGATGTGGTCTCCCGGATGGGTCGTGACGGGCGTGTACAGGACCCGGGCGGTTCCGTCCGCAATCGAGCCATACACTTTCCCCGGCTGGATGTCGTCCGTCACGCCGAATACCTTCTTCAGCTTTTCGCTCATTGTGACGTCCGCCGCGCGCGGGATCCCCCACATGAGCACGGAAAACTCGTCGTACTTGCTGTAGACGACGGCAAGGTTCTTCGGCCAGGTGGGGCTGCCCTCCGCCGCGAAGGGCTTGCCGGTGGACGAGCCTTCCAGCACGGCGGACTTGTAGCCATCAGGCATGACCGCGGCGGCGGCAAGGAATGTCCAGCCGCCCATGGAGTGCCCTTCCAGCCCGATGTTGTCCTTGTCCACGATGTCCAGAGACCTGAGGAACTTGAGCCCGTCCGGGCCCCCGAAGCCGTTGCCGAAGGCCGGTGGGTCGGAGTAGCCGTGGCCTGTCTGGTCCAGGGCCAGCACGACGTACCCGCGCCGCGCGAGCTCGATGGCGAAGCCCGACTGCGTCTCCCGGGAATTGATATACCCATGGACCGCAAGGATGCCCGGCGCGGGAGTCTTTGCGGTCGCGGACTTCGGCACGTAGAGGAGCGCGCTCATGCGCGTCCCGTTTGCGCCGATGAACCGCACGTCGCGAACGGCCACCTGGCCGCCGTCGGTCTGGACGAGCCATCCGACGATGCCCGCCACGACCACCAGTGCGACTGCGAGGATCAGGAACGTGTTCCGTTTCATGCTGAACCTCCGGTTGTTTCAGGATGGCGTAGTATACAGCCGCCGCCGCTGCGATGCCATGGCGCCACTTGACGGTGTCGTTATCTTCTGAGGAGGGAGGAAGAGCGATGTCAATTCGACCAGTCAAGGATCTCATAACCGCGCAGCCAACCGTGGAAGGCGCAGGCGTTCGGCTTCGGCGGGCGTTCGGGTTCGGTGACACGGAGAGCTTCGATCCCTTCCTCCTGCTCGACGATTTCAGAAACGACCGGCCCGCCGACTACCTTGCAGGCTTCCCGTGGCACCCCCACCGCGGCATTGAGACGATCACGTATGTCCTTTCCGGCACCGTGGATCACGGTGACAGCATGGGCAACAGGGGAACGATCTCCGAGGGCGACGTCCAGTGGATGACGGCCGGCCGCGGCATCATCCACCAGGAAATGCCCAAGGGCGATCAAAAGGGAAGGATGCACGGCTTCCAGCTGTGGTCGAACCTGCCTTCGTCCCTCAAGATGACGGCCCCCCGATACCAGGAGGTCCATGCGGCGGAGATCCCCGAGGTAACCGATGATGACGGCACGCGGGTGCGCGTCGTGTGCGGGAGCATCTGGGGGGCTGTTGGTCCCGTTGTGGGTGTGGCCTCCGAGCCGCACTACATCGACGTGTCGGTCCCGCCGAACCGCAGGAAGTCGATTCCGGTGGAGACTTCGCGCCACGCTTTTGCGTACGTCTTTGCCGGCTCGGGCAGGTTCATGAACGCCTCAGGTCCGCGGCCGGTAGCCACCGAGTATGTCGGGGACCCTGATGGCGCCGACGGCGTCGCCGCGGAAAACCGCTCCCTGGTGCTCTTCGATTCGGGGGACGAGGTGACGGTCCAGGCGGGAGAAGAGGGGATCCGGTTCCTCCTGGTCTCCGGGAAGCCGATTGGCGAGCCAGTGGCGTGGCAGGGCCCCATCGTCATGAACACGGCGGAGGAGCTGCGGGCGGCATACTCCGAGCTTCGTGACGGCACGTTCCTGGACAGGAAATAGCGGCGTCCTATTTCTTTCCCTCCAGGAGCGCCTTGAGGTCCTTGAGCGCCGCAACCTCGGACTGCATCTGCCTGGTGATCATGGGGTCCATCAGCTTTGCAAGTCCCTTCGGCTGGAAGTCGAGGACGAACGTCACCGAGGTCGCGTTGCCCTGCTTCTCGAGCTTGAATGTCCCCGCGGGCCGGGCAGGCCCCGCGGTGACTTCGAACCTGATGAGAGCACCCGGGACGCACTCGACGACCTTGTAGTCCGCATCGATCCGTCCGGTCGGTCCCTTCATACCCTGCTTGAAGGCGGCGCCGACTCCGGCCGGAGTTCCTGGCACTTTCCCGATGTCCAGGACGCCCTTGCGCCACCGGGGGTTGTTCGTTCCGTCCAGCAGGAAGTCGTAGACTTCTCCGGCTGGCCTGTCAATGATGATCGAGCTCTCAGCGTGCGCCATTTTCTGCCTCCTGTCTCTGCGCTTTTTCGAGCTTATTGTGAAGGAACGCCCGTTCCGTTTCGTTTTGCACGAGCCCAAGCGCCTCGCGATAGAACTCAGCGGCTTTCATCGGATCGCCGGCGCGCTCATGCAGCTCACCGAAAGTCGCCGGGAGCAGGTAGTACGACTGAAGGCCCGGTTCGCTCCTGATCTTTTCCAGCGCCGCCAGCCCGGCCGCGGGCCCCTCGAGCATGGCCACGGCAACCGCCCGGTTCAGCGCGGCAACGGGTGAGGGATGAAGATCCATGATCGCGTCATAGTAGAAGAGAATCCTGCGCCAGTCCGTATCCTGATACCTCGCGGCGGCCGCGTGGCATGCGCTGATGCCGGCGAGCAGGTGGTATTCGCTGAGAGTGTGTCCCGTGCCGGCGCGGCCGAGGTGCAGAAGCCCTTCCTGGATGAGCCGGTCGTTCCAGAGGGAACGGTCCTGCTCCGCCATCAGGAGGAGGTTCCCGTGAGGGTCGGTCCGCGTCTGAAACCGGGACGCCTGGAAAAGCATGAGGGCAAGGAGCGCGTGCACCTCGGGCCGGTCTCCGATGCGATGACCCGCCAGGAGCGTACACAGGCGGATGGCCTCCGCACACAGGTCCTCCCGAACAGGGTTGCGGCCTTCACCCACCGTGTAGCCGTCGTTGAACAGGAGATACAGTACCTGGAGCACGGCTTCCAGGCGGGGAGCGCAATACTCTGGAGGCGGAAGCGCGAAGGCCACCCGCTCCGCGGCCAGCCTTCTTTTCGCCCTGACCAGGCGCTGGGCAATTGTCTCCGGGGAGACGAGGAATGCGCGGGCAATCTCTGCGACCCCGAAGCCGCTGACGGTCTTCAGTGTCAACGCTATCTGCGCTTCGCGAGACACCACGGGATGGCAGCACAGGAACATCATCGTGAGCTGGTCGTCCCCGAAGGGGTCCTCCAGGAACCGCTCCGGATCAGCAAAGACGGGGCTCCCGGCGCCTCCAGTCTTGCGGATCTTCCCGTGGAGAACCTTCTCCCGCCGCAGGATATCGAGGGCCCGGTTCCGTGCAACCGTGGCAAGCCAGCCTCCCGGGTTGTCCGGCACGCCCCGGTAGGGCCATATCTGCAGCGCCGCCACAAGGGCCTCCTGGACGACATCCTCGGCGAGCTCAATGCGCTCCACGCCGAACAGGCGCGTCAGCATGGACACCAGCTCTCCCGCCTTGTGGCGGAAAAGGTTCCCGACAAGGCTCTCCACGGGCGCTTCCGCCGCGGCGGGGACAGTGGTCACTGCTCCCTCGCGTTGTCGGGATCTATTTCCCGGACCTCCACGGTGCCTCCGTAAGGATAGATAGGGCACGCCTGGGCGAGCTTCGCGGCTTCGTCGTAGTCGTTGGCCTCCACGACAAAGTAGCCGCCGATTGTTTCCTTGGTCTCGGGATAGGGGCCGTCCATGACGATCCTGCCGTTGTCCATCCGCACGGTGCGCACCCCGTCGTCCTTGAGCTTTTCTCCCCCGCGCAGCCTGCCCTGGCTCATCAGGGAACGAGCCCAGTCCTCGTACTTCTGGATGGTCCGCTGGATCTCCTCCGGAGCCATTTCCCGAAACCCGGCCGAGCTTCCCCGCATGAAAAGGATGTATTTCGCCATCTGCTTCCTCCCCCTGGACTCACCACGCGATTCACCCTGAAAGACGAACGCCGATGCCGAAAATCGACACCAAGGGCAGTTTATTTCCATGACCAGAACGCCGAGTCGCCGGCGGTCAGGAACCGGGGCTTGGCGCTGCCGTCTGCTCGAGCAACGTACACCGCGGGGTCCCCGTGCGGGGAAAGCGCGGTGAACACGACGCGGCTGCTGTCTGGTGACCAGATGGTGGCGGACCTCTGGTACTGGTCGAAGAAGGGGAGGATGCTGAGAAGGCCCCGCGTGGCCGGGAATCGAGCTATGGTCCACGTCTTCGCGGTGGTCGCGTCGCAGCCCACAATCCTGAGGTTGAGCTGATCCGGGGAGGCCTGGAACATGGGGTCCGTTCCGCCGGAAGTGTCCGGCACAATGAGCGCGAGCCTCCGTCCGTCCGGGGCCCAGAAGAATGCGAGCACGGGAGCTTCCGTCACCTTCGTGGACACCGGCGTGCCGCGCAAGGAGACGATGCTGAGGATTCCCTGCGGCACCGGCTGCACACGGAATGCCGCCAGGTAGGCCACGTGATTCCCGTCCGGCGCGAATCCGAAGTAGGCCGTGCCCGTGTCGGTGGCTATGGTGCGCTCGGCGGAGCCGTCGAGGCCGCGCACGCGCAGAGTGAACCCGCCGTCGCTGCCCGTGGCATATGCGATGCTCCTTCCGTCCGGAGATATATCCGGGGCCTGGAAGAGGTCCGTCTGGACCGGCATGTCGGTCCTGTGGGGGACCGGGTCAAGGGTGATCATGGAAAGCCGCTCCCCCATTTTACTGCCGAGCTGCGCATTTGCATGCGCCGCCACTGAAGAGCTGTCTGCAAGCCAGTTCCAGTAGTAGGGCGCGCCCCAGTCCACCGCCGTGTACGCTTCCTGCCTGCCCGCCGGTGAGACGCCGAGCTCGAGGTCGCTTTCCCCCTTGACCTGGGACAGCAGGCTGATGCGCCGGGAATCAGGGGACCAGGAGAGGTAGAAAGGCACGATGCGGCGGGAGGAGAACAGGCGCACAGGCGCGCGGCCGCTGGCCCCGGCTGAGTAGAGCGACGCCTCCGAAACGTCCCCTGAATGAATGACGAAACGGGAGAAGGCCAGGTGGTTGCCGTCCGGCGCCCAGGTCACGGCGGTGTACATGACGGAGGTCTCCGCCTGGGAGCCCGCATCCCCGGTGATTGCCTTGTTTCCCGTCCCCGCCTGGTCGATGACGTGCACGTTCCCATCCGGAGCAGTGAAGCTGATGAGGCCGGACCTTCTCTCCAGCAACCGCAGGAGCGGAACCTCCGCGAGGTTGACCCGGCATGATGCAAGGAGCCCGCATGCAAGCCCGAGGAACAGGAGGAGAGCCGCTCTTTGCCGCATCAAGGCAAAGATACTTCAGAAAATGTCGACCGACCCCACCCCTGTTTCCACGAGGATTTCCAACCTGTTGGCCGCCCTGTCATAGTCAGGCGACCGGTAGCCCCCGCCGGCCTGGGGAAACCTCGCCTGGTCCACGTGAACGCCGGCCAGCGCGCTTCGCACCTGGATGGCCGCGGAGACTCCCTGGGGGACATGCAGTCTCACGGCGGCGGCCCCGGATTCCACCATCACGCGGGTGAGTCCCGCCGAGGCGGGCAGGTCTACAGTGGTCGAGCTGGCTCCCGTCTTCACGCGAAGCTCCCGGACCTGCAGTGCCGTCAGGCTGAGCCTGCTCTCGCTTGCCCCGGTCTCCAGGCTCAGGGTCAACGGGATGCCCATGGCAAGGGTGAAGTCCCAGTCCAGAAGCCCTGCCCATCCGCGGGTCCAGGGAAAGATGTAATGCGAAACGTCCCTGTCCTTCACGCGCATGTCAAGGATCAGGTGGTCCCCCTCACGCCTGCGTGATGCATCAAGCCCTCCTCCAAAGGTGCCCGCGAGGAGAAGGTCGTTCGCCGCGGCCAGCCCGCCGCCGATCAGCAGGCGCCCCGCGCCGTGGTGCACCGTTACCGAGGCTTCTTTTGCTCCTTCCAGCGGAATGGAGACCTGCTCCCGGGGAACGCGGCCAGGACCGCCGCGATTCCACCCGGATATCAGCCAGAGCCCCGCGCCGATCAGGATGAGGGGCCAGAAGATCCATCCGATGCCAAGCACGATCTGGAGGAGGGCGGAGACGCCGATCAGGATGAGGACGATCCCGATGACGACACTCCAGCGCCTCATTGCTTCTGGCTCCTTCCCCGTCTGACGAGGGGACGCAGGAGGACAAGGACCCCGATCACGATCAGCACCACGGCCCACCATGGTCCGAGCCAGGGCAGACGGCCGAAGAAAGAGCCGAAGAGGAAGAACAGCAGCAGGCCGATGAGCACGGGCCATCCCCCATCCACGATCCCCTTGAGAGGTCGTCCTTCCATGGATTCATTGAGAAAGACGCCGACGCCGCTGAACGCCGGGATCAGGGCCCACGCGTATGACCACGTGTCCCACGCGCCGGTCTGGTTCTGCCAATACAGGATGGCGCCAATGCCGCCAATGACGCACGCCGGCACCATGAGCCCCGGCGTCCAGGTTGCAAGGGCGATGACCAGGAAGACTATCCCGACCCCAATGATGATGGACGGCCAGGAGTAGGCGCCGAAGAAGCCCGGCGCGAAGCGCGTGACGAGGAAGAAGACCCCCAGCGCAATGAGGAGAGCCCCCACAACGATGGCGGATTTCGAACGTCCCTCCATATCTGCCTCCTTGTTCTTGGCTCCGTCCCAGTATAGCCGCCGCGCCGGCGGGTGTCGAGGCCGCGACATTTTTCTTTGACTCCCTTGACATGCGCGATTTCTTTCCATAGTCTACCATGGGTTCTTTGATCGCCGACGAGGCATGTCGGTGCGGGACCTCGGGTCTGCCGGCGGGCGGTTCGGCTGCATCCCCAAGAAGAAGAGCGTTATTCTTTTCCCCGAACCCAGCCGGACCCTTGTCATTTTCCTGCGTGGAGGAAACTCATGTCTCACCTGTCGAATGCAACGATGTTCGAGACCGTCTCCCTCTGGGTGGTGCTTGGCATTGCCGTCCTCGGGCTTCTCTATGCGCTCCTTCTGCGCAAGCAGGTCCTGCGCAACGACAAGGGCAGCTCGCAGATGCAGCTCATCTGGAACGCCATCCGTGAAGGCGCTGACGCCTACCTGGGGCGGCAGCTGCGGACCATCATTCCGCTGATCCTCATTCTGACTGTCGTTCTTTTCCTCTCCGTCTTCGTCGTGGCACCGAGCGAGGCGGCCAGCGCCCGGTTTGCAGGCTACGCGGACGGGCAGATCAGGCTGTTCGTCGGATTTGCGAGGGCAATTGCCTTCATCATGGGGGCAGTCTTCTCCCTCCTCGTCGGGCAGTTCGGCATGCGCATGGCGGTGCAGGGCAACGTCCGTGTCGCCGCCGCGGCTCGCACCAGCTTCGCGGATGCCCTGAAGATTGCGTACCGGTCGGGGACCATCACGGGGATGCTGACCGACGGCCTCGGGCTCCTGGGCGGAACGGCCATTTTCCTCTACATGGGGATGGACGCCCCGGATGCTCTTCTGGGCTTCGGCTTCGGCGGGACCCTCCTGGCTCTCTTCATGAGGGTTGGGGGAGGCATCTACACGAAGGCCGCTGACGTCGGCGCGGACCTCGTGGGCAAAGTGGAAGCGGGCATGCCGGAGGATGACCCGCGCAACGCCGCGGTCATTGCAGACCTGGTCGGTGACAACGTCGGTGACTGCGCCGGAATGGCCGCGGACATTTTCGAGTCCTACGAGGTAACCATCGTCTCGGGATTGATCCTCGGCGTGGCGCTGGTCATGGCCACGGGAGACTTGAAGTGGATCATCTTCCCGCTGCTCGTGCGCGGGATCGGCGTACTTTCTTCCATCGTCGGCACCTACCTGGTGCGGGGAAGCAAAAAGGCAGGGGGAAACGAGAACGCCCTCGCCTCGATCAACAGGGGCTTCTATTCGTCGGCGGCCATCTCCCTCGTTGCATTCTTCATCCTGGCCATGCTCTACATGCACGAGTGGCGCGCGTTCCTCTCCGTGGCCGTTGGTATCATCCTGGCAATCGCCCTTGATGAGCTGACCAAGTACTTCACGGACACACACCACAAGCCGGTCAAGGACATTGCGGCGGCAACCAGAACGGGACCCGCAACCGTCATCCTGCGCGGCCTCGTGGTCGGCTTCGAGGCGACAGTCTGGCAGGCCATCGTGATCGGTCTGACAATCCTCGCCGCCGTTCTCATCTACTGGGGCCAGGACGTCGTCTACGTCCTGTACGGCGTGGCCATGACGGGCATCGGGATGCTGACCCTGACGGGCAACAACGTCGCCATGGACTCCTTCGGCCCCATCTGCGACAACGCGAACGGGATCGGAGAGATGGCTGGGCTGGACCAGAAGGCCCGGCAGATCATGGCTGACCTGGATGCGGTGGGGAACACGACCAAGGCCATCACCAAGGGCGTTGCAATCGGCTCCGCGGTCATTGCCGCCGTGTCGCTCTTCGGATCGTTTCTCACGGACGTGTCCCTGGTGCAGAAGACTCTCGGGTTTGCAAAAGAGACCTGGCTGACCGTGACGGGCATCCGGATCTCCGTGCCGAATGTCTTCATTGGCATGCTCATCGGAGGCACCATCCCGTGGCTGTTCTCCTCCCTCACCGTCAACTCGGTGGCGCGCGCCGCCGGGCTGATCGTGGAAGAGGTCCGGCGCCAGTTCAAGATCCCCGGCCTCCTCGAGGGCAAGGTCAAGCCTGACTACGGCCAGACAGTATCCCTGTGCACCAAGGCCGCGCAGCGGGAGCTCATTCCGTTGGCCCTGATCGCGGTCCTTTCCCCCATCGCCGTGGGGCTTCTCCTGCACGTCGAGGCCCTGGGCGGCTTCCTCGCGGGAGTCATCCTCTCCGGCCAGCTGCTGGCGGTCTTCATGGCCACCTCCGGCGGCGCGTGGGACAACGCGAAGAAGACAATTGAGGACGGCCTGTACGGCGGCAAGGGATCGGAAGCGCACAAGGCCTCAGTCATCGGCGACACGGTCGGAGATCCCCTCAAGGACACCTCGGGTCCGGCCCTCAACCCGATGATCAAGGTCATCAACCTCGTGTCCCTTCTTGCGGCGCCCCTTCTCATCTCGCTCACAATGTCCGTCGGCGTGGCAATTGCGGGAGCCGTGTGCGTCGTGATCATCCTCGGCTCCTTCTGGTTCTCCAAGCGGGGAGGATTTGCCCGGGCGGCGGGAAAGAGCGCGGCGAACTTTTGAAGCCGGGCCGACTGGGGTCGGTTGAGGACGGCGCGTGGGGATAACGGAGGCAATTGCCGGGCTCGGGACGACAATCGTCGGGAGCATCGGCTATGGGGGGGTCTTCCTCCTCATGGTTGCGGAGAGCATGGTGCTTCCGGTGCCCAGCGAAGCCGTCATGCCTTTTGCGGGTTTCCTGGTGGCGGACATGGCGCTGGCGCCGGGCTGGGTCATCGTGTCCGCCACGCTGGGAAGCATTGTCGGGTCACTGATCGGCTACGCGATTGGCAGGTTCGGGGGGAGGCCGTTCGTGTCGCGGTGGGGCAGGTTCCTGTTGCTGGACCAGCGGGACCTTGCCTGGACAGACCGCTTCTTCCAGTCCCGGGGAGGCGTGACCATCCTGGTGAGCAGGTTCATCCCCATTGTGCGTCACCTCATCTCCATACCGGCGGGCATCGGGAGGATGCGGCTTCCCGGCTTCGTCATTTTCACCATCCTGGGAGCCGGCCTCTGGAACTCGTTCCTTACCTGGTGCGGCTACACGCTGAAGCGAAACTGGAACACCGTGTTGCGCTTCAGCCACGTCATCGACATCGCGGTGGTCCTCATCCTTGCGCTTCTCCTTGCGGTGTACCTGTTCCGCCATCTGCGGAGGGAACCGGCAGGTCCTCCATCAGCGCCTTGATCTGACCCAGCTTCATGCCGCGCGCGGCAGCCGGCAGGTACAGGAGCGTCGAGTCCCGCCGGCGGACCAGGGGGAACAACTTCATGGCGCGAAGGCCCTCTTCCGTCACCGCGGCATTCTCCAGCAGCCATTTTCCCAGCGGTGTGTCCGCCGGCGAAAGCCGTGTTGTATCTCCCGTGTAGACATAATCCGGCATGTCGAACATCGCCATGAGGTGATTCGAGGAAAGGTGATACGTGCGGCGGATCCTTTCCGACCACACCAGCGAATCCAGCCTCTCCCCGTCGATGAGCGGCGTCTCGGATCTTGATGTAATCTCCTTGAAGATCGTCTCGTTGGAATCCTCGAAGAAGCGGTTCGCCCCGTCGCGGGAGCGCGCCACCACGGCAAAGACGTTGGCCGGCGGCGCGTGGCGCTTGACGATTGCCGGCAGGTTCGGGTTCACCACGATTGCCCCTGCCAGCTTCTTGAAGGATTGCCCGCAGCAGCCCAGGTAGTCCGCGGTCGGGACGATGGTCTCGAACAGGTCTTCCTCGCTCATCCCCAGGGCCCTGGCGGCCTCGAAGGAGCCCAGGAGCCGAAGATCATCCACGGGCTGGTGGAAATGCCGCTCAATACGCGCGCCTATCTCAGGGAAGCGCGCCAGCTCACCTCGCGGGTCGCGGGCAAACCTGAACTGGGCGGGGTAGTGGCGCTGCAGAATGGAGTCGCGCGCGAAGATGCTTCCCGGGAGGTTGGCGCAGTAGATGATCTTGCCATGAGCCCGAAGCCCCGAAAGGATTGCCCTTTCGTACGCCACGTTGTTCGTTTCAGGCCGAACATAGACCATTGTGTATGCTGAATCGTCCCCGCAATCCGCAAAACCGCTCTCCCCCCGGGGATAGGGGATGATGATGTCGGGCTTTACGGCCGGACTGGTGGAATGCGCCCCCACAATGGTAAGGTGGCGCTCGCGAAGCCCGATGTCAAGGCAAACGGGCGTTTCGCCTTGACCGGACATCCCCGCGGCATTATACACGTCTCATGGCCGAGCACGCACGCACGGAGGCGGCGACGCTCCACTCCCTCTGGAAAGCCACGTTCCTCGTGTCCCTTCCCTTCGGCGTGCTTTCCTTTGCCCTGCCGATCTACGGCAGAATGCTCAAGGCATCGGCATTCGAGATCGGGGCGCTCTTCTCCGCGGCGGCTTTCTTCCCGGTCATCGTGCGGCCATTCCTGGGGCGTTTCCTGGACCGGCACGGCCGCCGGCCTTTCCTCCTGGCCGGCCTGGCCGCCTATGCAGTTTCCATGGCGCTGCTCTGCGCGGCAAAGACGGTCCTCGTGCTCGGCATCGGCCGTTTTGTCCAGGGCATGGGCCAGGCCCTTCTCTGGATGTCCGCGTATGCCATCGTGGCGGACCTCTCCCGGGCGGACGGACGGGGCAGGGGCTTCGGCGCCATTGATGAGGCCACGAACAGGGGCGCCCTTTTCGGCGTCCTGCCGGGTCTCCTGGCCATGGTCCTCATGCAGTTTGCGGGCCTCTCCTGGCAGCTCGCCTGGCCGGTCCTGTTCGGCGGGTACGCGCTTGCCGCCTGCTGCGGCCTTCTCCTCGGGACGAGGCGCATCGGGGAAACGCGACCCGCGGCGGGGCGAAGGATCACCTCGCGCCCCCTCTCCTTGCAGATTGCGGCGCTCATGGGGATCGTGTTCATCACCGGGGCTTCCACCGCCATGGTCTGGCCCATCATCGTGATTTTTCTCCAGGATAAGCTGGGAGCAAGCGCCATAACACTCGCTCTCGCCTACCTTCCGGCCGCGCTCGTCTCGAGCTTTCTTCCCTCGCGGCTGGGGAGGATCACGGACCGCTTCGGCCGCAGGCCGGTGATGGCCGTTGGCCTCGCCATCGGCGCCGTCGCCTCCGCCCTGATTCCGCAGCTTTCAAGCCTCATCCTGCTCGCGCTGTTGTGGGGAGTGGATTCCCTGGGTTACACGGCCTCGTTTCCCGCCGAGCGCGCGTTTGTTGCCGACATTGCCGGAAGCGACGCGCGGGGCACGAGCTACGGCCTGTATACGTTTGCCTACTTCCTGGGGACTGCCATTGGCCCGCTCGCGGGCGGCTGGCTCTATGACGCTCTCGGAAGGGCTTCGCCCTTCTACGCGAACAGCGTGATGCTTCTGGCCGCCGCTGTCCTGGTCATGACCCTGCTTCGGGAGCCTGCGCCAGGCATCGTGAAAGAGCCTGGACTGCCTCCTCGACTGCCTGGGCCACTTCAGGAGTCAGCCCGGCGTCGAATTCCAGGGACCGGGGCTGGATCCCCATGATGGAGACCGCGCAGCCAGTCTCATGCGCCAGGTAGCCTGCCAGGACGCTCAGGGGGAGAGCGTGCGTGCCGAAGGACATCCCGCCGATCTCCTTCGGATCGACCAGTCGGATTGTCCCCGGTTCTTCTCCCATGTCCGCGGTGTCGACAATGATCAGGTGGGAAGGAGAAAGCTGCCTGATTTCCCCGGTGAGATTCTCCGGCGCCGTGCCGCCGGCAAGCGCGCGCACATCCGGGAGGTGCAGAGACTCGATGCGCTCGGCGATCAGCACGCCTGCCGCATCATCCCCGCGGAGCTCCGCGCCGACGCCCAGAAGGACGACCCGTCGCTTCCGCCCCTGCCCGGGACGCCTTTCGCTAAGGGCTCTCGTCAGGGCAGGCGCCAGCTGCGGGTTCCGCATGGAAGGTGACTTTCAGCGTTCCTCGGTCAGTCTGCGCGAGCTCGAAATCAGTCGAGATCTCGATCACCTTGCGGGGGCAGGTTTCGGCGCACTGCGCGCAGTACACGCATTTCCCCAGGTCTATGGAGGCCTCGAACTTGCGGTCCCCGACCTTCGTGATGGTGATTGCCTGCGACGGGCAGTCCCTGATGCAGAGGCGGCAGCCCGTGCACTTGGAGGAATCAAACTTCGGCGCGCCGCGGAAATGGTCCGGCATCCTGAAGCTGGCGTACGGGTACTTGATGGTTGCGGGCTTCTTGAACAGGGAGCCGAGAACGGAAAAGATCATCCTCCCCGGCCGCCAGGGATGTTTATCGCTCATGGCTATAACAGCTCCTTCACGACAAGGTCAACGAGGACCTGCAGGAATGCAATGGGTGCGACGACCTTCCAGCAGAAATTGATCATCTGGTCCAGCCTCAGCCGCGCGAAAACCGTGCGCAGGAGAGCAAGAACGGCAAGGATTGCCAGGATCTTCGCAAGGTACACGAGAAATGCGAGCCAGGGCGCCAGCCCGAAACCGAAGGGCAGAAAGACGGCCGCCACAAGGGACGCTGAAACGATGGCCTCGGTGTCGATGGCCAATCGGAAGAACGCGAGAAACCGGCCCGAGTATTCCGTGAACGTGCCGGCAACGATCTCCGTCTCCGCCTCGGGGATGTCGAAAGGAACCTTCTCCAGCTTCCCAAGGAGAGTGACCATGGCAACGGCAAGGCCGATGAGGTTGAACAGCCATCGCCCGGGATGCGACGTGTAGTACTGCACCATGCCGGAGATGGACCAGGTGTTGGCCAGCAGGGCGGGGGAGATCACCGCTATCAGGAGCGGGATCTCGTAGGCGAACAGCTGCGTGATTGACCGCACTGCCCCGAGGGTCGAGAAGATCGAACGAGAGTACCAGCCACCCAGGAAGAAGGTGAGCGTCGGAATGAGAAGCAGGTACAACACCACCAGAAGGTCCCCTTCGAATGCAGGCAGGGGTTTTGCGTTCCACAGGGGAATGTAGAAAGAAGATGCGATGACCGCCCCCAGGGCGAACACGGGGGCCAGGGTGAACATCCGCTTGTCCGCTTCCTCCGGGATCACGGATTCTTTTCCCAGCAGCTTGAAGAAATCCGCGACGGGCTGGAACCAGGGGGGGCCGACCCGGTTCTGCAGCCGGGCGTACAGCTTCCTGTCCACGAACTGCCCGGCCAGGCCCAGGATGATCAGAAAGAAAAACCCGGGGAAAATAAGCATCTGAAAGAGAGCCGCTGCAGCTGTCATGCCGCGGAACCTCCCCGAAGGGTGATCCGTGAAGGATCGATTCCTTTGCGCCGGTAGAAATCCACCCCGTAGCGCGAAAGCTCCTCCCAGCTCATGACCCGCCGAGGCCCGCTGCCGTGATCGTTGATGCCGATCATGCGGTCCGTGCAGGAGAAGCACGGGTCAATGGCGGCAATGACGATGGGAAGGTCAGCAAGGTAGCCGTCTTCCAGCATTTTTGCCACCGCCTGCGTGTTGGCCAGCGTCGGTGCCCTCACTTTTACGCGTTCGGGCTTCTCGGTTCCGTTCGCGCGCACGTAGTGAACGTCCTCTCCTCGCGGGGCCTCGTAGCGGCTCACGGCCTCCCCCTCGGGAATCCTTCGAGGCGCCTTTACGAGAATCGGTCCGTCCGGCATGTTCTTCACGAGCTGACGGATGATGGAATACGCCTCCATCAGCTCCCCAAGGCGGACCACTGTCCTGCCGTACACGTCGCAGTGGTTGTCCGTGACGACCTTGAATGACACGTCCCTGTACGCGCCATAGGGATCATCACGCCGGGTGTCGCGGTCCACCCCCGAAGCGCGCGCCGTGGGACCAACGGCTCCCAGGGCCAGCGCGTCTTCCTTCGACAGCTTCCCGACGTTGGCAAGCCGCTGACGCAGCGTCTCCTCTGTCTGGGCAAGCTCGATGTAGTACTTCGTGCGCTCCTCCAGGGAGTCGACGACCTTGAGAATGCTGGGCAGCTGCTCCGAGGTGATGTCACGGCGCACCCCCCCCAGCGTGTTGAGACCGTAGTTGACGCGGTTTCCCGTGAGCTGGGCAAGGAGGATCATCACCAGTTCCCTGTCCCGCCACGTGTACATGAGGAGAGTGTCGAACCCTATCTCGTGACCGGCCACGCCGAGCCACAAGAGGTGGCTGTGGACCCGCTCGAGCTCCGCGACGAGGGTCCTGATGTACAGCGCGCGCCGCGGGACTTCGAGCCCGGCAATCTCCTCCACCGCCTGCACGAAGGCCGTGGAGTGCGAGTACGAGCAGATCCCGCAGATGCGCTCCACCAGGTAGAGGTCCTGGGTGTACGAGCGCTGCTCGCATCCCTTCTCGATTCCGCGGTGGTTGTAGCCGAATCGCATGCGCACCGCGTCGATCTTCTCCCCGCGGAGGTCAATCATGAAGCTCTCCGGCTCCTTCAGGGCGGGGTGCTGGGGCCCGACCGGGATCTGGACGATATGCTCGATGTCGCTCATGTCTTTGTTTCTCCCTGGGGTGCCGGTGCGGCAGCATCGGGTGCGGCCGCTGCCGCCGGAGCACCAGCCGGCTTCCAGTCTTTCAGAAGGGGATGCTGGTCCGTGGGCCATTCGTCGGGCAGCGGGTAGCGGGGCCCCGGCGGCAGGCCTTCCACGCGCGCCCCGAGAAGATCTTCCAGCTCCCGCTCGTAGATCGAGGCTCCCGTGAAGAATGGCGTTACCGTCCTGATGGACCGGCCCTTGGGGCAGCGGGTCTTCAGGTTCACCATGACCCCGCCGTCCTTGGCGAGATGATATATGAACTCCAGGTCCGCGCCCACGTCCAGACCCGTGATCGTGCAAAGAGTGGAGAATCCCATGGTCTTCACGAGGTGCTCGAAGACCTGGGGGAAGCTCTCCTGCGGCACGTCGACCCACACCCGCCTCTCCCGCTGGATTCTCACGGACGCGGCCAACTGGGGGAACGTCGCCTCCAGACCCGCTTTTACCGCCTCGGTTTCACTCATTTCTGCTCCTCGAGCTTCTTGATCAGCTTGACGAACCCGTCGATGATGGCCTGCGGGCTTGCCGGGCAGCCGGGGATGTAGGCCGTGACGGGAATGGCCTTGTCAATCCCGCCCTCGACGTTGTACAAGCCCTCGAACACGCCCCCGCTGGTCGCGCAGCTTCCCACCGCCACCACGATCTTCGGCTCCGGAACCTGCTCGTAGATTCGAATCAGCCGGGAGCGGATCTGCTTGGTGACCGGGCCCGAGCACGCCATGATGTCGCAGTGACGCGGGGTGCCCTTGAGCTGGACACCGAGGCGCTCCAGGTCGAAACGCGGCGTCAGCGCTGCGATGATCTCTATATCGCATGCGTTGCACGCCCCGGTGTTGAAGTGAAGGATCCAGGGAGACTTGCGCTGCGCCCAGCGCACGATTCTATGGAAAACGCTCATAGGGCGCTACCTCCGAAACAGCATGAACAACCCGAGCAAGGCGCCCAGGACGTAGATTGCCGCAATGGACAGGCTCTCCAGCGTCCGGGCCGGCGATGTGGCTACGATCAGCGTAACCACGTGCATGATTGTAAAAAAGAATGCAAACGGGAAGAACTGGCCGTAGTCGGGCTGGAACCTGTGCTTCTGCACATCCTCTCCGCCGGCGTACGGCTTGTCAAGCGCCCCTCGCGGGCCCTTGCGCTTCAGGGACAGCGTGCCCGAGGCCGTGGAGAGCGCCCACACGACGATGAGGATGATGGTGAAGGCAACCGGGGGGACGAGGAGCAGGATTGCCATCTCGCTACCCCTTGAGGTTCCGGGTGTTGCGCACGTTCATGGAGTCGTGCGCCCGGAAGAAGCCCAGGATGATGCCGGCGGCAACCACCACCACCACCACCTCGATCACGATCACGGTTATCACCATGGCCTGCGCCAGGGCCAGGCGGTGGCCCAGGTACCCGGCCACGATCAGGAAGAAGGTCACTGACTTCATCAGGATCTCCAGGCCGATCAGCATCCGCAGGAGGTTGTACGTCGCCAGCATGCACCACGCGCCGTCCACCAGGAGCAGGACGAAGAAGGCGAAGTACAGCCAGAAAGACTGGGGGATGTCAATTGTCATCTTTGCTTTCCCTCTTGAATAATACCAGAACGCCGATGACGCCGGCGAGGAGGATGAGGATCTGGCCGAACAGGTCCAGCTGGCGTAGGTTCCACAGAACGACGCGGACATCTCCTTCGGCGCCCGGCACCGGCAGGGCAACCTGCACGGGAGAGTGGACGAACGAAAGCGCCACGCCCGCCGCAACGAGGACCAGGGGCAGGGGCCAGAACCGGGTGAGCCGGCTTGCGCGCCGCACCACGTAGTCCTTGAAGGGCTTCCTCTGCGTGAGGCTGATGACGCTGACGAAGACCACGGAGATCAGCCCCGCGCACACGGAAAGCTCCAGCACGGCGGCAATGGTCGCCCCGAGGGTGTACATGACCACCGCCAGCATTGCGCTTGCCAGCGCAAGAGCAATGGTAGCGCGCAGAAGAAGCGTCGTCATGGATGCCCAGAGCCCCGCGAGCACCAGGAGAACGAGAAGGATCGTCATGAGGGTCATTGGCCGCCTCCGAGCAGCATCGACAGAACGAGGGGGAACCCGAGCCCGATGGCCACGGTGATCAGGGAGAGCGCCAGCGCGGGCACCAGGAGCCTGCCGCCTGCCTCTTTCACGGAAGCCCATTCGGGAAGCGGCGTGCCGAAGAACACGCGCCGCTGCAGGGAGAGGAAGTAGCCCAGGGTGACGAGGCTCGTGAGGACGGCGATGGCTGCAAACGTGTACTGCCCGACCTGCCAGAGCGCAATCACGATGAGCAGCTTGCTCCAGAACCCGGCCAGCGGCGGCAGCCCCGCGATGGAAAGGGAGGCGACGGCGGATGTCCCGGCGGTGACAGGCATGCGGGATCCCAGGCCGCCCATGCGGTCCATGGAAACGGTCCCGAGCTGCTCCTCAATGGCCTCGGCGTTCGCGAAGAGCTGGCTCTTCGAGACCGCGTGGTTGAAGAAGTGCAGCGCCGCGGCCACGATCCCCAGCTGCTGGGAACCCCCCAGGGCCAGGACGATGTAGCCGATCTGGCTCACGCTGGAATACGCCAGCATGCGTTTCATGTCGGACTGCGTGAGCGCAAGGAATGCGCCGACAACAAGGGTGACCGCCCCCACCACCAGGAAGATCCACCGGGCCGGCAGCGCATCAGCGAAGACTGACTGGGCCAGCCGCATGAGCGCGAATACTCCCGAGGCCTTTGTCACGATCCCCGCCATGAAGATCGAGGCGGGGGCGGGGGCCGCGCTGTAGGCGTCCGCCAGCCATCCGTGGAACGGCACGAGGCCGCCCTTGATGAAGAGGCCGCACAGGAAAAGGGCCGCCGCAATCCACGGTATGGGCCCGGGAGAAGCCAGGGCATGCGTGACGGCGGCGAGGGATACCCCTCCTTCGACCAGGATGTACAGGGCGATGGAGGAAAGCATGAGGACGCTTGCGACCGCGGAAAGGACCACGTACTTCCATGCCCCCTCGAATGCGTCCGTGCCATGGCGGATCGCAACGAGGATGAAGGTCGCAACCGCGGTCACCTCGATGAACACGTACAGGGAGAAAAGGTCCCGCACCATGGAGATCCCGTTGATGCCGATCAGGGCCACCAGGACGAGGTTGGCGAAGAGGAACCTCTCGCGTCCCGTCTTCAGACCAGGACCCGCCGCCATGAGGGACGCCATTCCGGCAAGACCCGCGCTCAGGAGAAGCAGGATGCTGAGGTTGTCCATGGATACGCGCAGGCCGATGGTCGCATCGACCGGATCCAGCGCGGACCAGTCCGTCAGCCCGAGGGGCTGGAGAACAACGGCAACTGTCTGCAGGGCAAGCACGCCGAATGCAATCCAGGTTGCCGCGGGACGCGCCGACCGGGGGAGGAGGTTTGCCAGGATGAGGGCGGCGAATGGCACAAGAAGGAGAAGGTGACTCATTTTCCACCCCCAAGGACTGCAAGAACCGCCAGGACCACCGCCACCGCCCCCGCGAGGGACCACAGCACGTACCTGTTGACGTTGCCGTTGTGGAAGAACCGGCTGATGCGGGATATTCCCAGGGCGGAGCCCACGGCAACGGTCTCATACATCCAGTCAAAAGCCCTGTCGATCCCCCAGAGCGCGACGGCACCGCCTTTGACGACCCAGCGGCCGATTGTGTAGGGGTCGATCTGCCCTTTCTCAGCTGCCGAGTAGATCGAAGCGAGCACAGGCGCGTGGTGGATGTGGTCAGCCGCGCCCAGGCCCCGGCCGGTCCTGCGCACGCCGAAAATGTGGTTCAGAACGGCAAGCGCGAGGGCAAGGAGCGTCATCCCCACCAGCAGGGCACTGGCGGGGAAGCCGGCAAAGCTTGCGCCGCCGGTGACTTTTTCTCCGACAGCGGGCTGCACCAGCGAGCCAAGGGGCAGCTGGTTGGCAACGCCGAAGAGCACGCACAGCGCCGCCAGCACGATCATGGGAACGAGCATGGGCCACGGCGCCTCTTTCACGTTCTTCGTCTGCTCGGTGGGCTTGCCGAAGAATGCGGCGTGTCCCAGCTTGAGGAACGAGGCCGCCGTGAGGACGGAGCCGAGCAGGGCCGCTGCGTAGAAGATCCAGCCGCGCTCCAGGGCCCCGTCGTAGACGAGCTCCTTGGAGAAGAACCCGTTGAAGGGAGGGACACCGGAAATCGAGGCGGCCGCCACGATGAAGCTGATTGCGGTCACGGGCATGCGCCGCGCAAGGCCGCCGAGCTTTTCCAGGTCCGTGGTCCCCGCCTGTTTTTCAACCGCTCCTCCCGTGAGGAAGAGGCAGGATTTATACATGGCATGGTTTACCATGTGGAAAAGGCCGCCCACGATGCCCGCCGGTACCGCCGTCCCGATGCCGAGCACCATGTAGCCGACCTGGCTGATGGCGTGGTAGGAGAGGAGGCGTTTGTAGTCCTTCTGGACCAGCGCCATCATGACCGCAAACAGGATGGTGACCGCGCCGATGATCATGAGCACCGTGCTGACCCAGGTCCCCGGGGCCAGCTCGAAGAGATCCAGGGAGATGCGCGCAAGGAGGTAGATCCCCAGCAGCTTGTCGATGCTCGCCGGCAGGATTGCCATGAAGGGGAGGGGCGCGTCTATTGCCGCGTCCGGGATCCAGCTGTGAAACGGCATTGCCCCGGCCTTGCCGATGGCGCCCGCCATGAGAAGGAGGAAGGCTGCTCCGCCCAGGCCGTCCAGGGGAAGCCGTATGGCGGACATCGTGAGTGTGCCTGCCAGCCGGCCCGTGATCATGACGCCGAACATCAAGGCGAGGTCGGAAACCCCCAGGATGATGAATGCCTTGATGGCGGTGGCGTACGGCCTGCTGCGGCCGGCGGCGATCATGGCGAACTGGGTCAGCAGGAGTCCCTCGCCGAAGAACAGCAGAAGGACCAGGTTGTTCGCCAGCACCATCCCGCTCGCCATGGCCAGCGTGAAGAGCACCCAGGCGTGAAACTGGCGGGCGCGGGGCGCGTTCATCATGAAGGCAACTGAATAGAGGGAAATGAGGATTCCGAAGCCGGCCGTGGCCAGAAGGATGAAAGCGCTCATCCGGGAGAGCACCAGCGAGATTTCCACCCCGTAGCCCAGCCACGGCAGCGTGAGCGCCATGTCGTTCGGGAAGAGAAGGATGGCCACCATCAGCTCCGCGGCGCTGGCTGCCACCGCGATCAAGCCGGGCAGGACGGCGCGTTCGCGTGAGGGCAGAATGAGCGCCAGGAGACCGGCAGCCGCGGGGACGAGGATGGGCAGGATCAAGAGGTTCGGATTCATCTGGCCACCCCCGGCATCTGGCTGATCGCTGTCTGGGCAAGCTGCGCCGGCCACCCCACCAGGAAGCCGGCGGCAAGGGACAGAACGGCAAGGGCGACCACGCAGGCCACCATCAGGGAGGAGCCTTCCGCGGCCAGCTTCCCCCTGGTCTCGCCAAGGAACACGCGGCTGAACAGGCGGAAAAGGTACAGGATCGTGAGCACCGCCCCGACCATGAACACCGAGCTGGTGGCAATATGCCCGGCGCCGACGGCGGCGGAAACCACCATGTATTTGCCGAAGAAGCCGCCCAGGGGCGGGACCCCCATGACGGAGAATGCGCACAGGAGGAACGCCACGGCGGTGACGGGCATCGTGCGGAAAAGCCCGCCCAGCTTCGTGATGTCCTTGGTGCCCGCGTTCTGCTCGACGATCCCCGCTGACAGGAAAAGGCCGGCCTTGGCGAGGCCGTGCATGAGGATGTACAGGAGCGCCCCCAGCGCGCCAAGCGCGCTCCCCGTGGCCAGGCCCAGGAAAATGAAGCCGATCTGGCTCACCGTTGAGTAGGCGACGATCCTCTTGAAGTCGGTGTCCACCAGCGCCGCGCCCGCGCTCACCAGGGCGCTGGCCGCCGCGATGATTGCGACCGCGGTGCGCATGGACTCATCCAGGGCGAACGTTGCAAGGAACAGGCGCGCAAACACGTACACGCCGATCTTGACCAGGACCGCGGCGTGCAGCAGCGCCGTCACGGGGGATGGGGCGACGCCCGCGTCAGGAAGCCACGTATGGAAGGGGAGCGTGGCGGACTTGGAGAGCATTCCCACCAGGAGGAGCGCCGAAATGGCCCAGGGAAGGGCCCTGCCTTTCAGCTGGTCCAGGTCGAAGGTGCCCGTGAGGCCGTTGACGGCAAGGATTCCCAGCAGCATGACCAGCGCGCCGAACGCGGTGACCAGGAATGCCTTGTCCGCGCGCAGGACATCGGTCTTGCTGCGGTAGAAGCCGATGAGCCGCCAGCTTGCGATGCCGGTGATCTCCCAGAAGACATAGAGGAAGATGAGGTTCGCGGAGAAGATCAGCCCCATCATGGCGCCCAGGAAGAGCACTGCCATGAGGTAGTACTCGTCCTGGTTCTGGTAATGGCTGATGTAGTCCCAGGAGAAGAGGATGATGATGGCTCCCACCAGGGAAGAAACGAGGGCCATGAACACGGCAAGCGCGTCCGCCTCCAGGTGGAAGGACAGGCCCAGCGGTCCGTTCAGGAGGAAGGACGCCGTCTGGCCTGCCAGGGCCCCCGGCACCAGCGCAATGGACGCCGCCAGGGACCCCAGCACGAACACCAGGGCAAGCAGGTTTCGCAGGCGCACGGATGCGAGGCCTGCAAGAGGCAGGAGGAACGCCCCGGCGAGCGGCATGATGACAGCGATGAGAGCCCAGAGTCCACTCTGCATATATACTCCCAGGATTTACGAGTGTCTTTTTTTCTTCGAAACGGGGGGCCTGCTACTGCTGCTCGACAATGTCGATGTCGACCCGCCGGTTGTACGACCTGCCTTCCGGCGTATCGTTGGACTGCACGGGTCGGGTGTCCCCGTACGCCGATTCGGAAAGCCGGTCCGACTGCACGCCGTAGTCCTCCAGGGCCTGGAGCACAGAGATGGCGCGCTCACCGGAGAGCTGCCAGTTCGAGACCCACTTTTTGGGATCAGGCGGAACATTATCCGTATGTCCTTCCACGATCACGGAGTTCGGAATCCTCGAAAGGAAGTCGCTCACTTCCTGGAGCACCGGCATCGCATCCGCCCCGAGATCTGCTGACCCGGAGCCGAAGTACAGGTCCGACGTGAGCGATATTGCGAACCCGCGGTCTGTTGGGATCACGCGCACTCTACCCGATTTCACGAGGTTCTGCAAGGAGGAAAGCGCCTGCGTATGAAGGGTGGATTGCCCCCCCGTTCCCTGCTTTTTCCCCGCGCCCCGGGACTCCACCTTCTGGCCCGATGTGACGCCCGGCAGGACGCCTGCGCCCCCGGTGGTGTTCTGGTCGAAAATCGTGAACTCGCCCCCGTTGAAGACGCTGGCCAGGGCCTGCGCAAGCTGCGTGTACTTGGCGGTGTCGACGTTGCTCATCGCGTACAGGATGATGAAGAAAAGCATCAGGAGCGTGATCATGTCCGCGTAGGTGAGAAGCCACCTATTCAGGTCTTCCTTGTGCTCCCTCTGGCGCCGTATCCTCCTGGCCATGTATCAGTCCCTTCCGCTGCCACTCAGCCACGCGCCTAGTCGGCGCGCGTCTCGTCCAGGGCCTTCTTGTCGCGTTCCTCGAGAAAGCCCTCTATCTTTTCTTTCACGAGAGCCGGACTCTCTCCCTGCTGGATGGAGCGCACGCCGACGATGATGAGCTGCTTCTCCAGCCGGAACTGTTTTACCTGATTCTTCAGCTTGTTGGCAATGGGCAGCCAGATGAGGTTCGCAAAGGAGATGCCGTACAAGGTCGCAATGAAGGCAACGGCGATGGATCTGCCCAGCTCCTTCGTGTCCGCGCCCAGCCTTCCAAGAACGAGGACGAGGCCCATGACCGTTCCGATGATTCCCATGGTGGGGGAGAAGCCGCCCGCAGTCTCGAAGAGAGCCGCTTCCTCCATCTTGCGCTGCTCCACGATGGCAAGATCGCTTTCCAGCACTTCCACGAGGATTTCTGATTCCGTCCCGTCCACGACCAGCCGCAGCCCCTTTCGGAGCGTCTCGTCCTCCAGGTCCTCCACCGTATCCTCGAGGCTGAGAATCCCGTCCCGCCGCGCTTTTTCCGCGAACTCGAGGAGCTGCTGGGCGAGCTGCGGCGAGGGACCGGGGACTCTGCGAAGGGACTGGCGGACAAGCCGGGGGATGCCAAGCACCTCTTTCAGGCTGTACGAGATCGTGCAGGCGCCCAGGGTGCCCAGCACGATGATGATCAGGGCGCTGACACCGACAAGGCCCATCGGGTTTCCGCCCTCCAGGAGGAAGCCCAGGAGCAACCCCCCGAAACCCATGATGAGCCCGATTGCCGTCGATGTATCAGAACCTCTTCTGGCCATCGAATACTCCTTGTCGCATTACAATTCTCCATTATAGAGAGTCGGAGAGTCCAACGCCATACATAAGGCAAAGCGTAAGGGGGGGGCTAGCTCTCCATCTGGATCAATGTGTCGAACTTTATCATCTTCAGGAGCTGTGCTATCTGCGGGCTGCATTTACGGATGGTGAGCTTGATGCCTTTCTGGTCGCACTGCGTGCGGAAATGCAGGAGCTTCCCGATGGCGGAGGAGCTGAGGCTCTTCAGGCCCTCGAAGTTGAGGACAATTGCACCCTTGGCGCGCCCGAGGGCTTCCGCCAGCCTGGCGGCAAGCTCATCCATGTCTTCCCGGGCAAGGTGGCCCGTTGTCAGCACTTCAATCTCTCCTGAGGCCCCTTCTCTCACCTGGATCATGTCTGCCACCTCCTACAAGGCCTTCAGGAGATCCACGAAATACGGAAGGACCTGCTTTTTGCGGGAGAGGATGCCCTTCATCTCGAAGAGGTTCTCTTCCGCGCGGGGGTAGGAGATGGCGCCGAGCACGCGCGACTCACCCCGGCACAGGAGGAGGCTCGTCTCCCGAGAGACGTCGGTAATCATCAGGCCCGCGAACGAGCAGGCCTCTGCGGTGATGATCCCGTCCAGCACGTCCACCAGCCCGCCTTTCAGCGACAGTATCTGGCTGAAACCGATGGTCTCGAACTGGCTGAGGCTGAAGCGCCTCTCCCCCTCGGTGAACACCTTCCGGTCCCTTTCAACGATCTTCTTCGCGTCCATGCCCTCCAGGGAGGACCCCGCGGCGAACATGGCCGCGCCATGCTTCTCGATGTCCACGCCGCTCAGGGCGGCGAGCCACGCGGCAAGCTCCCTGTCCAGGGGCGTCGTGGTGGGAGAGTGAAGGATGATGGTGTCAGACAGCATGGCGGAGAGCATGAGGCCGGCGTCCCGGGCGGTGGGGGCGGCCCCGGCTGTCCGGTAGAGGTCCGCGATGATGGTGCAGGTCGAGCCGACCACCCGGTTGATGAACGTGATGGGAAGGCTCGTGGTGCGTGCCGCCAGCCGGTGGTGGTCTATGATTTCCTGGACGTCCGCCTCTTCGATTCCGTCCACCGCCTGTCCTGTCTCGTTGTGATCCACCATGACCACGCGCAGCCTGTTCTCCGCCAGGAAGTTCACCCGGGTGATCACCCCCGCGAGGCTCTTTTCCTCTCCCAGGATGATGAAGCCGCCTTCGTTGCTCTTGCCGATTGCGCGCTGCACGTCCTTGACCAGCGCGTCCGGCGAGAAGGTGGTGTGATCCCGTTCCACGAGCGCGCCGATTGTGCCGGCCAGGAGGTTTCTCTCCGTTTCGCCGATGGGCTCATCATCACGGCACCTCTTCACCAGGCCGCTCAGCACGGAGACGAGCCGCAGCGTGGTGAGCTTGCCGAGGCATTTGCCGTCCGGCCCGATGACGGGAAGGAACGAGAAGCGGTTCGCCGTGAGCAGGTCGCACGCCTTCTGCAGCGTGTCCTGCTCCTTCAGGGCTATCAGGTCCTCCCGGGGGATCATGATGTCCTCGATGCGCGAGCGCACATCCGTGACCAGCGGAGGGGCGTCCGTCTCGAAGCGCGAGAGGACGAACTGGGTCTGCGGGTTGACGTTTCCGGCGCGCCGCGCAATGGCCTCCTCGTGAAGCACCTCGGTCTTCAGCCGGGCATACACGAGGGCCGCGCAAATGGAGTCGGTGTCCGGGTTCTTATGCCCGACGACGATGAGAGGTTTCTGGCTTCGGGGCATCGCTTTCCTCGTGGCGACCATTCCTTTGTACCGAGCTCGTGTACTGCGAAAGGGCAGTGGACAGGATCTTCACGGATTCCTCGATCTTGCTCTGCTCCAGGACGTATGCAATGCGCACCTCGTTGCGTCCGAGATCCGGCGTGTGGTAAAAGCCGGCTCCCGGGGTCAGCATGACCGTCTTCCCCCCGAGGGAGAAATCCGCAAGGAGGAAGCGGCAGAAATCCTCCGCATCCGTCACGGGAAGCCGGGCCATGAGATAGAAGGCGCCGTCAGGCACGTTGAACTGAACGCCGGGGATGGCTCGAAGCCCGGCAACCAGGGCGTCCCGGCGTCGGCGGTACTCATCCTTGATGGGAATGAAATACGAGGGATCCATCCGGTAGGCGGCGTCCGCCGCCAGCTGCCCGACGGTGGGGGGACACAACCGCGCCTGCGCAAACTTGTCCACCAGCTCCATCACCCCGGTGTTGAAGGAAACGATGCACCCCACGCGCGCGCCGCAGGAGGAGAAGCGCTTGGATACGGAGTCAATCAGGATGGCGTGCTGTTCGAAGCCCGGAAGGCCGAGCACCGATGTGAACTGAACGTGCTCGTCATAGATGAACTCCCGGTAGACTTCGTCCGCAATGAGGTACAACCCGTATCTCTCGCACAGCTCACGCAGGGTATCCATTTCCTTTCGGTCGTAGATGATCCCGGTGGGGTTCTCCGGAGAGATGTAGAGGATGGCTTTCGTTCGCGGCGTTATGAAACGCGCAATTTCTTCCCGCGACGGGAGGGCGAACGCATTGTCGAGGGAAGACGGAATGGGCACCACCTTTGCGGAAATCATTGCGGCAAATGCGATGTAGTTTGCGTAGAACGGCTCACGGACCAGGATTTCGTCTCCCGGATCGCAGAGGGCGGAGAGCGCGAAGAATATCGCCTCAGACCCTCCGACTGTGACCGCGACTTCCTGGGCGGTCACGGGGTGGCCGTAGCGCTGATAGTAGCCGGCGATGGACTGGCGGAGCTGGGGGATCCCGAGAGACGGGCTGTACGCAAGCACCTCCGCGTTGAAGCTCCTGTACGCGTCTATCACGGGCCGGGGCGTCCTGATGTCCGGCTGCCCGATGTTGAGATGGAAGATTTCCACCCCTCGCTTCCTGGCCTCGTCAGCCAGGGGAGTCAGCTTGCGAATGGGTGAAAGCGGTACCGCACCCCCTCTTGCGGAGAGGGTCAAACGTCTCTGCTCCATCAGTTCCTTTCCTGCGCCGGCGGCTCGCCCGGCTTCCTACGTCTCTCTCACATCATCGATGGATTTCGCCATGGGCCTGAGCAGCGCGACCAGCGCGTCGCGGGTCATGCCGTCCACTTTCATCGTCACACGGCCGACGCTCGGGTCCTCTCCGAGGAACGTTCCCAGGGCAATGATGTTGCCGCCCGCGTTCGCGACTCCCGCGGAGACCTTGGCGAGCTCACCCTTCACATTCGGCACCGTCACGGAAATGCGGATGCCCTTCTGCCGGGCGCCGAACAGCTCGATGAACACGCGGAAGAGGTCGCTTTCCGTGATGACGCCGACCACCGCGCTCCCTCGCACGATGGGCAGACCGCCGATTCCCTTGTCCGCCATTGTCCGCGCCGCCTCTTCGAGAGGGACATCCTCCGTCACGGTGATGACGTTCCTGGACATCACTTTTTCCACTTTGAGCTTGGCCAGGAGCGATGTCATCTCGTAGACGCTGAGGGTGGAAGCGGGAGACGGGGAAGCGTAGAGAAGGTCCTTTTCCGACACGATCCCCACCAGCTTCTCGTCCTTGTCCAGCACGGGGAGGTGGTGGATCTTCTCGCGCTTCATCAGCGCCTGCGCCTCGGTTACCGGCATGTCAGGCCTGATGGTGATTGGATTGCGTGTCATGCGCTCCTTCACGAGCATGGCTTCCCTCCTCGGTTCTGAATGCTTGTCAATACTAAAGAAGATTCCGGCAGTGGTCAATTGCCGGCGACTATGGCGCGCGGCGTCTTCGGCGATCCCGGTAGCGGCCCAGAAGCATGGCGATCCGCGAGGTGGCCGGGATCCGCTCCAGGATGATCTTCAGGGACGCGGTGACAGGGACGGCCAGGAGCACTCCGGCGGGGCCCCACATCCATCCCCAGAAGAACAGGGAAAGGAATATCACGAAGAAGGAAAGGTCCAGCTGCTCTCCAAGGACGCGCGGCTCGATGAAGCTGGACACCCCCACGTGGAGCGCGCCGAGGCTTGCGGCAATGGCAAGGGGGAGAAGGGACCCGGGGAACTGCACCATCGATACGAGGACCGGGAGGACGATGGCCGTGAGAGGCCCAAGGGTGGGGACGAAGTTCAGGACAACGGTGACGAACCCCCACGTGACCGCGAACTCCACGCGGAAGAGCAGCAGGATGCCCATGGTCACGATCCCAATGGCGAGGCTCGCCAGGGCCTTGATCCCGAGGTAGGCACGCAGGTGGCGGTCCACGTGCTTCAGGACAATGGGCACCAGGCTGTGTCTGCGCGGGAACACGGTGAGGATCTTCCGCACGAAGCGGTATTTCCCCAGGAGGAGAATGATTGCGAAGAAGAAGATCAGGAGGAACTCGGAGAGGAACCGGATTGAGCTTCGCGCCGCCCCCATGACGATGGGCCGCACGGGCAGAGTCCGCAGCTCCTCGAAGGGGTCGATGCTGATGGTGGTGCCAATGGACTCTTCGACGCTGTGCAGCAGCGCCTGCGCCCGCGTCGTGATGGCTTCCTGGAACCGCGGGAACGTGCGGCCGAAGTGGGGCAGGTCGAAGAAGATGAGGATTGCGAGGCCCAGGAAAAGAGCGAAGAAGAAGACAATGGCGATGAGAGCGGCAAGCCACAGGGGAAGCCGGCGGCGATGCAGGAACACGACCAGGGGGTCGATCACGTAGACCAGGAGGACCGTGAGAAGCAGCGCGATGAATACCGGCGCGGCGAACTTCAGGGCTGCGCCCGTCAGGAAGACGACGATTACGGTGAGCA
>Ga0209415_10003428_pt1 | contig 29481 bp, 24 predicted proteins | sample PeaSoiSIISIP2007_FD_187696 | JGI IMG/M metagenome (GOLD analysis project Ga0209415, IMG submission 187696) | Peat soil microbial communities from Weissenstadt, Germany - SII-SIP-2007 (SPAdes) (version 2) | ecosystem: Environmental > Terrestrial > Soil > Wetlands > Peat | place: Germany...
GGGCCAGGAGAGCGAGTGTTCCGGCGCGGCCAGGCGACAGCTCGGGTACGGCCTCGGCACCGGCCGCACGGGACGCGTTAAACGATCTTTTTCTGACCGCGTTTAAAGCCGCCTTGCTGGCCAAGCGGTTCGCGCTCCTGTGAACGCTCGCGCGAGCGCGGCTCGCGCCTGCCTTCGGCTGGAACGATCTCCAACGCACGCATGTAGCCGCTGCCGGCGGAACGGGTTGTAACCAGAGGGTCGTCTTTGAGCGCTAGATGGATGATGCGGCGGTCGCGGGGCGGCATCGGTTCCAGGGTCACACGCTTATTCTCACGCTTTGCCTGCTCGCCCATCGAGAGCGCCATGCGCTCGAGTTGCTGGCGGCGGCGGGCGCGATACGATTCGGTATCGATCAGGATCGGCGCGGCGTCCTTGAAGCGGCGCGCGAGCAACCGATTGATCAGGTACTCCAACGCATCCAGGGTCTGGCCATGACGGCCGATAAGGATTCCTGAGCCGTCACCCTTGACCTCGAGCTCGATCCCTTCGGCGTCGCTCGCGGCCACCCGCACCTCGGTCTTCTCACCCATCATCGCGAGGATCTGATTGAGCACCGCCAGTGATTCGCGGCTTTGCTCTTCGAGCGTGGCGCGCTCCCGTACGGGAGCGGCCTCTTCGCTATCGCGACCGCTTGCGGCTTCGCGCTGGCCGGCGTCCTCCTCATCGGAGAGCGGGGCCGAGCCCGTACCCGAGCCGGTGAGTTGCGGCGCGAGGGTATCGCGTCGGGCCGACTCGGCTGGTTTGCGGCGGATCCTCACCTTTGCCTGACGCGCGCCGAGCCCCAGCAGTCCGGAGCGCGGCAGGTTCAGGACCTCGATCACTACTTCGCCTTCGCTCGCGCCGAGCTTTTCCAGGCCCTCGCTGATGGCGTTCTCGACGGTGGGAGCGGTTATTTCGATCCAATTATTGTTGGGAGTCATGCGTTAGCTGGGCTCAGCTGTTTGAATTCCCGGTTAAGAACGTACTGCTGAATTACGCCGACCACGTTCGATGACAAATAATACAGGGAAAGGCCGGCGGGAAAATTCACCAGCATGACAGTGAAAACGATCGGCATCAGCATCATCATCCGTTGCTGGCTGGGATCGGCGGACTGCGGCGACATCCACTGCTGCAAAAAAGTGCTTAGCCCCATCAAGAGCACTAGGACCGGAATGCCTCCGCATTCGGTGAACGGCAGCGGCGGCACGCCGGGGATTCTCAGGCAGTCCGGAGCGGAGAGGTCGCGGATCCAGCCAACGAACGGCGCGTGGCGGAGTTCCACCGCGTTGCTTAGCGCATAGTAGAGCCCGATAAAAATCGGCAATTGCAGAGCCATCGGAGCGCAGCCGCCCATCGGGTTGACGTGGTTGCGCTTGTAGAGATCTACCATCTCGCGATTGAGCCGCTCGCGATCGTCCTTGAATTTTTCGCGGATGCGCTCGACTTGGGGCTGCAGGCGCTGCAACCGCATCATCGAGCGCTGGCTCTTGATCGACATCGGCAAGAGCAGCAGGCGGATCGCCACGGTAAGCAGAACGATATCAACCCCGTAGTTGGGAGCGATGCGATGAAATAGCTTGAGCGTCCGCAGCAAGGCAAGCGCGAGGATTCTCGTCCATCCGAGTTCGATCGCCGTGCTCAAGCTTGGGTTGATCGCCTCGAGGATGTCGAGATCCTTCGGCCCGATATAAACCTTGCTTGCGGCGCGAAGCGTATTCGCACGCGCGCCGGAAAAGAACACCTGCGCGTGCGCCTCGACGCCATCGTAGTCCATTATCAGAGTGTCGTCCGCGGCCTTCTCCGGCAGCATCACAGAGAGAAAATAGCGATCGCCGAAGCCCGCGTAGGTGAGCGCGCCCGCCATCGGCTGTACGCCCTTCCTGAGTTCCTTCTCGTTTTCGGCTATTGCCTTATTGTTGAGGTAAGCCTGGATCTTGGGGATGTCGTAATAGCCCTTGTGCGGGGTCAGCGGCTGGCTAAACTCGAAGCCGATCTTGTCGATGGTCGAGGTCTGATCGGTGACTTCGGCGCTCAGCTCGAAAACGTAGTCTGCCGCTTTGAAAGTGAAGCTCTTGACCAGGCTGAGCCCGTTGGAAGTTTTTGCGGTGAAGGTCAGGCCCTGGCGCTCGCCTGGGCGGACTTCGATGAGGGCTGGCGCGTCACTGGCGTAATCGATTTCGCGATCGTCGATGCTCGAGCCGTCGTGGCCGATCACCAGCCCCAGCGGCAGTTCGGCACCTTCGGCTGTTCTCACCATCTCGAGCGGTGGGCTGGTCGGCGCGGAGGTCTCGCGAAAGTTTTTGAGCCGCAAGCTTTTCAGGCGAGCGCCACGAGAGGTGAAAGTCGCGCGGTAAAGCTCGGTATCAACTTCAATCGTACGTCCGCCAACCGAAGCCGCGGCACCTCGGGGTGTGACTTGCAACGGTTTCACACCGGCCGCGGGCAACCCTTTCGGCAACGGCGACGGAGCAGGGGCCATGCCTTTCGGACGTGGCTGGGGTGGAAGGGCGTGCTGGCCGGGCGGTGGGTAGAGCCGCTTCAAGACCAGCTCCTGGTAGGCGAAGATGGTCGCTAGAGACAGAATTATCGCGATGAGAATTCGTGAGTCCAAACTTTCCTTTAATCGAAACCAGCCCGCCTGGCAGAGGTGGCAGGAACGGGGTCGTAGCCGTGACCACCCAGCGGATGGCATCGCAGCAGACGGCGCGTGGCCAGCAGTCCGCCACGCCAGACGCCGTGTTCAGCTATTGCCGCGGTTGCGTAACGTGAGCAGCTTGGTTCAAAGCGGCAGGCCGGACCAAACAACGCCATCAAGAGCGGAGAAAGTATCATGCGATAGCCAGCGAGAAGGCCAAGCGCCGGCGCGCGCATCATAAATCGCAGGTAGTGGTTAATTTCGCCGCTCCGTTTCATCGCTCCCTTGGTCGCGGAGCCTTTGTGCAAGCCTTAAAGTAGCAGTCCCGAGTTCCGCATTTATAGAGGCGGAGGCAAGCTCGGCGGCTCCCACGCGCGCCGCGACCACGAGCCCGCAGTTAGGCGGCGTCGATCCTCTGAGCGACAAGCGGAAGCATTCGCGGACCCGGCGTCTTAGCCGGTTGCGCACCACGGCATTGCCAATCCGGCGCGAGACCGTCATTCCCAGCTTTGGGCCCTCGCAACCCGGAAGTCTTGCGGCGTAGAGCACGAAATGAGGGGTCTGAAACCGCAAGCCGTGACGCTGAACGTAGACGAACTCCGCGTGCCGCCGCAGCCGGTTAGCCGTGGAGAGACCTAAGTGCCGCCGTCGCGTTAGCCGGGCTGCTTGGGTGGAATCGCAACCGTCAGGCGAGTGCGGCCCTTGGCGCGCCTGCGCTTGAGCACTTTGCGTCCGGCGGGCGTGGCCATGCGGGCGAGGAAGCCGTGAGTCCGTTTGCGTCGGCGATTGCTGGGTTGGTACGTCCTTTTCATTATTATCAGCCAAGTTCAGCCCTCTGCCGGGCTTGTTTTCAAAAGTCGCTTATCTCGCTCCGCGCACATTCTCGCAAACCATTAATCCAACCATAATGGCGGCTAATGGACAAGGACCGCGTGGGCTATAATTTATTAGCGTCGGAGTTCGTTTCCGCCGGTGCCAATCCGGCTCGCCTCTCCGCTCGTTAATACTGACGCCGATTTGCTGGCGGCTTAGTTCGCCGGCGGCACCGGTGATAGGCTCTTCGCCACGATGTACCAACAGGACACGATCGTTGCACCAGCCACGCCGCCCGGTCGGGGAGCGGTGGCGATCGTGCGCCTTTCCGGGCCCCGAGCGATCGAAATCCTGCATCGGCTCTGGCGGCCAGTGCGCGAGACCGAAATGCGGCCGCGCCGTCTTTATCTTGGGGAAATCCGCGATCGCGCGACCGGGGCAGCGATCGACCGCGCGCTTGCCGTGATCATGACTTCGCCTGCAAGCCTTACCGGAGAGGATGTTGTCGAGCTGCAATGCCATGGCGGCGCTTTCCTGGTGCGGCGTGTGATCGGCCTCGCTATCGCCGAAGGCGCGCGGATGGCCGAGCGCGGTGAATTCAGCCGTCGTGCCTTCCTCAACGGCCGCATCGACCTGACCGAGGCCGAGGCGGTGGCTGACCTGGTGTCCGCGCAGGGCGAAGGCGCACTTCAGCAGGCGTTGAGCCAGCTCGGTGGAGCACTCAAGCAACGCGTATGCCGTCTGCGCCGTGCGGTCATCAGCGTCAAGGCCCATCTCGAAGTCGAGATCGACTTCAGCGACGAGGACCTGGCACTGCCCAGCCGCGACGAGATCGGCGCCCAACTGGAACGGCTTGCCGAGGACGTACGAATCCTGCACGACAGCTTCGCGCGCGGCCGCCTGATGCGGGAGGGAGCGCGCGCCGCGATTATCGGCAAACCGAATGCCGGCAAGTCGACCATCTTGAACCTGCTGCTCGGGATCGAACGCGCCATCGTGACGCCCTATCCGGGCACCACCCGCGACGTGATCGAGGATTCGATCCAACTCGGCCCGTATCCGCTGGTGCTCCAGGATACTGCCGGCATCCGTGACGGCGCCGACCCGGTCGAGCGGATCGGGGTCGAGCGTGCGCTTCATCACGCCGGCGAGGCGGACCTGCTGATCGCCGTGTTCGACTCCTCGCGCCCGCTGGAAGCCGAAGACCTTCGCGTGGTGGAGGCGTGCGGCTCCCGCCCGGGTGTGGCGCTGCTCAACAAAAGCGATCTGCCCGCCCAGCTCGCGCTCGAGTCCTTGCGTGAGCAGGGACTCCGGATGCCGGCGCTGGCGTTCTCGGCGCTTCGCGCGGAGGGCGTCGCGCGACTGCGCGACGAGCTCGCGCGCACGCTGGACGCCCTCGCGGGAGACCACTGCGGCGACGCCGTGTCAGTCTCCCGCGAGCGCCATCGCCGGGCGCTGGCCGGCGCGCTGGCGGCGCTCGGAGCGGCGCGCGCCAGCGCCCTGGACGGGATGCCGCCGGAGATCGTGGCGGTCGACGTGGCGATCGCGGCCGACGCGCTGGGGTCGATTACCGGCGAAGTCAGCTCGGAAGACGTGCTCGACGCGGTGTTCGCCGAGTTCTGCATCGGCAAATAAATATAGCACGAAGTAGTATTACTATACAGAACGTAGACATTCCGCGTGGCGACGGGCTCGCGGGCTGAATTGACTGTGACCGCGGGCGACTGAAATATTTCAACGGCGATGGGAAAATACGACGTAATCGTGGTGGGCGCGGGACACGCCGGTATCGAGGCCGCCTTGGCAGCCGCCCGGATGGGCGCCAAGAGCCTGATGCTGACGCTTAATCTCGACCATATCGGCCAGATGTCCTGCAACCCCGCGATCGGCGGGATCGGCAAGGGCCATCTGGTGCGTGAGATCGACGCCCTAGGTGGAGAGATGGGTCTGGCGATCGACGAGACCGGAATCCAGTTTCGCTTCCTCAACACCAGCAAGGGGCCGGCGGTCCGCGCCCGGCGCGCACAGGCGGACAAGGCGGGCTACCGAGCGCGCATGAAACGGGTGATGGAACGCGTGGCGGGCCTCACGATTCGTCAGGCCAGCGTCGAAAGACTGTTGCTGGATGGCGGATGCGTGCGCGGGGTCGAGTCGCAGATTGGAGAGGAGTTCGAGGCCCCCTGCGTGATCCTGACGACCGGAACCTTTCTTAAGGGGCTGGTCCACGTCGGCCTCAAGAATTATTCGGCGGGCCGCGCCGGGGATTTTGCCGCGATGGGCCTGAGCGACCATCTCCGCCAACTCGGTTTCAGGGTCGGCCGGCTCAAGACTGGAACCTGCCCCCGTCTCGACGGTCGCACGATCGACTACTCGGCACTGGAGGTGCAGCCCGGCGATGAGCCGCCGCCGCCGTTCTCGTTCCGCACCGGCCGTATCACTCACGAGCAGATTCCTTGCCATCTGACCTTCACCAACGCGCGCACCCACGAGATCATCCGTGGCGGACTCGACCGCTCGCCGATGTACTCGGGGGTGATCCAGAGCCGAGGGCCGCGCTACTGTCCTTCGGTCGAAGACAAGGTGATGCGCTTTCCCGACAAGGAGCGCCATCAGATATTCCTCGAACCCGAAGGGCGCGAGACCGTCGAGGTCTACCCAAACGGCCTCTCGACCAGCTTGCCGCTCGATGTCCAGATCGCGATGGTGCGTTCGATCAAGGGGCTTGAGCAGGCGGAGATCATGCGGCCGGGCTATGCGATCGAGTATGATTTCTCCGACCCGACCCAGCTCATGCCTTCGCTTGAAACCAAGCTGGTCGAGGGGCTGTTCTTTGCCGGTCAACTCAACGGCACCACCGGCTATGAAGAGGCGGCGGCGCAAGGATTGATCGCCGGAATCAACGCGGTTCTCAAAGCGCGCGGCGAGCCGCCGCTGGTCTTGCGCCGCGACGAGGCCTATATCGGAGTGCTGATCGACGACCTGGTGACGCGCGGAATCGGCGGCGAGCCCTACCGCATGTTCACCTCTCGCGCGGAGTACCGTCTGTTGCTGCGCGAGGACAACGCCGACCGCAGGCTGGCGCCGATCGGCGAGCGGCTCGGTCTGCTTGGCGCCGAGGCGGGCGCAAGCGTCCGCGCCAAGAGTGAGCGGGTGGCCGCTGAGCGCGAGCGCATCGCTGCGACGCTGGTGCCTTGCTCTGACGAAGTAAATCGTCGGCTGAACGAGGCCGGATCGAGCGCGATCGCTCAGTCGCTGCGCGCTATCGAGCTGCTGAAGCGGCCGGAAATATCGTATCTGACTGTTCTGGAACTGGCCGGTCTCCAGCCCGCGCTAACGGTCGATCAGGCCGCGGAGCTGGAGATCGAGGTCAAGTACGACGGTTACGTCAAACGCCAGGCGGACGCGGTCGAGCGCTTCAGGAGGCTGGAGGAGACAGTCATCCCGGCGTGGCTCGACTATGCCGCCGTGCCTGGACTATCGACCGAAGTCCGCGAGCGGCTGCTGAAGATTCGGCCGCGCTCGCTGGGGCAGGCGGCGCGGATGCCAGGTATCACGCCGGCGGCGATCTCGCTGCTGGCGGTGCATATTCGAGGCAATCGCGACCGGATCGCACGCGCCGTTTAGAAGATGTTTCACGTGAAACATCTAATTAATGTTGCGTAGCACCCGATTGGACCCTCCGCGTCCGGTGCCCGATCCGCTTGCCATCGCGGCCGAGGTTCGTACGCAGGTCGAAGCGGCGATGGGGTCGCTCAACGTCTCCGCTATCGCGCCGGGCTTCCTCGATAGAATGACAAAGTTCGCCGAGACGCTGGCGATCTGGGGCGCAAGGACGAATCTGACCGCACGTCCCGGCGACCCCGCGGAGATTGCCTTCCACATAATCGACAGCCTGATGCCGATAGCGCTCGAATCCGAACCCGCCGCTTATCCGCTGCGAGCTGTCTTTAGCCGCGCGACGCGAGTACTCGATGTGGGGAGCGGCGCGGGCTTTCCTGGGCTGGTCCTGGCTAGCGCGTCGTCGGCGCGCTTCACGCTGTTCGAGGCGCGGCGTAAACGGGCGAGCTTCCTTCGGACGGCGAGCATCGAGATGGGAGTGAGCAACGTTACTGTCGAGCAGAGCCATCTGTCGCCCGCCGATCTTAGCGGCGATTTCGATATCGCGATCACTCGGGCGCTTGGACCACCCGCCGATTTCTACGCGATTGCGGCGGCCGCCCTGGTCAAGGGCGGAACCGCGATACTCTACGCGAATCCGACTCAGCGCTTGGACCTGCCCGCCGCGCGGTCGGTCGGTCTCGGCGACGAAGCCCGCGTTCCCTACCAACTGCGCCGAGGCCAATCGGCCGTCAGCCGGATGTTGGTATTGCGGCGGAAGTTGTAGCGGAAGCTCTATATATATAAAGGTTACGAAGAGATCGTGCCGCGCTGCTTTGGAGCGCGGCTTTGATTTTATCCGCTGTGAAGGAGTATACATTTAGCGTCGCGAGCGATCGTTTCACGTGAAACAGTGAAACAATGGAATACCTGCGGAGTCGGCTCGGGCAGGGATGGCGGTGTTGGGTTTGTGGGGCGGGTAATAGCGATCGCAAATCAGAAGGGCGGCGTCGGCAAAACCACCACCGCGATCAACCTCGCGGTTGCGCTCGCCGATACCAAGCATCGCGTTCTGCTTATCGACCTGGATCCCCAGGGGAACGCTACTTCCGGACTTAATTCCAGCCAAACAGTAGCAAGCAAGGGCGCGGCCGGTCGCACCGTCTATGAAGCGCTGATCGGACGCATCCCGCTTATCGAAGTGGTCAGACCAGCGCGACACTTCCTGTTCCTGGCGCCATCTGGCGCCGATCTGGTAGGCGCCGAAATTGAACTCGCCACGATCGAGGGGCGCGAGCGTCGCCTCAAAGCGGTGCTGGGGCACGTCGCGTCGAATTATAACTTCGTTCTAATTGATACGCCGCCCTCGCTCGGTCTGCTGACGCTCAATGCTCTGGTCGCGGCGGACTCGGTGTTGGTTCCGATGCAATGCGAGTACTACGCGCTGGAGGGTCTGAGCTCGCTGCTCGCCACTATCAAGCGAGTCAAGAGCGTGCTCAACGCGGCGCTGGAGATCGAGGGGTTGGTGCTTACGATGTTCGATCAGCGCAACCGGCTGAGCCATGAGATCGCGCGCGAGGTGCGGGAACATTTCCCCGACAAGATCTTCAGAAGCATCATCCCGCGCAACGTTCGTGTATCTGAAAGCCCGAGCCATGGACTTTCGGTGCTCGAATACGAACCAAGGTCCAGCGGCTCCCAGAGTTACCGCGAACTCGCGGCTGAGTTGCTCGGCCGTGCGGCCGAGGCTAGTCCGCATCCGCTCGGTTCATGAGTTGGCCGGGAGGAAGCTGAGGAGGAGTGAGCATGCTACGCAAACCGTTGGGGCGCGGCCTTGGAGCGTTGATCGAAAGCACGAGTGAGGAGGAGCGAAACGGTGCCGACGGAGGCACCGGCGCACCGGTTTGCTTGATGGTCGCGGTCGGGCGGATTGCGCCCTCGCCATATCAGCCGCGCAAACACTTCGACCCCGACCGGCTTCAGGAATTGACGCGAGCGATCGAGAGCCAGGGGGTGATTGAGCCGCTGGTGGTCAGGCCTCTCGCTAACGGCGACGCCGAGAGCCCCATGTACGAGCTGATCGCCGGCGAGCGGCGCCTGCGTGCCGCCAAGAACGCGGGCCTTACGGCCGTGCCGGTCGTCGTGCGCGAGGTCGACGAGCGTGCCGCGCTTGAGATCTCGCTGGTGGAAAACCTGGCGCGCGAAGAGCTGAATCCGATCGAAGAAGCGCGCGCCTTCGTCCAGTTGAGCAACGAGTTTTCGCTGAGCCACGAGCAGATCGCGGGCCGAATCGGCAAGAGCCGCCCGTACGTCAGCAATATCGTCCGCCTGCTCGATCTGCCCGCGCCGGTGATACAGATGATCGAGGCTAACGAGCTGACGCCGGGGCAGGCGCGACCGTTGCTATCGCTGGCTGGCGCGGAAGCACAGATTGCCGCCGCTCGTAAAATCGCTGCCGCTGGTATCTCGGCCCGAGGCGCGGAGCAAATGGTCGGCGCGGTGCGGAAGCCCGCGAGGATGACCGCCCACGGCGTCGCTTCGGCCGCCAGGGACGCCAATCTGCAAGCTCTGATAGACACCCTCCAGCGCGCGCTCAAGCGCAAGGTTCGCATCGTATCGCGGCGCGGCGGTGCTCCGGGCCGAATCGAAATCGAATACTACGACGACCAGGATCTGACCGCGCTCGCGTCGATACTAAGTGGGCAGGGCGCTAGTCGTTCCGCGCATCTGTGATTGAAATCAGCCGAGGGAGCAAACGGGTCGCCTGCGACCGGTTTGCTCCCTCGGCGCCTTCAGGCGATTGCGCGGGGGCAAGCTTTACGCCGCACTTCAAGCGCGGCGTAAAGCTTGCCCCGCCGCAATAGGATCAGCGCATGTGGCCCCGAACCCGCGGTCAATACCGGCTCGAGCCCGGGTGCTTCGCTACGATGACGCGCCCAGAGGTCAGCGGGAACGATGACGTATCCGGGCGGCGCGTCATCGAGCTTGCCGTGCAGCGCCGGCACCTGGCGGTCGAGGTAGAACAGCAAAGGCGCTGGACCCTGGTCGAGACCGTAAATGAACAGCGGCTCGTCGCGCGCCACCGCACGATTGATTAGCGCGGCGGCCTCACGGACTGGATCGTCGGCGCAATCGCGCACCTGCTTCGACGGGATGTAAACCAGATTGAAGACTACGAGCGCGCTGAAAACGATATAAGCCCCGTTGCGTGCGATTCGGCCCCATCGGTGCGCGGCGAGTCGGCCGAGCCACCACGCTATGAGCACAGCCGCGGGCGGCCACAACGGCAGCAAATAGGCTCGCCGCTTGTAGGCGGCGAGCGAGAAGAAGCCAACGGTGACGATCCAGAAGATCGCGAGCAGCTTGACGGTGTCGCGCGCCTGACGGCGAGGGGCTTCGCCCTCGCCGTCAGGCGCGCGGCGTTTCTCGCCCCGCATCGCCGCGACCACCGCGAACGGAACCAACAAGCTTGCGGGAACCGAATTGAGCAGGATCGGTTTCAGATAGTAGGTCGGCGCCATCGCGCCCAGCGAGCCGAAGAAACGGCCGAAGTTTTCGCTCCCGATCTGGCGGTCGAGAAAGCCAAAACGCCGTCCGAACAAACAGGCGAGATACCAGCTCGACGCGAGGCCAAACGCCAGTATCGCTGAACCGGGCGAGAACAGTTGGCGTCCCTCCTGCCAGCGCCTTTCCAAGATGATGAAGACGGCGATCGCGAGCAGCGGAAGTATCGCCCCAACCGGTCCCTTGGCAAGCACCGCGAGGCCGATCGCGGCTGCGAAAAGGTAGCGCAATTCCATCCGGTTATCGCCTGCTCGCGCGACCTGCGTGCCGGCGTTTGCAAGTTCCTTTCTGGGCAGCCACCACATGAAGCTGAACAGGGCCAGGGCTTCGAAGAAGGTGAGCGCCATGTCGACTCGCCCAATCCGCCCCTCGCTGACGTATTGGTAAGAGCTGAGCAGCACGAGTCCCGCGAGCACGGCGCTTTGCAGGTCGAGCCAACTGAGCGCGAACCCAACCGTCAGCGCGACGCCCGCGCTCGCGTACAGAGCTGACGGCGCACGCAGGCTGAAAGCCGTGACGGTGCGGACGCCGAACAGATGTGCGAGGCCCGTCGCGGTCCAATGAAACAGCGGCGGCTTGTACATGGGATCGCCGCCGTTCGCCACAGGAAACAGCAGAGCGCCATGCTCGACCATCTGCTGCACGAACAGGCCTTCGATCGCTTCGTTCGCGCCGCAGACGTCCGCGGCACCGAGCCGATGGAGTGTCAATACCAGGGTGATCAGCGCGAGACCGGCGACGGCCACATAGCTGCGGGCCCTGATTGGAATTCGCTTCACCGAGCGCGCCGCCCTAGCCGAGATCGACGCGAAAAATGGAGAGCCGCGCGATTCGAGCCCGGTCGTAGCCGTGCCATTTGGCTGGTGGGACCTCCTGAGGGCCGACTCGACGGAAGTGGAGCCTCTTGAAGAACCGTGCGGCGCGTTCCTCGCTGGTGCAGGCGAACAGATAGCGCAGCTTGCGTGCTGCGGCTTCCTTCAGCACCTCCTTGGTTAGCTCCGCGGCGACGCCCTCGCCCTGGAAGCGAGTCAAGGTGTATAGGGCGGTGAGTTCGCCGGCGCGCTCGCGCCGATAGGGTTCCGTAAGCAGCGAGCAGATTCCGGCGAGATGCTCGTCGCCGATTCGGTAGCCGAAGCACGACGGTAAAATGGCGGCGATCTCCTCGTGCTTGCGCGGCAGCAACACCCCTTCGTTCTGGCCGCGCACGATCAGCGCCTCGACCTCCTCGAAATCGTCGATCGAGATCGGCCGCGCCGAACCATACTGCGCCTGGGTGAAGAGCGTGCCGCAACCAACGTAACTGAAGAGCTCTTCGTAGACCTCGCGGGGCGTCACCAGGTTGACGGAGCCGATCCCGTCCTCGAGTGCGCGCTTGACCGCCCGCAACATCGCGCGCCGGGCGCGGGAGCGCTCGCGGCGGGCGGTGCGGTTGACCCGGCTGAGTTCGACAAACGACAGCCGGTTGCCATCCTTGGCGGTCAAGCCTCCTTGCCGATCGAGCAGGGCCAGCTTGAAGACCCTGAGGCGGCTAGCCAGTTCCTGTGCGAAGACAGTGAAGTCTTGTGCATTGGCGGTGCGAACCGAGGCAACGACGATCGAACGGACGCTTAGCCGCTGCCAGATCTGGGCGACGGCGGAATCCGGCGGGTAAGGGCGCGAGCGTACGCCGCGCGCGGGGTCGAACGTCGGCGGCGTGGTCGACGGCGCCATCCTGCCCATCCGGCGCAACAGACGCGGCAGGGCATTTTCGGAGACGACCACGATGCATCGGGTCTGGTTGCGCTTTAGCTCCCTAAGCGCGCGCAGCAGCGAGTTCAGATCGGAGATTCGTTCGCCCGCCGGCGGAATTAGCGCCAACAGCAGGCTCTTGCCGTAGAATTCCTCTAGGTAGAAGCTCTTTTCGCTGAAAGCGACCGTATCGGGACGAGCCGCCACACCCGCGTCTGACGGCAGAGCTTCCTCGCCCGCGCTCACGGCGGTCAAATCGAAATCGTGCCCGATCCGTTCGCCGGTCGGTTGCGGGCGGCGGGCTGATTCTCGATCCTTGACCCCGAAAGCGTCGCGGCGGCCAAGATCCTACGCCTTAGGATGGGCGGCGGCGCTGTCAGTGTCGGCCAATTGATGAAGCAAGCCCGAGGCGGGTACCGACGCCACGATCTCCTGCAGATTGGTCTCTGAAAACACGTCGAGCAGAGCACGTTGGCCGTGCTCCCACACTTGAAACATCCGGCACGTCGGCTGGAGGCTGCAAACGCTGCTGTTTTCCAGGCATACGTTGAGCACGATCGGGCCTTCGACCGCCTCGATGATGTCCTTGAAGGAGATGCTGGCGGCGGGGCGAGCGAGCTGGTAGCCGCCCCCCGGTCCCCGGCGCGAGCGCACCAGCCCGCGGCGCATCAGGTCGCGGATCACCTTTTCCAGAAAGTACTTGGGGATCTGCTCGCGCTGCGCGATATCGATTCCACTGGCGATGCCGTCGGGGCGATCGGCCAGGTGAATCATGGCGCGCAAAGCATACTCGATTCGGCGCGGGATCTGCATCAAACCCATGGCTGACCTACCTACATGGCGACTAGCACGGAGTGAAGCGCCGGTGAATGATCTCATTGCAAACTCGTGGTGTTGTGGCCGAACCGTTCGCCCAAAAATTTCTCGACGTACTTGCCGAGCATATCGCTTTCAGTATTGACCGCTGACCCGACGCCTTTGACCCCCAAGGTCGTCATCTTCAAGGTGTGCGGTATGATAGCACAGGTGAAACGCCGACTCCGGATGGCGAACACCGTGAGGCTGATCCCGTCCACCGCGACCGACCCTTTCTCGACCAGGTAGCGTGCCTCGCTTGCCGGGGCCTCGAATACGTAAAGCCGCGAGTCGCCCTCGGGCTTGATCGAAACTATCTTTCCCACCCCCCCCACGTGGCCGGAAACCAGATGGCCGTTGAGCAAGGTGCCTAGCGTCAGGCTGCGCTCGAGGTTAACCCGGTCACCGGGATCGAGCTTGCCGAGCACGGTCCGCCGCAGCGTTTCGGCCGAGACCTCCATCGCGATCATCCCGCGATCTTTGCCTCGCGCTTTCTCGATCACCGTGAGGCAGGCGCCGTTGACCGCGATCGAATCGCCGAGCTTGATCCGGGCCACGGGCAATGCGGTGCGCAGAGTTATAAGCATCCCCTTGTCAGAGGGCTTCAGGCTCTGAACCGTGCCGAGGTCTTCGATAATGCCGCTGAACACGAGCTTGGCTTCTATACTTTGGTAGCCTTCGATAATAATCCAGAAAAACCATAGCTTTTTCTGGGTATAGAGCGCAACGTGGGCGGCAGGGTCAGCTTTCCGAGAATCGCCGGGGCGCGCGCGCCAGTGACGCTCGGCAGATTACCCGGCCTCCCGCGTAACATCTCATAGCCAAGAATCGCGAAAGCGATCGCTTCAAGGGCGTCGCCGTCCACGCCCAGCCGCTCTGCCTGTAGCACCTCAACGCCCGGCAGCTCCGTCTCAATCATCCGCATCAGACTCTGATTGTGCGCGCCGCCACCAGTGACGATCACTTGATCGACCGGTCCGAGCGGCGTCAGGAAACGCCGGCAGCTCTCGGCGATCGAGCGCGCCGTAAGTGCAGTGACCGTCGCTATCAAGTCGCGCCCAGTCACTCTCAACGTGCGTGCACGCCGCGCGATCTTTTCGAGGTACGCGAGGCCAAATTCTTCCCGGCCAGTCGACTTCGGCGGCCGCCGCCTAAAGTACGGGGCGCGCATCAGTTCAGCCAGCAAGCGCTGATCAACCTGGCCGCTCGCGGCGAGCGCGCCGTCACGGTCCATCCGCATCCGCCCGCCGGTCAACTTCGCCGCGAGCGCATCGATCAGCATGTTGCCGGGGCCGGTATCAAAGGCGATCAGGCTCGGGTCGCCGGGCTTGGCGTTGGGAGGAAGATAGGTGGCGTCGCCGATCCCGCCGATATTCTGGACCACCCGGCCAAGCCGCGGATGGCCGAACAGGCGCAGATGGGCCAGCGGAGCCAACGGTGCTGCCTCGCCGCCGAGCGCCATGTCAATCGGGCGGAAGTCCGCAACCACCGGTACTCCGGTCAAGGCCGCGATTACCGACGCTTCGCCGAGCTGGAGCGTCGACGGAATCTCGCCCCGGCGGGCACGCCGCGGCGGCAGATGAAAAATCGTGTGGCCATGCGATGCGATGAAGCTAAGCCGCTCAAGCGGCATCGCCGCGCCGCGTGCCAGGTTCACGGCCGCGCACGCCAGCGCCCGGCCGAGTCCAAAATTTAGAGCCGAGATCTCGCCCGCACCGACCTTGGCCCCGCCTGATGCGTTGAGCAGCCGGACTCGGAAGCCGGACGCGTAGGGGTATGTCTTCGAGGCCAAGAGCTTGACCATCGGTTGGCGGCGCTCGTCTATCCTCACCAACGCGGCGCTCACCCCGTCATGCGAAGTGCCGGACATCAGGCCGATCGCATGATGGGCGCCGGCGCCTGGGCTAAGGCTGATCGTCATCCTGTTCTTTCTGCTCTTTTCGGCCCGAAGTCATCCGCAAGCCGCGAAACGAAGCAAGAATCAAGCGCCATCCCGAAGGCAATTCGAGCGCGCCGAGCTCCGCGTGTGAGTCGGGATGGATAATCATTTTTTCGCCCTGATGCCATTGGACCAGCAGAACTTTATGCCCGATCTGGCGTCCGGTGACCCGATCGAGCGCGAACTCGCCGTAAAAGGTGGTGGTGCGCAGATCGCCGAACGCCGCGCGCAGCCGCTCCTGCTCGAGCGCTCCGGCGGCGGTGAGCGCCGCACCGGTCAGCAAACCGGCGGCGTAGATTTGAGCGGCGGGATAGTCGCAACTCGCGCCCGGCTCCGCGCTATGCATCCTGCGCAAGAATTGCCGCGGCGATAGCCCAAGCTCGGGTACCATCTGGAGATCAGGCTCCCATTGGCTGGGCCCGATGATGCCGTCGGCGTGTTCGCCGAGGCGTTTGCGGAAATTTTCCACACCCGCGGCGACGCACGCCAGCACCGGTATATTCAGGTTGGCGGCGATCACCGCGCGCATCAGGGCGACATCGTCGTCAAAGCTGCCGGCGCTGGCCAGCGCGTTTATACGCGCCCGCGCCAGACGCGCGATCAGGGTCGCACGAGCGTCGTCGGGCTCGCGGCCCAAGTTTTCTCTAATCCGTATCCGCACGCCGTGACGATAGATCGAGCGCTCCTTGCACGCCTGTTCCAGGCCGTCGATTACGGCGCCCGCGAATTGCGAGGGGAAGGCGACCAGCGCGAGCCGCTTGCGCCAGAGCTTTAGCGTACTTAGCAGCCGGGCGAAGCCCAGCAGGTAGTCCCCGGCAGGACTCAGGATTCCAACCAGCAGGCGGTATTTATGCCGGTACAGGTCGTCGTCGGCGCCGCCATGATTCACCATCACCATGCCGGCCTGCTCGGCGATCGGCGCTGCCATCCGGGTCAACGAGCTGGAATAGGGGCTGAAGATCAAGCCGGCGCGGTTTTCGAAACAGAGTGAGCGGTAGATCTCGGCGCATCGTGCTGGATTGCTCTGGTCGTCGTGACATTCGAGCCCGAGCTCGAATCGGCGCGTGCCGATCTCGATGCCTCCCGCAGCGTTCTGGTCGGCGACGAAAAGCCGGATCGCGGTCTCAGCCTGGCGTCCCATCGCGGCGTACTGGCCGGTAAGAGAGAGCGAGAGGCCGATGGTCAGTCTGTCAGTCACGGTAAATAAGCCCGTTGGATTGACTCGCGCCGCATGTGCCGAGCGCCGCGGCCTTAGGGTATAGCGCGTAGCGACAGAAGCTCGTCAACCGCGCGCTCGACGAGCTGGCGCAATTCCCCCTTCCTGATCGGAGAAAATTCCGCCGACCGCGTCGGATACCCCTCAGATGGCGACCTCGGCTATTCCGCCCCGAATCACCGCACGACCTTCGGGATTGTAGGTCTCGTAAGCGTAGAGCCGGCGGCCGTTGCCGTCACCCTCCTGCCAGACTTTGGTCGTGATAGTTTGCCCTGGGAAGACTGGCCGTACGAAGCGCACCCGCAAGCGCTTCAAGCGCGCCGGGTCACCGCCGCAGAGCTTATCGATCATGACCTTGGACGTGAAGGCCATCGTGCACAAGCCGTGCACGATGATGCCGCGCAGCCCCGCCATCCTGGCCACGGTTTCGTCGACGTGAATCGGATTGTGGTCGCCCGAGGCTTCGGCATAACGAAAAGTCTGGTCCGCGTCGATCTGCTGGCTAACGGTGACAAGCGGCGCGCCGCGCTCGGCCTTTGCCATTTCCTGCTCGTTGTCGCCGCTCTTGCGGCTGCCGCCGGCGCGAATGAAAGCGCTGAAAACCACCCTGACCTTGGGCTCGCGATTATGGTCGGAGGCCTCGAGTTCGATGGTCAGAGTCTCACCGCTGGGCTTGGTCTGAATAGACGCGATCTTCGCGTTGGATGTGATCTTATCGCCCGGCCGGATGGGGTTGAAAAACTCCATCTCCTGCTCGCCGTGAAGCAGACGCAGCAGATCCACCTGGAGCTCAGGATCCCCGATCGCTTGCACTAAAGCAGGCCACGTCACCACTACGCCGAAAAGCGGCGGCGCGACGATACCGCCGGGACGCTTGGAGTCGAAGAACGCGGGATTGTCATCGTTGTACGCGCGAGCGTATTTCTCGATCGCTTCGCGGCTGACCTCCGTCGTAACCGGCGGATAGCATTTGCCCCCGCACGCCTTATTAAGCGGCATTCGGATTTACTCCTCGATTTCAGCTTCGCTTGGGTTGGGGCGAGAGTGACTCCCGTCAAGAGATTAGCTTGCGCCGGCCTTGCAAGGCGATCATCGAAGCTCGCGACCGGAAACGAAAACCGCCTTCAACTTAAGTTCGCGGCTAAGCAGCAACAAATCCGCGCGCGCGCCGATCCGAAGCCCTCCCCGGTCGGCCAGGCCCAGGATTTGGGCCGGATTGGTCGCCGCCATCAGCGCGGCGTGGCTCATCGGGACGCCTACCTTCTCGACCATCAACCGCGCCCCGTCGAGCATCGAGATGACGCTGCCCGCGAGCGAGCCGTCGCCGCGTCGCGCCGCGCCCTCCGCGACCCGCATTCGTTCGTCCGCGACCGTGAACGTGAGATCCGAGTCGGCGCCCGCGAGCGCCACCTTGTCGGTCGTAATCAGCATCCCTTCGGCGCCGCGCGTGCGATAGACCAAGCGCAGCATCTCAGGATGGACGTGTACGCCGTCGGGAATTACCGCCGCCAGCGCTTCGCACGGGAGCATCGCCGCCGCGGCCACGCCCGGATCGCGATGATGCAGCGGGCGCATCGCATTGAACAGATGCGTGAACATACGCGCGCCGGCCGCGACTCCCGCCCGCGCCTGGTCCAGGGTCGCGTCGGAATGTCCGATCGAAACCGCCACGCCGCGCGCCGCCAGTCGCCGGATCGCCGCCAGGGCACCGTCGAGTTCGGGAGCGAGTGTTATCAGTCGCAACCTCTCGAGCGCCAGGATCTGTTCGAGCATTTCACCGCGCGGGTCAAGATTGAATCCGGGATGAACGCCAAGCCGCGCCGGCGAAATAAACGGACCCTCCAGATGCATTCCCAGGATCGCGGCTGACGGCTCGGGGTTATCAGCTTCGGCCGCGATCGCCTCAGCGATCGTGCCATGGACGCGGACCATCCGATCGATCGGCGAGGTAATTGCGGTCGGCAGAAAGGCGGTGGTTCCCTCGCGGGCCAGATGGCGCCCGAGCGCGGAGATTTGCCGCGCCGACGCCGCCATCACGTCCACGCCGTGCGAACCATTGACTTGGAGATCGATGAAGCCGGGTACAACGTAGTCGTCGCCGCTCTGAGCGCTCGCTTCGATTGCTTGGATGCGATCCGAAAAGCTCACGCGGCCGCGAAATTCGGTGCCGTCTGGACCAGCGACCAGCCCGTAAAGCTCGTTGATCGCCATGAGCGCGGCTCGCCCCTCAATTAGCGCCGAAGCGCTCAGCGAGCAGGCGCGAGAAGCGCGGCAGGTAGATCAGATCGAAAACCTCCTCCTTGCCCGGGAACATCGCGACCGCTGCCGCCTTCAGTGCCTGGACGTGCTCCCAACCTTGTTCGAGGGTCAGGGAATCGTCCTGAGCGATGAGCGCGGTAGTCAAATCGACCAGAATGCGCAGGCGGCGTATCATTTTTTGTTCGTGCGCGAGTTCAGCCGCGCGATTGTCGTCATCCATTTATCTTCTCACTGCGAGTGCTCACCGCGCGTTCTTAGCTTGGCCGTTTACGCCGCTCGCAACGGAGCAGCGTCCAGGGTCGAGTGCGGCCGGCCCTTCCAGAATCAGGATTATATCATCGCCAGGCACTCTCGACAGGCCGCTGGTCTCGACGGTCGTCGCCTATCAGCATGGTCGTGCGCCGGAGAGCAAAGTAATCGGGAACGACGCGCCCGCGGGGGACTTGTCTCCTTGTGCTGCGGATGCCAACCTCGATCGCGCAATGGCACCGGCACGACTCAAGGGCAGCTTCATTTACCTGGCCAACGCCGTCCACGACATGACCGGCAACTGGACGATCATAGCGCTGGCCCTCGCTCCGCTGGTTGTGGTTGCTTCACTGTGTCTGCTGCCTGACGCGTTGAATTTGCAACACCAACTGCAAACCTTCGAACCCGGCACGCACAGCGTCGCTTGGCATCTGGTGCAGGCCCCGTATGCGCCCTCCGCCGGGACCGTGCAACCGCTGTTTCCGGGGTGGGAAATACGCGTGCTCGAAGTCCTGTTCGCCGTCATCACCTTTGCCGCCAACCTGTTGGTATTGTGCACGCTGGCGCGGATTCAGGCGGGGCTGCGCGAAGCGAGCGTGCTCGACGAGGTGGTTGCGATATATCGTCGCGCGATCCATCTGCTCGCGTCATTCTTTTGGGTCGCTGCGCTACAGCTCTTGGCGACCGTGGTCGGCTTCGTGCTGCTGATTGTTCCCGGATTCCTGGCTTTCATCTGGCTCTACTTTGCCCAGTACGCGCTGGTATTCGACAATCGGCGCGGATGGTCCGCGTTGCTTCATAGCCGCGAGCTGATGAGAGGGCGGTTTTTCAAGGTCGCGATTCGGGTCGTAGTATTTCTCGCGGTATGGTCCGGATTCAATTCGTGGTCGAGCGGTGTCTTTGTGGGTGCCGGCTTCGTGCTTGGGCTGCTGGCGATCACCGGCGGAGCGTTTTGGGCGGCGGTGGTATTCGTATTCGACGTGATCTGGATCTGCGTAACCTATGCGACGACCGCCTTCTTCTATGCCGCCGGAGTTCGCCTTTATCAGGACCTCAACGCGATGATGCGCGAGCAACCCGAGACCGCCGTTGAGATGGCATTGCCCGCGACCGCGCCGCTGAGCGACGAGATGCGCGCCTGACGGTGCGCTCGCGAGCCGGTTGTCTAAACCAGGCGGGCCAGTGCTCGGACAGCGACTTGGAGCGCCGGCAGGCTGACCTGCTTGAGCGCCCCGATCTCAGACAGCAGGCTTTGCGCGGAGCCGAGCCCACGCTCATGAATTCGCCGCATCCGCTCCAGCGCCGCTCCCGCGTCGCCGCCAGGGCAACTGGCAAGGGCGGCACGCGTCAGCTTCGCTCGCGATTCGAGTAACTCGCTGCCGAGTTCCTGGGCGGCGCGCTGCTCCCATCGGTCGTCGCTGGTGGTCGCCTCGATAGCTCGCTCGAGCAAAGCGAAATCGATTATCTCGCCCAGCCCAAAATAAACCGCCGCGACCGACTCCGGGCTGGAACCTAACTCCAAGCCAAGGCTGATGACGTTCAGCAGATGATTGGCGAAGGCCAGGCGTGCCATTTCGAGGGCCGGTTCCTCCCCGTGACCCGCGGTTCGCAGTTCGCGATAGACCGCTTCGAGCCGTTCGCGTTCCGGCCCGGCCAGGCAGGCGTCGAACTCGCGGCTGATGAGGACAAGCGCTGGTTTGAAGCGCTCCACCGCTTGAGCGACCTCGAGGCCGGCTATTCCGCCGTTGGTGAGTGCCCAGCGAGTGGCTCGATCCACCGCACGGTCGAGGGTCAGGATTGCCCTCATCTCGGCCTCGACGCTCAGCTCGCCCGCGGCGGCTTTCAACCCTTCGACCCGGGCGTGGAAGTCCAGTATGTCGGCCGCGACCAGCCATGCACGCACCGCGGCTTCGACCCCTGCGTTGTAGTCGCGGGTAAGGCCGAAGATGAAAGTCGAACCCATGCTGTCGACCAGTTCGTTGACCAACTCGGTCGCGATCAGCGCGCGCCGCAGCGGATGGCGCGGCACTTCCGCGGCCATGGAAGCGGCGATTGGGTGCGGGAAATAGGGCAGCAAGAAACGCTCAATCATGTAAGGCTGAGCGATCAATTCCGTGTTATCCAGACGCTCGCTCAGGTCGAGCTTGGTGTAAGCGCTCAGCACTGCCAACTCGGGCCGGGTGAGGCCGGGAAAGCGCCGGCGCCGCTCGCTCAGCTCGTCGGGGCTCGGCAACGCCTCTTCGTGACGGCGCAGCAACCCGCGATTCTCAATAGCGGTCAAATGATCGCGGAACGCGGTCAGAGTGCGGCTGCGAATCTGCTCGAGGCTGAGGGAAAGCACCTGATCGCGGTTGTCCCGCAGCACCTGCTCCACCACTTCGCCGGCGGCCTCCTCGAGCATCCGATTTCGCTGCTCCAGGCTTAGTGTGCCGCGCTTGAGTACCGGCTGGAGCAGAATCTTGAGATTGATCTCGTGGTCCGACAAGTCGACTCCGGCCGAGTTGTCGATCGCGTCGGTATTGATTCGGCCGCCGCTTAGCGCGTACTCGATCCGCGCCTTCTGCGTGAAGCCCAGATTGCCGCCTTCGGCCACGATCTTGGCGCGCAGCTCGCTGGCCGCGACCCGGCAGGCGTCATTGGCATGGTCGCCAACCTGTGCGTCGGTCTCGTCGCTGGCGCGGACATAGGTGCCGATACCTCCGTTGTAAAGCAGATCGACGCCGGCGCGCAGAATCGCCCGCACCAGGCTGTCGCCGTCCAGCTCCGAGGCCTCGATCCCCAGCGCCGTCCGGGCCTCGACGCTGAGCGCGATTCGCTTCTGGCCGCGGCGAAAGACGCCGCCGCCCGCGCTGATCGATGCCGGGTTGTAGTCCGCCCATTGTGAGTTAGGCAGTTCGTACAGGCGCTTGCGCTCGGCAAAGCTCAGCGCCGGATCGGGATTGGGATCGATGAAAATGTGCCGATGGTCGAAGCCTGCCAGCAGCTTGGCGTTGGCGGATTGCAGCAGACCGTTGCCGAAGACGTCGCCCGACATGTCGCCGATGCCGACAATCGTGATCGGCGCGCCGCGTTGCGGGTCTCGGCCCATCTCCCGCAGATGCCGCTTGACCGACTCCCACGCGCCCCGTGCCGTGATCCCAAGCTGTTTGTGATCGTAGCCGTGCCGGCCGCCCGAGGCGAAGGCGTCGCCGAGCCAAACGCCGCGCGCGCCCGCGATTTCGTTGGCGAGGTCGGAGAACTTCGCGGTGCCCTTGTCCGCCGCGACCACCAGGTAGGGTCCGTCGTCATCCAGCACTTTGACCTGCGCCGGATGAACCAGCTCGCCATCGGCCAGGTTGTCGGTCAAATCCAGCATCGCGCTAATCAAGGTGGTGTAAGCTTCAACGACGTCGGCGGGCTCGATCGCCCGTCCCGGGTGGGGCCTTACGATAAACCCGCCCTTGGCGCCAACCGGAACGATGATCGCGTTCTTGACGGTCTGAGTCTTCATCAGGCTCAGGATCTCGCTGCGGTAGTCATCGAGGCGATCGCTGAAGCGGATTCCGCCGCGCGCGATTTTGCCCGCTCGCAGATGGCATCCTTCCATCCGAGCGCTGTTTACGTGGATTTCGTAGAGCGGAGCGACATCCGGCAGGTCGAGTATCTTGCCGCTCTCGAACTTGAGCGCGATATAGGGGACGGGCGCCGGAACGGGGCGGAAGTAGTTGGTGCGAGCCGTCGCCTCGACCATCGAGAGCACGGCCCGTGCGACCCGGTCGTCAACGATGTTGTCGACCGCGCTCAGCCGCTCGAGGTAGCCGGCCTTGAGTTCTTCAACTCGAGTGCGCGGAGTTTCCACTGCGGGATCGAGGCGAGCGACAAAAAGATCGATCAGCCGGCGCGCAAGCTCAGGGTAGAGCAGAAAGACGCGCCGCAAGGTGGAAGGCACCGGCCCCAGTTTCATCTGGAAAGCAGCGGCCAGGTAAGCGCGCAGCAGGGCGACCTGGCGCCAGGAGAGCGCCGCACTAAGCGTCAACGCGTTCAGTTGATCGTCTTGGACCAGTCCGGTGCGCACTGCGGTCAAGGCCTCGGCCAGCAAGCCGGCGCCCGGCGTTTCCGCTAGCGCCTGCTGGGCGGCGCCTTGCACTACGAAGGCCTGAACGAAGGCCCGCAGCGCTTTTCCCTCGCGCCGGAGCGTCAGCTCGTGGGCGTCTTCGGATAGCACCCGGATAGCGAAGTTCTGCAACAGCGGCATCAACTCCGATAGCGCCGGTGCCTGACCGAGTTCGTACATCCGGAGCTCACTGGTGTTCTCCGCCGCGCCACCGGCCGGCATCGGATAGATGGCGGCACCCGCCGGCCTCTGCGACGCCAGCATCGCCTCGATCTGTTCGACATCGGCAACCGCGCGGCTGACCTCGGTGCCGGCCTTGTACTCCGCGCTGAAGGCCGCGCCATACTCGGCGGCAAGCGCGTGCCCGCGCACTTCGCCCATCCGCTCGCTCAATTGACGGTGCAGGCGCTCCTCCCAGCTCTGGGCGAGTTCGACAACCTCGCGTTCCAGCTCAGCGATCAAGGCTGGGGTGGGCGCGGCGGCGGAGAAGGCGAAATGCAGGCGCGCCGTATAGTCGCCCATCGCGAGATGGCGGTAGAGCGGCGCTCCCTGGAGCTGGCGCGCCAGCGCTTCTTCGATCCGGGCTTGAACCTCGGACGAAAAACGCTCGCGCGGCATCACCACCAGTATCACCACCATCCCGCGCAGGCTGTCCGCGCAAACGTAAACCCTGACGCGGTCTTCGCTCATGCGGTCGAGGATGAAGTCGATCTCTTTGCGCAGCTCGGCCGCGGAAGCGCGGAACAGCTCCTCCTTCGGGAAGCTGTTGAACGTCGCCACCAGCTCCTTGAAGTCGTGCGATCCGGGCATCGCGTGCTCGGCTTCCAGCACCTCCTTGAGCTTGGCGCGCAGAATCGGAACGTACTGGGCTTCCTCGGCGGCGGCCGTGGTGGTGAACAAGCCGAGGAACCTATCGAACGCCACGGTCTGTCCGCGTGAATCGACGCGGCGCAGCAGGATGTCGTCCATCGGCCGGCAGCGATAAACCTCGGATACGGCGCGAGTCTTGGCCACGACCAGAACCGGTCCTTCCAGCACGAATTCGCGCACGGGCTGGCTCAAAACTTCGAGCTCCCGCGGATGCGCGAAGCGCGAGCGCTCTTCGGCGCGGAGGATGCCGAGCCCCGAGCCCGGTTCAACCGCAAGCAGCCGGCGGCCGTCGGCCGCGCTGACGGTGTAGCGACGATAGCCGAGGAAAACTAGCCCGTCCTGCACCAGCCAGCGCAGCAAGTCGCGGACTTCGATTAGCTCGCGGGCCGCCGTCAGTTCGTCGCAGATTGCCAACGCCCGCGCGGCCATCGCCTGGAAATCGCCGGTGACCTGCAGCAGAAGGCCCAGCCGCCGCTTCAGCCCGGCGAGGATTTCTTGCCGCACCTGGGGCGGTGTCGCGTCGATCTCGAAGTGAACGAACGACTCCGCGCGTTCGCTGGCGCTGGCGCTCTCGAGACCGAGCAGCCTTCCCTCAGTGTCGCGGGCGACACGCAGGATGGGATGGAGCAGGAGGCGAATTGGCAGGTCGAGTTGATGAAGGAACTCGCGCACGGTGGCGACGATGAACGGACAATCCGGCATCACGCTCTCGATCGCCGTCAACGGCTGGCCGTCGCCGGTATCGGCGACATGATTGCTGGCGCGGACTTGAACCGGCTCAGTGCGGATCGAGAGGAAATCGAACGCGCTCTGCGCCAGTTCGAGTTGCGCACGCGCCGGCATTCGCTCCGCCACGTCCGCCGGCAGGCGGGCGAACAGGCGTTCGGCGAACACCGCCAGCCGTCGTGCCTGCTCGGGTGCCGAGCCTTTTTCGATCAATTCCTGAAGATTTTCGCCAAAAGACAAATGAGCCTCCAGACCGCCTATCACCAGCCAAGGTCGGACCGCAAATTATTATAGGTGGGTGTGACGCGCGCTTGGTAGCGGCGCGGAGCGTCTAATAAACTCGGGCCAGTCGTTCGAAGCGCCGCAATCGGGCGGCGTTGGCGTGAGTCCGCGATGCCGCAGCTTGAAATCGAGACCATGACCCTGGGCCCCTTCGGCGTCGGCCATCTTGCCGGCAAGACGGTGATGGTACCGAACGTCGTGACCGGCGACTTGATCGACGTGCGTATGAAGTCCGAGCATCGCGATTATTCTTTGGCCGAGCTCGAACGGATCGTGCGGCCTGGACCCGGCCGTCGCCAGCCGCCCTGTCCGTTCTTGCCGCGATGCGGCGGTTGTGACTGGCAGCAGATCTCCTACCCAGCGCAGCTCGAGCTCAAGGCGCGGCTGATCGCGGGCGAACTGAGCCGCGCGGCAGGCACGGTGGTGAGCCCGGAAAATCTGATCGCGCCGGCCCCCGCGGAGTTTGGCTACCGTTCGCGGATTCGGCTCAAGGTTGGAGTCGGCGGCAAACTCGGGTTTCACGAATTAGGGAGCGATCGGCTGGTCGAGATCGATCGCTGCCTGGTGGCTGAGGAGGGGATCGAGCTGGATTCGGCCCGCGAGCTCGCGGCGGCGTTGGGTCGGCGATGCCGGGAAATCGAAGTGGTTAGGCACGGCCGGCGCCACGTGCTGGTTGCGCACCTGGATCAAGCGCCGGTGCCGAGAGAGGTCGCGCGCGCCCGGCGCATCCTCGAGAGCGATCCGGCGCCTGCCGGGATCGTTCTGCGCGCTGCGCGCTCGCGTCTGGTACTCGGCGATCCGACGACCACGGTGGAGCTCGAAGACGGCCTGCTGCTTGAGGTGGAGGCCGACGCCTTCAGCCAGGTCAACCACGCGCAGAATCGCAAGCTGATTGCGCTGGCGATGGAGATGGCGGGGCTGGCGCGGGGGACGGTGATGCTCGATCTGTTCTGCGGTGCGGGCAACTTCAGCCTGCCGGCCGCACGCCGCGGCGCCGACGTGCTCGGAGTGGATACGGACCCGGTCGCGGTAGCGGCCGCGGCGCGCAACGCCGCGCGCCTGGGATTCTCTTCAGCACGTTTCGTCGCGATGGAGGCGGCCGAGATGGCGCGCTTCCTGCGCCGGGCGGGATACCGGCCGCAAGTGGCGATTCTTGATCCGCCGCGTTCAGGAGCGCGCGAATTGATAGCGTTACTGCGCGAGTTACATCCGGCTCGCGTGATCTACATTTCTTGCAACGTTTCGACCCTGGCGCGCGATCTGCGCAGCCTGCTCGGCGGCGGCTACAAACTGGACCGGGTGCGGGCGCTGGACTTCTTCCCGAACACCCATCATGTGGAGATCGCGGCGCGCGCGCTTGACTAACCGATGACCCGCCCTTATTCTAATGTCAGTCTCAGGTACTTTTCTCGTCAGAGGCGCGCGATACATGGCCAAGCAGGAAAAGTCTCCGCGCCCGAAGATTACCATCATCCCGGGTCGCGGCGTCTCGCAAACTATTAATTATCTGCTCGAAGACCGGGACGATTTGGAATGGATCATCGCGGTCGGCCGTACCAAGAACGGAGAGCTGTTCTTTTACGATACCGGCGGCGATATCGTTGAGGATCTCGGCACTCTCGAGTATCTGAAAGCGCGTATTGTACGCGCCCATTTCGGCGACGAGTACGAATAGACCGTCGTTGGTTCAGCCGAACGATCGAGTCTCCGCTCGCGTGGCGAGCGCGGGGCGGCTTGACTCGGCTATTCGCCCATAGCTTCGCAGCCGTGAGAAACCAGATCGTCGTTTCAGGCGTGAGGCGGGCTGTCTCCGAGATCCAAGCTACTCAGCCACGATCGCCGATACCCTAGATTCCAGCCTCGGCATCCTGTAGAGGCGGGCAAGCAGAAATTTTACCGTCTCTGATTTCGAGCGGAATCCGCAACAGGAACTTTCCGCAGGCGCTCCCCGGTCCGGCGACGCATTCTCCGGTTTCTGGCTCGTAGTAGGCGCAGTGCGTCTGGCACATCAGGTAGCGTCCATCTTCGGTGAAGAACTGATTCTCCACCCAGTCCATCGCCATCGGTACGTGGCGGCATCGGTTAACGTAAGCGTGGAATTTTCCCCCATGGTTGATGATAAAACATTCCTCGTCGGTGCCGCCGATCGGTAGCAGGAACTTGCTTGATTCTCCCGGTTTCAGTTCGCTAGTCCGGATAACGAAGTAACGGGGGGACTTGCTCGCGGCCGCCCGGCGGACAGGGCGGTGCCTCAGCTTGCCGCGATTACGCTGCTTCGCAGGCATCCGATGCGCTCGATCTCGACTTCAACCGCGTCGCCGACCCGCATCGGTCCCACTCCTGAAGGAGTCCCGGTTGAAATCACGTCACCAGGCATCAGCGTCATGACGTGCGAGATGTAGCTCAGCAGGTGATCGCAATCGAAGATTAACTGCGACGTCCGGCTATGCTGGCGCACTTCGCCGTTCAGACGAGTCTCAAGCTTCAGGTCAGCGGGATCGATATCGGTCACGACGGCGGGGCCCAGCGGGGCGAAGGTATCGAAGCCCTTGGCACGAGTGTACTGAACGTCGCGCGTTTGCAGGTCGCGTGCGGTCACATCGATTATGCAGGTGAAACCCAGGATATGCTGGCGGGCCTGCGCGGGCGAGACCTTGCGCGCCAGGCGCCCGATAACAACCGCCAGCTCGCCCTCGTAATCCAGGCGCGAGGTCTGCGGTGGGTAGATGATTTGATCGCCCGGCCCGATCAGGGCACTCGGCGGTTTCAGGAACAGCAGCGGTTCGGCGGGCAGTTCCTTGCCCATCTCCTTGGCATGATCGCGATAGTTGAGCCCGACCGCGACTATCTTGGTCGGTATCACCGGTGCCAGCAGACGAACCTTGCTCAAACCAAGGGGCCGCGCGCCCCGCTCGGCTTCGAGCCGGCCAAGCTCGCCGGCCAGCGGCCAGACCTCATCGCCCTCGAGCGCTCCAAATTTCTCGACGCCCGCGAAGCTGTATCGAATCAGTTTCATTTTGGGCCGCCTCGATTGTCGAATAATAGCCGGAGCGGGCCGACTCACGCCGGTCTCGCGCCCCCGGCTTGCCGCAGTCTGACAAAGCACTTACCATCTGTAAACGCGCCCTTGAGCGCGAGCAATAATCAAGTGGACAAGCCCAAAATTCGCGCGGTCGAAGCGTTCCCGGTCCAGTATCAAAATCAGACGATGATCTGCCTGCGCGATCCGATGGGCTTCGCGCCGCAGCCGATTGTGGTTGCCCCCGGCGCCTATTTTCTGCTGACCCTTTTCGACGGCAACCACAGCCTGCTCGATATCCAGGAAGCGTACGCGCGCCGCTTCGGCGATGTGCTGGCGAGCGACAAGCTCGGCGAGCTGATCGAGGCGCTCGACCGCGCTTTCTTCCTCGATAGTCCGGCCTTCGCCGCGCGGGTGGCGGAGGTGCTGGCGGAGTTCCGCGCCAGCCCGCAACGCGCCGCAGTCCATGCCGGGCTGTGCTACGAGCAGGAGCCGGTCAAATTGCGCGCCGAGCTGGCGGCGTACTTCGATCCGCCCGGCGGCCCCGGCCGAAGCCCGCAGTCCGTCGACGGCAATGTGCCGGCGGGGCTAATCGCGCCGCATATCGATCCCCGTCGCGGCGGCAACGCCTACGCCCACGCTTACGCCGAGCTGATGGGCCGCGAGCCTCCCGAGCTGTTCGTGATCCTCGGTACTTCGCACTACGGCGGCGGCCCGCAGCTTTTTACGGCGACGCTCAAGAATTATCAGACGCCGCTCGGAACGATCGAGACCGACCGCGACTTCATCGGCCGGCTCAAAGCGCGCTACAGCGGCGACCTGTTCGCCGACGAGCTGCTGCATCGCAACGAGCATTCGATCGAGTTCCAAGCGCTGTTCCTGGCCTGGGCGCTCGGCACGCTCGGCTTCAAGGTGGTGCCGATCCTGGTGAGTTCGTTCCACGAGATGGTGTGCGCGGGAGTCACGCCGGCAAATGACGAACGGGTGCGGTCATTCATCGAGGCGCTCAGAGCGGAATTGGCCGCCGACGGCAGGCGGGCCTGCATCATCGCCGGCGTCGACTTCGCTCATGTGGGAAAAAAGTTCGGCGACGAGAAAGGCGTCGACGACGGATTCATCGATTGGGTAAAACGCGAGGACCTTGCGCTGATCGAGCATATCAAGCGCGGCGATCCCGCCGGCTTCTTCGCCGATATCTTGAAGGATCGGGACCGCCGCCGGATCTGCGGCCTGTCCCCGATGTACACCCAGCTCGAGCTGCTAAGCGGCCGCCAGGGCCGGCTGCTCAAGTACGATGTCGCGCTCGAGCCGCCCACCGAGTCGGCGGTTTCGTTCGCGAGCCTCGCCCTGGACTGAACGCCTTGCAGAGCGGGGCCGGCGGCGCGATAATCTGCTCCCGGCTGGCGCGCGCTTCGTTCGCCGATCTGGTTCGGATGTGAAGCGTCCGGTGACTTGGTTTGGAGCCTTGCCGTCGACCAGAGCGAAGCGAGCGCGGGAAACCGGCGGCATCGAATGCCGCGCCGGCATCGAACAGCGTGGACGCATAGCTCAGCCCGGTTAGAGCGCTTGCCTCACATGCAAGAGGTCCCTGGTTCGAGTCCAGGTGCGTCCA